>Ga0315281_10002674_pt1 | contig 26379 bp, 21 predicted proteins | sample YL17G07_0_MG_FD_204540 | JGI IMG/M metagenome (GOLD analysis project Ga0315281, IMG submission 204540) | Sediment microbial communities from Yellowstone Lake, YNP, Wyoming, USA - YL17G07_0 | ecosystem: Environmental > Aquatic > Freshwater > Lake > Sediment | place: USA: Wyoming | collected... | reverse complement strand
GTCCTCGGGATCCTCGTCTATGTATCGTGGGTTGCGACGATACTGTTCGTTCAGAACAGAGTTCTCGTTCGCACGCATAACGTCCTGCAAAACACCGAAGCGCAATTCCGTTTCGTGGCAGAAAACCCAGGCGATATGGTTTCGATGCTGGACCCGCAGGGCAGATATCTGTACGCCAGTTCATCGCACACAAAGCACTTCGATCCCAAAGTTCTCGAGTCAGGAGCGAACTGGCTCGATCTCGTACACCCAGGCGACCAGGAGCACGCCAGGGCGTTCCTTGACAGACTGACGGCATTGCGGACACGCCAGCGCACGCAATTACGCATGCTTCCTGCCAGGGCCCCGCTAGGCCTTGTTGCATGCCAGGGTAGCCCCGTGATAGACCACCGTGGCGTCATGACGGCGATCGTTCTGGTTACCCAAAATGTCAACTTCACTGCTGTTGAAGGTGAAGGGTGAATGGATACAGTTGCCAGAAACAACAGCGGCCCCCATCTCCGGGAGCCGCGTGGATATTGGTGGGGCGTGTAGGAGTCGAACCTACGACCTACGGATTTACGGTTGACACCCTTGGCATAACTTGTTGTTATATCGGCCCGCCCGCGATTGTGAAATCAGCGTCTGGTCATCGATGGCTGCTGTCGGCGAGGACCGGTCACTCGGGTATTCACCACATCCGCCCATTATATAGGTGCAGTTCGCGCCCTTTGATCTGGATCACACTGAGTGCGCAGACCTTGCGCGTAAAGTCAAAGCATCTCTTCAGGGAGGAGGAGCTAATGGACAAGTGCATTGACCATGCATTTTCGCGCCGCGCAGTGTTGCGTGCCGTTTTCGCCCACCATTGGCTTGACGACACCGCATATCGTGCGTCGTCCGGGACCGGTTCACGCACGTGATTGCAGCAGGCTGGCAGGCCGTTTAGGCTTCGCAGCCGGATCAATTGTCCTAATCATTATCCTTGGAATGCTGCTAGACTTTTTTAGGTAAGTACAAACTGGCTCAACGAGCCGCTCACGCAATCAAGGGAGGGGTCATGTCGCATCAAACCAAGCAGTGCTTACTTCGCAAAGCAGTCGGTGCGCTCGCGGTATCCGGGTCCCTGCTGCTCATCGGCGATGCATCCGCCATCGACCGCCCAGTCGTTGGCAAATACGGCATGATCGTCGCGGGCCACCCTCTGGCGGTCGAATCCGGCCTGCGCGCGCTGCGCGCAGGTGGCACCGCCTGCGACGCCGCGATCGCCACTGCGACAACGCTCAGCGTGATGATGCCCGACATGATGGGCCCGGCCGGTTCCGGCTTCGCCCTGCTTTGGGACGAGAAGAAGAAAGATCTCTCATCGATCGACTACAACGGCGTTGCGCCCAAGGCGACCAAGGTTGCCGAATACACGCTGGAGAAAAAACTGCGCGGCTTCTGGGCGCCCACGGTTCCGGCCAACCTCAAGGGCTGGGAAGCGGTGCACAACAAATGCGGCAAGCTTCCCTGGGCATCGCTCTGGGCCGATGCGATCGACTACGCTGAGAACGGGCGTCCGATCGACCCCGACAGCGCCTTCCATACCCGCCGTCACGTGACCGAACTCGGCATCTACGAGAGCTGGGGCAAGGAATTTCTGATCAACGGCAACGCGCCGGCCGCCGGTGCGTTGCTGATCCGCAAGGACCTCGCCGCCTCCTACCGGTTGTTCGCCAAGATGGGGTCCAAAGCCCTGTACGGCGGACCGGTGGGCGACAAGCTGGTCGCTTACATGAAGAAAAACGGCGGCCTGATCACCAGGGAAGACCTGCTCGCCTACAAGGTGATCTGGAGAAAGCCCTCCGAGACCACTTATCGCGGGATCAAGGTCTACGGCGCGCCGCCGCCCTCGGCCTCCATCACCTGGATGCAGATGCTCAACGTGCTCGAAGGCTATGACCTGGTCGGGCTCAAGCACAATTCCTTCGAGTATCTGAACACGATGGTCGAGGTGTCCAAGCACGCCTACATGGACAGCTACAAATACGTGTCCGATCCGGACTTCGTGAAGATTCCGGCCGACATGCTGCTCTCGCGCGATCACGCCGCCGCGATCCGCCAGCGCATCGCGCAGGGCCGCTTCGACATGAAGACGGTCAAGCAGGCGGTGCTCGATCTGCCCTCCAAGTCGGCCACCTCGCACATGTCGGTGGTCGATCGCTGGGGCAACGCGGTGTCGATGACCAACACCCTGGGCAATTTCTGGGGCGCGGGCGTCGTCGTCGAAGGCACCGGCGTGTTGCTCTCCAACGGCATGGATTGGTTCGACATCGACGAGAACGTCTGGACCGGAGAAAAGCCGGGCAATCTGGTGATGGCGCCGGGAAAGCGCAACCGTTGGACGCTCGCGCCCGGGATGCTGTTCAAGGACGGCAAGCTGTACATGGTCGTGGGCGGCGCCGGCGCCGAATCCACGATGTACGGCATCGCCCAGCCGATCGTGAACGTGGTCGATTTCGGCATGGATCCGTTCGCAGCCGTCAGCGCGCCGCGGGTGCTGTGGGGCGACACCTACCACTACACTGGCGGCACCGAGGTCCACCTGCAGCCGGGCATACCCGAGGACATACGCGCCAAGATGAAGGCGGCCGGCCACAACGTACCCGATCCCGGCAAGAACCGCAATCTTGCGGCCGGAACCACCAACATGATCGTGATCGACCCGGCGAGCCGCACCTACTCCGCCGCCGCCGCCCGGAACGGCCGCGACTTCGCGTCGGGTTACTGAGCAAGCCACCAGGCAGGTGCGGCGGCGCAAGCCGCCGCACCGCCGCAAGGAGTCGAAATGCGTAAATGGGTATCGGTAGTCGCGGCCGCGATGTGCCTCGCCTGCGCGCCGTTCGCGGCGTCGGCCCAGGGCGCGCCGTTCAAGGCGGAGCTCCCGGTTCTGGTGACCTCGTCGGGCCAGTCGCTCGACGCCTTCACCGCCAAGACGCTGCTCACCCGGGCAGGCGTGGCGAACGAGTACAAGGCACTGGCGAAGGTTGCCGATCTCGACAAGGCGAAAACCCTGGTGATTGCCTTCGGCGCGAGCGTGAAGGGATTCGGCGCCGCCGGCGTCACCGCCGACACCGAACTCGCGCGCACGCGGGAGCTGCTCGCCGCCGCGCGGCAGAAGAAGATCCGAGTGATCGGCATGCACATCGGCGGCGCCGAGCGGCGCACCGGCCTGTCCAAGGAGATCGTCGAACTGGTGGCGCCCGCCTCCGAATGGCTGATCGTCTGGGAAGACGGCAATGGCGACGGATATTTTACCAAGCTAGCCGCCGAAAAGAAGATCCCGCTGAGCGTGATCAAGCAGCCGATGGAGTCGGGAAAGATCCTCGCCGCCGCCTTCAAGTAGGACGCGGTCCGGCCGCCTTCGGGACTCGTCTGTTCCAGGACAGGGCCTCTCCGCTCCCGGCCGGACGCCCCCCTTCCATGTCCCCACCGCTGCTGCTGGCACTCTGCGTTGCCGCATTCGCATTTTTCCTGCGCGCGCTGCGCATGCCGTTTCCGCTCGCGCTTGCGGCGGCGGCCATCGTCTCGGGCGTGGCGGGGACCTTCGATTTTCCGTTCCGGCATCTGGTCGAAGGCGGCTTCGGCTATCTCAATCTGACACTCGCGCTGTTCGCGGGCGCATGGTTCGGCCAGGTCTCGCGGCAGGCGGGACTCGCCGACGGATTCGCGCAGGGTCTGGTGCGCCTGACGCGCGCCCGTCCGGCGCTCAACCTCGGCGCCCTCGCGGTGCTGCTGTACGCCGCCGGCATGTTCACCGGGCTTGCCGGCGTCGCGGTGCTGACGGGGGGGGTGTTCGCCGCGCCGGTGCTGCGTCGCCTCGGTCTCGCCCCGCATGATGCGGCCGCCTTCATCGCGCTGCTGGCCACCTGCGGCATGATCGCGCCGCCGGTCAACCTCCCGGCGATGATGATTGCCGACGGCGTGAACATGCCGTTCCTCAATTTCGACCGTACGTTATTTCTGATCTCGGTTCCGGTGGCCCTGTTCACGGTGGCGCTGTTCGCGCGCCGCTGCGCCGCACCCGGCGACGGCGAACATCGCGACCCGGGCAACGATGCACCCGCCCGCTCCGCGTGGCTCGGCGCCGCGCCTCTGGTGTTCGCGCTCGGATTCTGGCTGGTGCTGAGGCTGCTTCCCGACCGGGTGTACGACCCCGGCGTACCCGCGGTCCTGGTCGTCACCGCGCTGCTGATGCTGCCCCTGCTCGGCCTGCGCGCGGCGCGGACCTCGGTGGCGGCGGCCTTTTCGGGCACGCCGCTTTATCTTGCCGCGGCGCTTATCGCGATCGGCATGCTGGTGCAGATCATGACCCTCACCGGTATGCGCGGCTGGCTGGTGATACAGACCATGGCCTCCGACGCGCCCTGGCTGCAGCTGTTGCTGATTGCGCTGCCGATCGCGGGCGGCGTGCTCACCTCGGCCGGCGCGGCCAATATTCTCGGTGTGCCCTTCGCCTTCGCATTTATCCACCAGGACATGATCATCAACGTGAGCGCGCTGTCGTCGATCGCAGCGATCTCGGAGTTCATGCCGCCGACGGCCATAGGCGCGGCGCTCGCAGGCTATGTGGCGGGGGAAACCAATCTGCTGCGCATCGCGCGCTCGGCGCTGCCCTCGCTCGCCCTGCTGTTTGCGATCAGTATGGCGCTCATCCTGTTCGCCAGACCGCTCGCGCGGTTGCTCACGTCCACCTGAGGCGCCGGCGCATGTTCATCGACGAACTGATGCTCCTGGGCTACCGCGGCATCGCCGCGATCGTGGCGCTGGTAATGGCGCTGCAGGTGCTGCGCTCCGGCGACTGGCGCGAGCAGGTGTACGCCGCCATGGTGTTCGTCCCGTTTGCGCTGCGCGCCTTCGGAGTGAAATAGGCAATGCGGGCACGCATCACGGCCCAACTCCGCGGCTGGCTGATCCTCGCGGCGGCGATGGCAGTGGCGTGCGCCTCGGGCGTCGTCTTTTTCAACATGCACCCGCGCGAGCCAGTGTATCCGGGTCCGGGCGTGACGCGCAAGGCAATGCTCAGCGACTACGCGCCCGCGTTCCAGCACAGCCCGGCGGACACGCCGGTCTACATACTCGAGGGCAAGGCGCCGGGGCCGACCCTGCTTGTGTTCGGCGGCACGCATCCGCAGGAAGTCTCCGGCATGCTCGCTGCGGTGCTGCTGGTGGAAAACGTGCGCGTCGAGCGCGGCCGCGTGATCGTGATCCCGCATTCCAACCAGAGCGGCTTCACCTACACCGAGCCGCTGGAAGCGTTTCCGCATGAATTCGAGATTCCGACCGCGGCCGGCGCGCGGCGCTTTCGCCTCGGCATGCGCCTGAGCAACCCGGTCCACCAGTGGCCGGACCCGGATCTCTACAGCCATTATCCGAGCAAGGAACCGCTGATCGGATCGGAAGCGCGCAACCTCAACCGCGCCTATCCCGGGCGGCCCGGCGGCCGCTACACCGAGCGCCTGGCGCATGCGATCCTGTCGCTCGCGCGCCAGGAAAACGTGGACGTGGTGCTCGACCTGCACGAGGCCTATCCCGAGTATCCGATCATCAACATGATCGTCGCGCATGAACGCGCTTTCGAGATCGCGACCATGACCGCGGTCTCGCTCCAGGCGCGCGGCGTTCCGATGAACATCATGGCTTCCCCAAAGAACCTCCACGGCCTGACGCACCGCGAGTTCGGCGACCACACCCAGGCCCAGGCGCTGCTCTCGGAGACGGCCAATCCGGCGATGGGCCGCTTTCGCGGCCGCACCGACGAAGCGCTGGTGGTCGAGGGCAAGGACGAGAACTACATCGCGGCCGCGAAACTCAAGCGCCTGTTCGTTCCCTTCGACGCCTCCGGCCACCCGCTGTCCTCGCGCGTGGCGCGGCAGATCGTGACCGTCGAGGAATTGCTCAACGCGTGGAACGACGCCAACGCCAGGCGCCCGTTCGCGATCGCCGGCCTGCCCGCGTACGAGGAGATACGCAGCCAAGGCATAGGCGCGTTCCTGCACCCCGCGCCCTGAGGGCGCGCTTTAAACGGGCAGGAAATTCAACGCACGTAGATGAAGGGGTTCTTTCCCGGCTCCGGAAGCGGCACCGGATCGGCGGGCAGGCCGTAGTGCCGCGCAAACTCCCTAATCTTGAACACGTTGAGCACCGGGATGCCCTGATCGAGGGCGATCTGGATCAGACCCGGCGTGCCCTTGCGGCAGGTCAGCGGCCGGGTGATCAGCCCGTACGGAATATCCGCAGCTTCGAGACAATCGCCCAGAGCGAGTTGCGAGCCGCCGACGTTGATGAGCAGGGCGGGCCTGGCTTCGGAGTTCGGCCCCATGCTCATGACCGCGGCGCTTTCGCGCACCGCATCGACGAAATTGCCCGCCTCGATCAGCGCCACGCCCGAGCGCCGAATCGCGGCGAGCAAGGCGCGGCGCGCATCCTCGCCCAGGTCGCTCGCCATTCCGGCCTCGCCGCCGAGCAACGCGCGCATCGAACGCAGCCGCCACACGCCTGCTTCGCGCACCGCCGCTTCCATGTCCAGCCAGGTGAAGGCGGGATCGGCCGCGCCGTACATCGATGCGCCGAGCGAGGAGACCACTGCCGGGCGCAGGCCGTAGCTCTCGATCGCGCTCAGCGCCGCGACATTGCCGCCAACGAAAGATCCCGACAGCACCACCGCCACCGCGTCGCCCCGTTGCAGCCCTGCCTCGCGCAGCAAGCGCGAGAACAGCGCCGCGGTGTCCGGATTGGTGAGGGTGCGCTTGGCCCGCAGGCTGCCCACGGTAGTCATGGTCTCGGACCATTCGGGGCCGATGAGGCCGGTGCCGTTCGGATCGAGGTCCTTTGCCTGCAGCAGACCCCGGGCACTCTTGGCATCGCGTATGACGCCGGTGGCGCGGCGCATCACGTCCGCGGCGTTCTGCATGACGGCGACACCGGGACCGAGCCGCATTGATACGTCTTCCGTGATCCGCCAGAGCGTGATCGATGCCGCCACGCAAAGCAGCAGCCAGGCGAGCGTTACCCGGGGTCTTGCGCCGGCGCTCGATTGCAGGAAGGCGAACGTGGCCATGGAGCGGAAAGCGCGCGGCCTAGAAAAAACGCAGCAGCAGGACGAGCGCGCGCACCAGCGGCGCCGCGATCGCGATCATCAGCACGGTGCGCACGATGCCCTGGCGGTCGAAATGAAAAGCGATGAGGCCGGGGACCAGATAACCGAATGCCGTCCATTCGATCGGCAGCACGAAGGGCAAGGCCGAAGGCGCGAGCAGGGTCTGCGCGCCGGCGTTGAGCACGCCCCCGAGCAGCACGCTCATGCCGTAGCGCCGCGTGCCATAGAGCGGCATTGCCTGGGCAAGCAGCCGCAGCGCGAGCATCACCGCAAGGGCCATCGCAAGCAGCATACCGAGCGAGGCGGGGCTGGACAGGATCAGGGATACATAGGCCGGCACGACGATGCCACCCGCGACCAGCCCGGTCAGTTCGACCAGAACCACCGTGACTGCGATGCCCACGGTCATGGTCAGCGCGAACATGCCGCCTCCGCCCTGAGCGCCTGCACGATCGCAGCGCCGCGGCCGTGGTAGTTGCCGACGCCCCAGACCATGGCGCCCTCTGGCACCGCCAGCGCAATCCGTTCGATCAGCGCGGCGGACGATATCCAGGGCAGTGAGGACAGAGCCCGTACTTCCAGACCGCGCCGGCGCGCCGCCCGCCGCAGCCAGAACGTGCTCCCGAGCAGAAGCAGCCGCGGCCGCTGCGGCAGTCCGGCGAAGTAGTCGAGGAACTGCAGCGAACGCAGCGGCCGGTCGCCGCGATGATTGAGCAGCGCAACCGCGGGCGCCGCCTCCGTCGCGTGCTGCCGCCAGAGCAGGTCTAGCGATACCGTGTCGTTGCAGGCAAAGGCGTTGGCAAAACGGAAGCGCTTGCCCTGCAGTTCGAGATCGGAAAGCGCAAACGCGCCGGGATCGGATGCGGCATCCTCCGATTCAAGACGCGGCAAAGGCACGCCCGCCGCCTCGCACGCCGCGCGGGCGATCGCGCGATTCGCCTCGTTCGCGGAAAGACCCGCGGTAGGAACGGCAAGGATCGCCGTTCCGAGTTTCGCCGCGCACGTGCGCAACGGCGCCGAGAGGGCGTCCTCGCTTGCGACCAGCACGCCGTGCTCCGGAACCAGGCCGAGACAGCTCTCGGCGATCGCCTCGATCGAGGGCAGGTCCTCGAGATGATCGGGGCGGATGTTGGTGATCACCGCGACGGTGGCGCGCACCAGGTCGCGCTCGCTCGCTCGCACGAGATCGGACCGGATCGCCATGCACTCGAGCACCGTGGCCTGCACCCGCATGCGGCTGGCGAGCAAGGCAAAGCGGCGCTGCTCGCCGATCGACGCCGGACCCAGCCGCAGCCACGGCCGCACGCTGCCGTCTGGGAGCAGCAGCAGCGGATCGGCGCCGGTGGTCTTGGCCAGCGTACGAATGCCGGCCGCGCGCAGGCCGGAAGCGATCAGGCGGCAGACGCTCGATTTGCCGCGGGTGCCGCCGACGTGCATCCGGACCGGCACGCGCGCAAGCGCCGCGCGAAGCCGTATACCGCGCGCAAGAAGAAGAAGCAGGCTTGTCCCAAGCGGCAGCAGCAGCGCGAGCAGGTTCAGGTCAGCGGCGGGCATCGTTCCCAGCATCGGCGGCGGTTCCGCTCTTTAGCGTCTAGATCCAACAGACTGCAAAACCGGCGACACGTTTTCTCCTGCGCGCGGCCATCGCCCGGACATCAATGCTTGTCGTGGCTTTCCAGCATATAACTTCGCCCGACCGGGGACTGGTCGGACTTATTCGTGCAACGCCTCAATCGCCTTCGGGTTCGATGCAACGATCTTGAGCAGCGCCTTGGCGGGCCCGGTGGGCTGAGTGCGCTGCTGCTCCCAGTTCTGCAGCGTGCGCAGGTTCACGCCAATCAATTTCGCGAACTGGCTCTGGCTGATCTGAGCTGCTTCGCGGATGGTGCGCACGTCCGGCGCGCGCAGTTCGGTCGTTCTTACGCCGCGGACGTTTTTCCCCGCCATATGGCGCTTCATTTCCCGTACGCCCTTGACCAGCTGGTCGAAATGCTTCTTATCCATTCTCGATGTCCTTCATCAGTTTTGCCAGCGCCTTGATCTGCTCGCGCGTCAGGTCAGCCTGCGCACTCTTTGCATAAGCGCAAATCAAAGATCATTGTTCTAACTATACGCTGCACGCGTATAGCCTGCAACAATGAGCAAGATTCTGGGTGTTTGGGGGCGATTGCCGGGGAAGTTAGGGGCTTGCCGGTGCTCTCGGAGGCATCATCCCCAGATCATCGACTACCCGAAAAGGCAAGCCTGGCGTGCCTTTCGGGCCATGTTTAACGTTAAAAAAATCCGCGGCGTGATGCCAAGGTCAGCGGATTACGGTTCGAGTATTGAGCAAAGACGCGTCACGTATCGAGAGCACTCGGCTGAGTGGAACTGTGTTGCCATTTCGCACAATCTCCCCACAGTCGGAAAAGAAAAGGGTCAGCCCGCAAGCTAACCCTTTGAATGTTTGGTGGGGCGTGTAGGAGTCGAACCTACGACCTACGGATTAAGAGTCCGCTGCTCTACCAGCTGAGCTAACACCCCGTTCGAGAACTACCTGAGAACCTGCATTTCCTCCACGATCGCCATGCCGCACCATGATCGTAATGGCGTCCCCAGGGGGATTCGAACCCCCGTTACCGCCGTGAAAGGGCGATGTCCTAGGCCTCTAGACGATGGGGACACAAGGATCATTTGTGGAATATTTGTCGGGCGGCTGGTGGAGGTAAGCGGGATCGAACCGCTGACCTCTTGCATGCCATGCAAGCGCTCTCCCAGCTGAGCTATACCCCCACAACCGAGCGGCGAATTATAGCCGCGGGGCGTTATCCTTGTAAAGCCGGGTCGTACCAAATTCATCGCAATTTTCAGCAACTTGGCCCCATCGCGTTCATTGCACGTGCAGTCGTATCCGGCTGATGACGCGCTCCCTGCCGGCGAGCGCCAGAACCGGAGACAGAGCGGGCGTCTGAGCGACTCCGAACACCAGCACGCGCAGCGGAACGGCAAGCCGCGGCATCTTCAGGCCGCGTGCCTTTGCAACCACCTGCACTTCCGCATTGATTGCCTCGGCAGACCAATCGCCCAGACCTTCGAGCCGCGTGGCGAGTTCGGCAAGCGCGGGCTTCACGTCGGGCGTGAGATGTTCCTTCAGCAATTCCGCTGACGGCTGGCGATTTCCATAGAACATCATGGCCTCGCCGGCAAGCTGGGCGAGCGTCTCGGTGCGTTCCTTCAAAAGTGCGACGACGCGCTCCAGCGGCGGTCCGCCCGCAAGGGTGCCGCCGTCGCGCTCGATGCGCAGTGCAACAGCATGAGCAAGCCTGCCATCGTCAGCGGCCTTGAGATACTGCTGGTTCAGCCAGCGCAGCTTATCGGGGTTGAACTGAGCCGGCGAGCGGCTGATGTGCCTCAGGTCGAACCAGTCGATGAACTTTTCGGTCGGGAATAATTCCGCGTCGCCGTGGGACCAGCCGAGCCGCGCCAGGTAATTCAGCATGGCCTCCGGCAGGAAGCCGTCATCCGCGTATTGCATCACACTCACTGCCCCGTGGCGCTTCGAGAGCCGTTCGCCGTCGGCTCCCAGGATCATCGGCGCATGCGCGAAATGCGGCAGCTCGGCGCCGAGCGCGCGGAATATGTTGACCTGGCGCGGCGTATTGTTCACATGATCGTCGCCGCGTATGACATGGGTGATTTTCATGTCCATGTCGTCCACGACTACGCCGAAGTTGTACGTCGGCACGCCGTCGGCGCGCAGGATGACCAGATCGTCGAGCTCGGCATTGGCGACTGTGATCGGTCCCTTCACGAGGTCAAGAAATGTCACGTCGCCTTCGAGCGGGTTGCGGAAACGCACGACCGGTCTTGCCCCCTGCGGGGGCGTGAGCCCGAGCGCTCTCGCATTCTCGGGCCGCCAGCGGCCGTCATAGCGCGGTTTCTCGCCGCGGGCCCGCTGAGCCTCCCTCATCGCATCCAGTTCCTCCTTGGAGCAATGGCAACGGTACGCCTTGCCCTCGCGGATGAGTTGCTCGGCAACCTCACCGTAACGGTCGAGCCGGTGCATCTGGTGGAACGGTCCCTCGTCCCAGTCCAGACCCAGCCAGCGCATCCCGTCCAGAATGGCCTGCACCGAAGCGTCGGTCGAGCGCTCCAGATCGGTATCTTCGATGCGCAATATGAACCTGCCGGCGTGCTTTCTGGCGAACGCCCATGAAAACAGCGCCGTTCGTGCGCCGCCGACGTGCAGGTAGCCGGTGGGGCTGGGAGCGAAGCGGGTGCGGATCATGTGAGTGCGGACTAGGAGCGCGGATTTTACGCGATCGCTGCGTCCGGGTCGCTCCATTCGATTCCGAGCGCCCCGGCGACCCCGCGGTTGGTGATGCGCCCGCTGCAGACGTTGAGACCGTTGCGCAGGTGCCGGTCGCGCTTCAATGCGGCTTTCCAGCCCAGGTCGGCAAGCGCGAGCGCAAAGGGCAGCGTGGCATTGTTGAGCGCGTAGGTGGAGGTCCGCGGGACAGCGCCGGGCATGTTGGCGACGCAGTAATGCACGATGCCGTCCACGATAAACGTAGGTTCCGCGTGTGTCGTGGGGTGCGAGGTCTCGAAACATCCGCCCTGGTCGATGGAAACATCGACGAGCACGGCACCGCCGCGCATGGTTCGCAGCATTTCCCGGGTAATGAGCTTCGGCGCCAGCGCCCCCGGTACGAGTGCCGCGCCGATTACGGCATCGGCGTTACGCACAGCCTCTTCCACCACGGCCGGCGAACAGATCATCGCTCGAATCCGCGAGCCTAGCTGAGACTCCAGCCGCTGTAGCGGCTCGGGCGATGGGCTGAGCACGGTCACCGCGGCGCCCATTCCCACGGCCACCATGGCAGCATTGGAGCCCACAACACCTGCGCCGAGGATGACCACGCTCGCCGGCGCAACGCCGGTCGCGCCCGACATCAGCACGCCGCGCCCGCCGTGCGGCTTCTCCAGGAAATGCGCGGCGACCTGCACCGACATGCGGCCGGCCACCTCGGACATGGGCGCAAGCAGCGGCAGCCCCCCTGTTTCAGAAGTCACTGTCTCGTAGGCAATCGCGACCGCACCACTTGCAATCAGATCTCTTGCCTGCGCGGGATCGGGCGCCAGGTGCAGATACGTGAACAGCAGCACACCGGGACGCAGTTTCCTGCGCTCTTCCTGCTGCGGCTCCTTCACTTTCACTATGAGCTCGGCACGCGCGAATATCTCGTCCGCCGTGTCGACCACCACTGCGCGGGCCGTGCGATACTCGTCATCGGAAGCGCCGATTCCCGCTCCGGCGTCCCGTTCGACGAGCACCGAGTGGCCGTGAGCGGCCAGTTCGCGCACCGACTGCGGGGTCAGCCCGACCCGGTATTCATGGCTCTTGATTTCCTTGGGCACCCCGACCAGCATCGCGCTCTCCACGGCATTCCTGCCCTTTCGAACCTACCCGCAGCCGCTTGCTGAGTCAATTGCGGCTATGCGCAAAGATCAGCACGCCACGCCTGTGCGGGCGTCGGATGCGGCATAAAATGCGGCCTGAACGATCATCCATCGATCTGCTGACACTGCAAGGCAGCCAATGAGCAAAGAGAATACGGAAGGCCTCGCCCGCGGCCTGACCAGTTATGGAGACCCCGCTTTCTCGCTCTATTTGCGCCGCTCGTTCGCGCTGTCGACCGGGATGTCCAGTGACTTGCTGTCAAAACCGGTGGTCGGTATTGCAACCTCTCCATCCGGATTCAACAACTGTCATCGGCATTTCCCGGAATTGCTGGAAGCAGTCAAGCGCGGCGTTCTGGCGGCAGGCGGTCTGCCGCTGGATTTCCCGACCATTTCGCTTGGTGAGGTATTTCTCAGCCCCACGAGCCTGATGTACCGCAATCTGATGGCTATGGATGTCGAGGAGATGATCCGGGCGCAGCCCATGGATGCCGTGGTGCTGATGGGCGGATGCGATAAGACCGTGCCGGCGCAATTGATGGGAGCGGCTTCCGCAGGCGTGCCTGCCGTTCAGCTTGTCGGCGGGCCCATGATGACCGGACGCCATCGCGGCGAGCGGCTGGGCGCCTGCACCGACTGCAGGCGCTACTGGGCGCAGTTCCGCGCCAACATCGTGAGCGCGGCCGAAATCAATGAAGTGGAGCGCAAACTCGCGACCACAGCCGGAACCTGCGCCGTCATGGGCACGGCGAGCACCATGGCCTGCATCGCGGAGGCGCTCGGCATGTCGCTGCCGGGCACCGCCGCGATTCCCGCCGTGCACGCCGACCGTCTGCGTGCTGCCGAGGCCACCGGACGGGCTGCCGTGCAGCTCGTGCGCAGCAGGATCACACCGCGCCAGGTGATGACCGCACCAGCCGTCGAGAACGCGCTGCGGGTACTGCTGGCGATTGGAGGCTCCACCAACGCCATCATCCACCTCACGGCCATTGCGGGCCGCCTCGGAATCGAGGTGCCACTCACCCGCCTGAACGAGTTGTCGGAGGCGACGCCGGTGCTGGTCGACCTCAAACCGACCGGTAAGCACTATATGGAGGATTTTTTTGCCGCAGGCGGCATGCCTGCGGTGCTGCGCGAGCTCAAACCTCTGCTCCACCTGGACTGCATCTCGGTGACCGGTGAAATGCTCGGTGCGCGGCTGGAAGCCGAGAAGGATCTCTACGTCGATCACACGGTCATCCGGCCGGCAAGTGACCCCGTCGAGCGGGTGGGCGGCCTGGTCGCGCTGTTCGGCTCGCTCGCCCCGCGTGGCGCTATCCTGAAGCGCTCCGCCGCAGACAAGTCGTTGTTCGAGTCCGAAGGCCGCGCCGTCGTGTTCGAATCGCCGCAGGATCTCGCCGAGCGCATCGACAGCGACGATCTGGACGTGGCGCCGGGCGATTTCCTGGTGCTCAAGCATGCGGGTCCGAAGAGCGCGAGCGGCATGCCCGAAGCCGGCTACCTGCCCATTCCGGGAAAGCTCGCGCGGGCCGGCGTGAAGGACATGGTGCGCATCTCCGATGCGCGCATGAGCGGCACGGCGTTCGGCACTGTCGTGCTGCACGTCACGCCCGACGCCGCCGCCGGTGGAAACCTGGCCTTCATCGAGAGCGGCGACCGGATCGCGATCAGCGTATCAAAGCGGCGAATCGACCTGCTGGTGGACGACGCCGAACTCGCCCGCCGGCGCCAAGCCTCGAAGTTTTCGGCAGCCCGACCCGCGCGCGGTTACGCGAAGCTTTACGCCGAACACGTACTCCAGGCAGACCAGGGCTGCGATTTCGATTTCCTTCTGGGATCTTAGGCGTGGGGCTGCCTTCCAATCGATGGCGTAATCACTTCATCGCGTTTGTCTTCGCATTGTTCCTGGGTCTGAGCCTGCGTCAGCTCATTGACCACGATGTCTGGTTTCAACTGATCGCAGGACGGGAAGCCTTCGAGCGGATGGCAGTTCCAAAGGCGGAGTTCTACATCTATTCCGCATTGGGAGAGCCATCGATTTTTGTCGGCTGGCTCTGGGGGCTGTTGCTCTATCTGGCCTGGCTGTGGGGCGGATACACCGCGGTATCCGTGTTCGGCGCCGTGGTCTGGGCCGCAGTATTCGCGATCGCAGCGAAAGCGATGCTCGCGAAAATCGAGCATGAACTGCCGGACAGTGACGCCCTGTTCCGCAAGACCCAGATTGCCGCCGTGCTGATCGCGACCAGTGTTGCCTACCAGTACCTGGCAGGGCGCGCTGTCCTGAGGGCCGAGGTTTCCCTTTATCTTGTCTGGGTAATCGCCGTGTACCTATCTGCGGGGATCACCGCTGACAAGCAGCGCCTGCGCCGGTTCCTGATCGCCGTGCCGCTGTTGTCCTGGATCCTGGGCTGGCTGCACACGACATCGGTTTTCATGGTGCTGCTACTCGTCGCGCATTTTCTGCAGGCATGCCTGGATGCGGGAAAGGCGCCGGGCCCACGTGGATACCGACGATTCGCCAGCACGGATTTACGGGCATGGACGGCAGCAATACTCGCCGCGGCCGTGTTGCCCTGCCTGAACCCCAACGGGGTCGAACAGGCAATGCCGCTGATTACTTCCCTCGCAGGAACCCTGTATCGCATGGTGTCTGGTGTGCATGAAAGCATTGCTGAACCCTTCATTCACGTAAACCTGGAATACCGAAGGCTAGCCGACGTTCGCGCGGTGTGGCCAGCCGCAATCCTGTTTCTCGTTTCATCACTTGTCGTTGTCTGGCTGGACGGCTCGCGCCGGGCCGTGAATGCGTTTCTCCTGAGCGCCGGAATGCTGCTTTCCATTTTCCATATCAGGGCGCTCGCAGTCTGGGCGATTTTCCTGGTGATTCCTCTCGGCGTTGCGATTGCGCCATTGCTGCAAAGAGCCGCAGTAGCTCTCGAATCCAAAGGAAGGGGGGCACTCGTGGGCGGCCTGATTGCCGTTTGCTGCTTCTGGAATATCGGCACCGTGTTCAACAAGGTGGGCATGCGCTGGGGCGCCGGGCACTGGCCCTCAGCGATGGAAGAGCAACTGCTGAGCGCAATCAGGCTCGGCATGCCCAATGGAGGCAACATATTCAACTGGCATCCGCTGGGGGCTTACCTGAGATGGAATCTCGGATCCGGATTTTACGTCTCGATGGATGGTCATCTGGCCAGCGACGCGTCGGCTGCCTGGAACGCGTACTTTGGTATTGAAGACCGCAAGGACGATGGACTGTCGCTGCTCGACCAGTGGAAGATTCAGGCGGTGTACCACCCGGTCGTCGTGCCCGGATATGGCGACATACATTGGCTTGCTCGCGACCTGGCGGAAAGCCGGGGCTGGCGGCTGGCCGCAATGGGCCCGTCGGGTGTCCTGTTTGTGCGGGCCGGCGACGCCGATCTTGATCAACACACCCGGGATCTCCTGAAACTGGAGTACTGGCGCCGGGTCGTTTCCGAAGCCAAGTTCGTCGAACTGGTTTCCGGTCAGAATGACAGCAGGGAACGCGCAAGAAAATCTGCCGACTATGCCCAGGGGAAGATAGCCGAGATCCAGGCTCTATTGAAGTAGAGCGGACGGAAATGGCTGGTTGAAGGATAGCGGATCGGATTGCCTGACTACCCGCCCGCCCGCCAGCACAGATCTGGACGCATCAGGCTCAGGAAGGTAGAATTCGTTCCCCGTCCGGGCACGTAGTTCAGCGGTATGAACGCTCCCCTCACACGGGAGAGGTCGTAGGTTCGATCCCTACCGTGCCCACCATTCCCCCCGAGGGCCCCGCAATGGCGCGGGGCCCTATGATCCGGCCACCGCCTGCAATGCGTGCCGCGCAATCATCAGTTCCTCGTTGGTCGGGATCACCCAGGCTGAGACGGGACTGCCCTCGCGGCTCAGCCGCGGGCCATGGCGTGCGTTTGCAGCCGGGTCGAATTCCAGGCCCAGCCAGGCGAGTCCCTTGCATATCCGCTCGCGTATGGACGCCGCGTGCTCGCCGATCCCCGCCGTGAAGACCAGGGCGTCCAGCCCCTCCAGCGCTGCCACCAGGCCGCCTATCTGGGTAACCGCGCGGTACACGAACAGGTCCACCGCTTCGGCCGCGCGCGCATCGGCGCTCTCGAGCAGCTCGCGCATGTCGTGGCTGATTCCGGAGACCCCCAGCAGGCCGCAGCGGTGGTAGAGCAGATCTCCCACCGCGCCAGCGTCCAATCGCATTTCCTGCAATAGATACAGCAATACGCCCGGGTCGAGCGACCCCGGGCGCGTGCCCATGACCAGGCCTTCCAGCGCAGTGAATCCCATGCTCGTGGCAACGCTGCGCCGTTCGCGCATGGCGCACAGGCTCGAACCGTTGCCCAGGTGCGCGACGACCACCCTCCCCCCGGCGCGGTCACCAAGATAGTCCGGAAGCACGCTCGCGATGTATTCGTACGACAGGCCGTGGAAGCCATAACGTCTTACGCCACGCGTTTCCAGTTCCCGTGGCAGCGCGTACAGCGTCGCCAGTCGTGGCTGCGTGGCGTGGAATGCGGTGTCGAAGCAGGCTACCTGGGGAAGTCCGGGTGCGGCATCGAGCAGTGCACGAATCGCCGCCAGATTGTGCGGCTGATGCAGTGGCGCCAGCGGAATGAACGATTCGAGCACGGCCAGCACGTCGCGGTCTACGACGATGGGCTCCCGATAGCGTGCGCCGCCGTGAACGACCCGATGACCGGCGGCGAGAACCCCTGCCCCTCCCGCGCGCTGCGAGAGCATGTCGATCAGATAGGACAGCGCCTCGGCACGCGTGCGCCCGGGGTCCGAATGAGCCTTCAGCGCGTGTTCGCTCGCTTCGCCCGACGCCTCGCGCAGCGAAAGCTGCGGTGCTTGCTCGATGTTGTCGATCTGGCCAGAAAACAAACGCTGCGGATCACCGTCTCCAGAGCGATACAACGCGAACTTGACGCTCGAGGAGCCGGAATTCAGGACGAGGACCGCGGAGTTCAAGTTGTCGCCATGTCGTCCAGCGACCGCGACACTGTCTTGATTTGAGGCCCCTTCGCGCTGGATCTGATCTCGAAACCAAGAAAGCGAACGAATTCGAGCATCTTGGCGTTGCTCGCCATCACAAAACCCTCCATACGCTTGATGCCACGTCCGGCCGCGTGCTTCATCAGTGCCTGCATGAGTCGCGTGGCGATTCCATGGGCCTGCCAGGCGTCGGCGACGACGATGGCAAATTCGCAGCTCTCGTTGCCCGGATTCATTGCATAACGCCCGACCGCGATCTCTTCCTCGCCATCACCATTGCCGGCGGCAATCGTAATGATCAGCGCTGCCTCCCGCTTGGGATCCGGATTGATGAAGTGCTGCAGCATTTCGGGCGAAAGCTCGCGCAACTGTGCCATGAAGCGGAAGTACTTCGACTCCTCGGACAAGCCGCGAACGAAAGCCTGCTCCATTTCGGCATCCTGCGGTCCGATCGGCCGCAGCGTGAGCATGGTACCGTCGGAAAGCTTCCAGTGCTCTACCGGTCCGCGTGCTGCCTGTGGCTTCATTTCACCTCGAAGCCGGCGTCCTCGACAGCGCGGCGATAGTCATCGTGAACCCGGTGAGGACCCGCGACTCCACGCGAAAACCGGGTTCAGATCACTTTCGAGTACCGCGCCCGCTGTTCGGCGTTGCGCAGGTATTGATCGAACACCATGCAGATTGCGCGCACCATGAGGCGGCCCCGCGGCGTAATAGTGATCCAGTCCTCTTCAAGTTCGACCAGGCCCTGCCCCCGGTATTCCTCGAGTTCCCGCAGCTCGACGGCGAAGTAGCGGCGGAATTCGATCAGGTGGGCAATCTCGATGGCGCGGAACGACAGCGAGAAGTGGCACATCAGCGCCTGGATCACCGCGCGCCGCACCAGGTCGTCCGAATTCAGCGCCAGTCCACGCATGACCGGCAGCACTCCGTGGTCTAGGGAATCGTAATACTCGTCGAGGGTGCGGTAATTCTGGATGTAAGCCGGGCCCACGCTGCCTATGGCGGAAATTCCCAAACCGATGAGATCGCAATCGGCCTGCGTAGAGTAACCCTGGAAATTGCGGTGCAGGTGCCCATGACGCTGCGCCACTGCGAGTTCGTCTTCGGGCTTGGCGAAGTGATCCATTCCGATGTAGACGTAGCCGGCATCCGTGAGGGTACGGATGCCCATGGTGAGCAACTCGATCCGGGCTTCCGGCTTCGGCAGTTCGGCCTCGTTGATGCGCCGCTGTGGCTTGAACACCGTGGGCAGGTGGGCGTAGTTGTACAACGCAATGCGATCCGGGCTGATTTCGAGGACCTTTTCGAGGGTCCTGGCAAAGCGCTCGGCATTCTGCTTCGGCAGGCCGTATATCAGGTCCAGATTCACGGACTGGAAGCCGTTGTCGCGTGCGGCCGCTATCACCGCGCGGGTCTGATCTTCGCTCTGGACCCGGTTAACCGCCCGCTGCACTTCAGCGTCGAAGTCCTGGACCCCCACGCTGATGCGGTTGAAACCCAGCGAGCCGAGCAATGCAATCGTCTCGCGGTTGGCCGAGCGCGGGTCAACCTCGATGGAAAACTCGCCGTCCGGCGCCAGGCTGAAGTGACCGCGGATGATCTGCATCAGTTCCGCAAGCTCCGCCTGGTCGAGAAACGTGGGTGACCCACCGCCCCAGTGCAGCTGCGTCACGCGCTCGCCCCGGCCTATAAGGCTGCTGACCAGCTCAACCTCTTTTCTCAAGTAACGCAAGTACTTGGCCGAACGGCCATGGTCCTTGGTGATGATCTTGTTGCAGCCGCAGTAGTAACAGATGGTGTCGCAAAACGGGAGGTGGACGTATAATGACAGCGGTCTGCGGAACCCGCCTATCACCCGCTTCTCCAACGAGAGGCGGTACTGGTCCGGACCGAACGCCTCTACCAGCCGATCCGCGGTTGGATAGGACGTGTACCGCGGACCTGGGCGGTCAAAATTCCGCAGCAGATCGGGGTCGATTTCCAGCATGTCCTGCACTTCAGGCATACGTATATCCGGAACTTATTGCGCCGTAGTCTCCCGTCACGCGAAAGTCTCTGCATTGACATGGATCAATCACGCCGCAGCAGCAATAACGACATGCCGATAACGGCTACCGTCGTACCCCTGAACATCGTCCAGCTGAAGTCGGTCTGCTCCAGCTGCAGCCTGCGGGAGCTGTGCCTGCCGATGGGGTTGACGGCCGAGGAGGTGGAGCGTCTGGACCAACTCGTCTACGCGCGCCGAAAGGTGAAGCGTGGAGAAGGTCTGTACCGCGCAGGCGACACTTTTAGCGCCATCTACGCTATCCGGACCGGGTTTTTCAAGATGAACGTCATCCTCGAGGACGGGCGGGATCAGGTGACCGGATTCCACATGCCGGGGGAGATCATCGGCATGGACGGCATCGGGACCGACCGCCACTCATGCAATGCCATCGCCCTCGAGGACAGCGACGTCTGCGTCATCCCGTTTTCGCGGCTTGAGGAAGTGTCCAACGAATTGCGCGGACTGCAGCGCCAGTTCCACAAGCTCATGAGCCGGGAAATTGTGCGCGACCAGGGCGTCATGATGCTGCTCGGCAGCATGCGCGCGGAGGAGCGCCTGGCGGCCTTCCTGCTCAACCTTTCGCAGCGTTTTGTAGTCAGAGGTTACTCGCCCTCTGAATTTCACCTGCGCATGACGCGCGAGGAAATCGGCAGCTTCCTCGGGCTCAAGCTGGAGACGGTCAGCCGATTGTTCTCCAAATTCCAGGAAGAAGGCCTGATCGGCGTGCAGCAGAAACACATCCGCATACTGGACACAGCCGGACTTAAGAAGATCCTCGGCCAGGACCGCTGAGCCGTGGGAACCTCAGCGGTAGACGAGCACCGGTAGTTTTGAGTGCGTCAGCACCTTGTGCGTGACGCTTCCCATGATGATCCCCGCAAGCCCGCGCCTCCCGTGCGACGCCATGAAAATTGCATCGCATTTCTGCTTCTTGGCAATCTCGACAATGCCGTCGTAGGGTGTTTCCGCCATCGTCATCACGCCGACAAACTTGACCCCTGCCGCGCCGGCGATCTTGGCCATGCTGTCTATGTGTTTCTGCCCTACTTGCCGCGCTTGCTGCTCGAAGGCTTTGATGGTCTTGTTATCGATCATGTAGCCCTCGCCGTAGACCCTTGGCTGGATCGCTTCGACCGCGTAATAGCCCGTCACCTTCGCGCCCAACTGACTTGCAAATTCGATGCCGGCTTTGACCGCCTTATTGGCGACGGCCGAGCCGTCGGTCGGAATCAGGATGTTCTTGAACATATTTACCTCCGCTAAGGATTTCCGCGTTATCTCACTACTGCCTTGCATGCTCATCCCCGTTCGGGAAGCGCTGCGCCCAGGTTTGCACACGCTGGCGCAACCTGAAAACCTAACTTCGCGCCAGCGTGCGCAGCGCATCCTGATCCTTGATCAGAATAACTTCACCGCGGCCCGCAACCATCCCTTCCGTATCGAAACGCGACAGCGCCCGACTCAGCGTTTCGCGGGCCATCCCGAGAAACGACGCGAGGTCGGTGTGTGACATCGCCAGGCGGATCTCCCGGCCTGACAGGCCCCGCGACGCTGCACGCCGCGACATTTCCAGAAGAAAAACGGCAAGCCGCTGGTCGGTCCGTTTCGTTTCTATGACCCGGATAAGCTCCTCGGCGCCGTGCACCTGGGCGCTCATGTTCCGCAGCATTTCGAGCCGCGCCGCCGGCACGTCGGCAAGCAGGTGCTGAAGGAAATCCGTCGGAAGTTCGCACACCGACGTCGTCTCAAGTGCCTCCACGACGCAGGCACGGCTGTCGTGGTGAATGCCATTGAGATCGAGTAGTTCACCGGCAAACCAGAAACCCGTCACCTGGGCCTCACCCTCCTCGCTGCACAGGTAGCTCTTGACCGAGCCGCTGCGGATGGCACAGACGTAGCTGAAGGGCTGTCCTGCATGGAATAGGATCTCTCCACGTCGAAATATGCGCCTTTGCTTGCTGATCCGGTCGAATACGCTCGGATCGGTCCGCGCAAAGGCCCGCAACGCACAGACCCCGTGCGCTGCGCAGTCGTCCCCGGCCTCAGGCCGGCATGTCGCCGCTTCGCACTGAATGTCAATTATATTGTTCACGTTTTCGCGTCCTCACGCTGGTCGCCGCCGCAATCATGGTAACAGCAGAACTACAGCCTACCCACCTGCGCAACGATCAAGCTTGCGCTGCGTGGTTTGAATTCACCGGTCGACCTTCCGCGCGCCGCTGTTCGGTAACCATTCTCATTATATTTCAGTACGCAGCCGGTCCGTTGACATGGGTCAACGCTCCAGCCGTATCTCGGGACCTGTCTACGGCCGAGTCCAAGCGGTTGAAGGCCATTGCAAATTTGCACCCGGCTGGAAAGACGGGTTTAATAGCCGCTTTCGCTCTATGCCGCTGTCATGGTCGCCGGGCCGCTGTGCAGTTGTGCCGGTGGAGGCACACGGCGTCTGCCTTCCGCACTTGATTAGCGCTTAACGCCGGCCTGCGCGGCCTGCCGCCCGCCGCAGGAGGACGGATGGTTCCGACGGCGCGTCGCCGAAACTGTCCGAGTAGCGGTGTGCGCTTAGCGCCATCTATCAGAATTGGCAACTACAGGATGTTTCTTGAATGAGGAAGATAAGGTCTTATGCAGTTGAATTTGGGGTGTTTTCGAAATTTTCTTGTCCAACGCGGAGGCTGAAAAATGGGTGCCCATGACTACTTTGAAGTGACGAACGACATGCTTGCGAACGATCTGTCGATACAATGGAAGGCAACCGAAAAGGTGCCGATGGCCGAGGAGCGGTTGCCATTCACCGTGAAAGCGGTCCGAAACGAATCGGACCTCATGAAGGCCGTTCACATTCGGCAGACGGCCTACGGGCGCCACGTACCAGAGCTTGCAGAACTGTTAAGGGTGCCTGAACCCTACGATCGCGAGGACGGGTCGGTGGTGCTGCTCGCCGAATCCAAATTGGACGGTTCCCCGATCGGGACGATGCGGATTCAAACCAATCGCCACGGGAAGCTCGGTCTTGAGGAATCTGTGGTTCTTCCCGAATGGCTCCAGAACAAGAGCCTCGCAGAGGCGACAAGACTTGGTGTTTCCGACGGCCGGATCGGACGCGTCCCCAAAACCATGCTGTTCAAGGCATATTTTGACTATTGCGTGGAAGAAGAAATCGACTGGATGGTCATCACTGCAAGATCGCCCTTGGACCGCCAGTACGAAGCGCTGCTGTTCAAGGATGTCTTTCCGGGCGATGCTTTCATTCCGATGCACCATGTGGGCAATATTCCGCATCGCGTTATGGCGTTCGAAGTGGCTACGGCGGAATCCAGATGGGCCGCAGCTCATCACCCCCTGTTCGACTTCATTTTCCGCACCTATCATCCGGACATCGACGTGAGCGCTCAAGACTTCGTTTTGTCCAAAAACCGCATGCGGCGGCCCGAAATCTCCAATAGAATTGGAACTAGGCATTAAGCATTACGCCGTAAGCGTCAGATATTGCATAGTATGCCTTAGCCATTAGGCAGCAGGGCCTGCGCGGTACATGGCCGGCGGCATGCAGAGTTGCATGCCGCCGGGTTATTTCCGCGCATGTCCAACCGCGCGGAGCACATTCGGAGATATCTCGATTTTTCGTTCAATGAACGGCGCCGATGCGGCGATAGACTCGCTGCTATTCAGGTTGTCCATTTATGGCGTCCCAATCGTTATAGGGGTGGTTTCCCTTATCGCCCTCTTTGCATGGGACAGCCAATATCCCGGCTCCGGCGGCACTAACCTCGAATTTCGATATCTGCAGGAAACCAGCGACACGCTGGAACCTGCGCAGGCGCTGGCACGACTTGACGCCGCACCGACCGTGCAGTACCACGACACCCGGCTTTCTGAGTCTTCGTTCTGGGTTCGCTTTATCGTCCCTGTGACCCTTCGAGGCGATGCCACCGACGTGGAACTGCCATCAAGACACGCAGTCGAAACCACGTGCTGGGACGCTTCAAACCTAGCTACCCTGGGACACGCCAGCCGAAGCGCCGCGGTTCGCCCGACGAAAGCAGTAAAGGCCGGCTTTGCGATCGAACTGGGCAGGCTGCACTCGGCGCTGACCGTCCTGTGCAGAGGAACGTTTGCAGGTCCGGCGCGCATATCCGTTGTACGGTGGTCGGCACCAGAACTCGACACGTCGATCCAGAAATTTCATCGCGAGTCAGGGCTTCTCGATGGCGGTCTGATCGTTCTTACCTTATTCGTGCTGCTGACGGCGATCATTAATCGGGAATGGATATACGTGCTCTTTGCCGCGTGGCTCGTGGCCAACCTCCGGCTTGCGGCGCTGTCCGCCGGGTGGGACACGCAGTGGTTCGCCCGCACAATTCCGCCGGATTGGATGCTTCCGATGCGCAAGCTCGCGATTGCCGGATATTACGTTTTGACAATCACGCTTTTCGGCCGGCTGTTCAGAAACGAACTGCTGCGAGTCGGCTATCCGCGGCTTCTTCAAATTGCCCAGTGGTCATGCGTGCCGCTGCTGATCGTCACCGTAGTGCTGCCCTATTCGCAATTTCTCCCTTATATGTGGCTGTCGACGGCGTTCAGCATCGCCGTGCTGGTTTTCTACATGGTACGCATCCTGTTCATCACTCGCTCAACGGTGGCGATGTGGTACAGCGCTTCGCTCGGGATCGCACTCTTCGCGAGCCTTTATGAAGTGATTTCGGCGGCCCTCGGTATCAGGACGCTTATCGGGACCGTCAATAGCGTAACGGCCGCCCTGTCGTCCAGCCTGATGGCGGCGCTTGCGATCGCCGAGCAGATGAGATTGGAGCGGCAGGAGAAAGTGAAGGCGCAAACCGAATTGCGAAGCACCTACGACGCAATCCCGATCGGGCTTTTCACGCTGGATAAGAACGGAGCTTTTGTTCGTTCCAATCCGGCTTCAAGCGAGATGCTTGGAGCAGATCTGTCCGAGGACAATCACAAGCACTGGAGCGATTTTTTCGAGCCGGGCGCGTGGGGCAGGCTGCAGGATCTTGTATCTGGAAGTGCAGGTCAGGAAATGGAACTACGAAGTGTCGGTAAGGATGGCCAGGACCCGGAATGGTTTCTGGTCAAAGCCACTATATCGAAAGAAAGGATAGAAGGTTCGTTGCAAGACATCACCGACAGATACGAAGCAACAGAGCGACTGCGTTTCCTGGCGCAGAACGATCCGTTGACCGGTGTGCTAAACCGACGCGGCATTGAGAACGTGCTCGGCGAGACGATCGATGGCCTTGCGGATGACAGGCCACTCGCAATCGCTTACCTGGACCTGGACCGATTCAAGCTGATCAATGATCTATACGGTCATCTGGCCGGCGATGAAGTCCTGAAGCAGTTGTGTCATCGGATCAAGGGCACGCTACCCAGCGGCTGCAATATCGGGCGGGTCGGTGGAGACGAATTCGTCATTGTCTTCCGCAACACGCCAATCCGAGCTGGAGCGGATGTCTGCCGCCGGGTGATCGAAACAATTGGCCTGTACCCCTATCAGATCGGGGACAAGGCGTTTCAGGTAAAGGGCTCAATCGGGTTGATTGAGGTCGGAGCGGGGCTCAAAGTGAAGGATGCAATCTCCGCAGCCGATCGGGCTTGCCGTGCCGCAAAGAGCGGGCATCATGACGGTCTGGTCGTCTATGAAAAGAACTCATCCCTGTTTAGGGAGCGGGAGGAGGAGCTACACCTGATCGAGCGACTGGGCGTCGGCGTGGCACCGGAAGGGTTGTTTCTGGTCATGCAGCCCGTCATGTCTTTGCGCACGCCCTACGAGTCGCTCAATTTTGAAGTACTGCTGCGAATGCGCGAGACCGATAATTCCGTCACCCAGGCCGGAAAAATCATTGCCACCGCCGAGAACAATGGACGCATCGCGGTAATCGATCGATGGGTGCTTTCCAGCACATTGGAGTGGCTTGATGCACACGGCACAGAGCTGAAGAAGACCAGATTCGTCTGTTTGAACTTGAGCGGGGCCTCATTGAATGACGAGAGATTCATTCAGGACGCATTTTCGATCATGGCCAATTTTGGTCGCACTGTCGAACGGCTCTGCGTCGAGATCACGGAGAGCGTTGCGCTGCACGACCTGGAGAACACCAGGCGTTTCATAGACCGTGTGAAGGGATTTGGGGCAAAGATCGCGCTTGACGATTTCGGTGCCGGGTACACCTCTTTCAACTATCTCAAGGAATTGCCTGCGGATGTACTGAAGATAGACGGGTCATTCGTTAGAGACGTAAATCGTCATCCGTCCAACTTGACTATCGTCGAGACCATCTCGGAGCTCGCAAGAAACCTAGGCATGAAAACAATTGCCGAATGGGCAGAGGACCTAGGCACAGTTGAGGTCCTGTCCAAGGTAGGTGTCGATTACGTCCAGGGATATGCGATAGCTCGGCCGCAATACCCCGACCAAATTCTGGGTGCCGATTCGTCGGCGAGTTTCATTCAGGACGAAAAAGTTGCTCTGTTCGTCCGCCATTCGCTTGCAGCCGCGCAGACTATGGAGTTGTGGGAGCACGTCGGAGGGCCTATGACCCCGTCTTGAATCCGAAGCATGTCCAGGTCGTTGTTGGCGCTTGGATCGGCAGGTCAGGATTGCCATTAAGCAAAAAGCCCCGGCGCGCAGCCGGGGCTTTTCACGTAAGGGAGTCTGGCACTGACCTACTTTCGCGCGGTATACCCCGCACTATCATCGGCGCAGCTCCGTTTC
>Ga0315281_10002673_pt1 | contig 26391 bp, 18 predicted proteins | sample YL17G07_0_MG_FD_204540 | JGI IMG/M metagenome (GOLD analysis project Ga0315281, IMG submission 204540) | Sediment microbial communities from Yellowstone Lake, YNP, Wyoming, USA - YL17G07_0 | ecosystem: Environmental > Aquatic > Freshwater > Lake > Sediment | place: USA: Wyoming | collected... | reverse complement strand
AAAAGCCCCAAAAGCCCCAAAAGCCCGCCTCCCCACTGCCACTCCCCCCATCAGGCGGGACACTTTTCGAGCGGCCGACTGGGGCACATTTGGGGCGGCCTTGACAGGAGCCGGTTCAACGGTCCGAATGATCGACGGACGCCGGCGATCGACTCTTCCGCTCACGACCACGATCTATCCCATCGCAGGGAATGAAGTCATCGGCGACACGGCCAACTTCGGCTTCGACGCAGCGAGCACCTACTCGCCGAACACGCTCTCCCCGCAAAGCGTTTTTCTCTCCCTCGACAACCTCGACTCGTCTTTCTACAAAGCCTCTTTCAATGCGATTTCGGGAGATTGGTCGTTCACATCCGCCAATCAGGAACCGGGCATCCATGTGCTGTTCGCTTACGCCACCGACGGAATGGACGCCGATGGAATGCAGCCCACCGGTCAGCCCATCATCGGGCAGATCGCGTCCTACGTGTATCGGGATAAGCCCAGCTGCGCGAGTTTTCCGCTCCAGGTGACGACCCAGCCTCAGAGCGTCTCGTCGTGCAACAGCGGCCCGGTCTCTTTCAGCGCGGTCATCAACGGCAAGCTGCCCCTCACGCTGCGATGGAAGAAGAACGGCGTTTTTCTCTCGGACGGCGGAACGCTTTCCGGAGCCATGACGGCGACGCTCACGATCTCGTCGCCCGTTCCGGCCGACAATGGCGCCTATCAATTGGTCGCCTGGGATCTGTGCGAATCCAGCTTGTCGACAAACTCCGTCACTCTTTCGATCGATTCCATTCCGGCCGAGCCCTCGAACCTGCGGTTGACTAAATCGGGATCCCAGGCCTCGTTGTCGTGGAATGCGTCGTCGAGCCCCGGGGTGTCGGCGCTGACCTACGACGTGCTTCGAGGAAGCACGCTGGCCGACTTGACCGATCCATCGTTCACGAAATGCGTCGCGACGGGAATCTCCGGCGTTTCCGCGATCGACTCGCTACCGGACATCTGGGGCCCCGACCAGTTGGAAGTCTATCTGGTGCGAGCGAAAGACGCTTGCGGTGCTTCGATCTGGGGTTCCAGCTCGGCGGCGGTGCCGATTCCTGCGAGGAATTGCCCGTGACCCGGAGCGCGGGCAGGGCGATTCCAATGAAGACCGACCACCGAAAGCGGAGAGCGGCAGTCGCCGGCGGCGCATTTCTCGCCACCTAGCCCGATCTCACATTGTTTGCATTCCGACCTTCTCGAAGCCGAGGAATTGGGGTCGGAGGGATTGGGGTCAGTCCTGAGAGGGATTGGAGAGGGATTGGGGTCAGTCCTGCGTTCCTGCATTATTTTCCCTCCCCTTTCAACCTCTCCACAGCTCGAATCAGGGTGGAGTCCTCCCGCTCGAAGTACCTTGCGGATCGCGAGATGGAAATTCCGCCGGATTCAGGAGCTCGGGCCGCCACCAGGGCCAGCGCCCGCGACTCCCGCCGCCCCCCTTCCCGGCGACTTCAGATCAGAGCCTGTCACCCCTACTTCCTCCGCCTCGTCTCTCGCCACCGACTCGATCGACACGCGCTTCTGTGGTGGCGGTTGTCCATTTCCGGCCTGCCGCCGGACGACATCGGCATACTCCTCGCCACCCCTTCTTCTGCTGATCAACGCTGGGCAGCGTGTCGTAGCTCACTCCTTCGGCGTCAGAACGAAAGTTTTGGCAAACCGCCATTGCCCGTCTCGGCGCCGGACCGAACAACCGCATCCCCGCCTGGACGTCGAGCCATTGCGGCCCTCCGCCGAACAGCCAGGATTTCGCGCTAGACCGCTCGCAATCGCTGTCCCGCCGAACGATTCCCGCATCGACCGGGTTCCGATGGATGTACCGGATCAGCGCTTACCCGCAGGCATCCTTGTCAACGAGCATCGCCTTGTACCGCCCCTGAAAAAACTGCCCGACGCGGCGGTGCTTCCTGTTGAAGGCCTGCGTATAAGACGACTACAAGCCAGCCATCGTCTCCGGTAATCCCACTTCGCCCGTCTCGCTCGCCATAGTGAGCCAGTCGACCAGGATATCGGCGGCGGTCGTCGTCGTCCGAAAGACGTCCTTTCGCTCGTTTCCGTTGGCAATCACGTGGTAAAGCGAATTCGGCAGAACGAGGCGAAGCGGACGATCTATCACGAATCTCCGGGTCACATTTGCAAGTGATGCAGGATTGCAGGACTGACCCCATCGACCGACCCCATCGACCTCAGGATTGCAGGACTGCCCCCATCGACCCTTCGCAAATAATGCAGGATTGCAGGACTGCCCCCATCGACTGTCGATCATCGACCCTTCCGGCTGGCGCCATCCGCCGATTGACCGGCGGCGACTCTCGCCGGGGTTGGATCGACGCGAGAGCCGTGAGATCCCGATTCGAGAAACCGCCAAAGACCTCGCGGGAGGTGGGTGTACGATTCCACCGTGATATCCTTTCATCTCCTGCAACACCGCTCCTTCGATTCGTCATTCAACTTTCGCCGAAACGAAACAACGAGCGCCTTCGGATGGCAACTGTCCAATGGAAAGTGAAACGGTGGGCGTGGCCCAGACCCTTCGTCCCTACCTCGTCGACCTGGCGTTGATTCGGTCCGCCTCCGGCTCAAAGAACGCTGCGCTCGCTTTCGACTTACACGAAAAATACGAGAAGTGGTTCGATCTCGGCGGGGGGATGAAACCGACGCTTCGGGCCGCCATGTTCGAGATCCTCAACAACCAGATCAGCCGGTACGGAGAAACCAGCTCACACTGGTTTGCGATCGAGATTCTCTGCGATTATTTTGGTCAGTCACTGCCTCGAGCCGACCTCGAGGCTCTCGCGCCCGGGTGGCAGGAAGAGGTCGATGCCGCTTTTTGCACGCTCGGAATTTCACGCCCCTTCGCTTCACAAGAGCTCTTCGCCTATCTACCCGACATCGGAATCGTTCCGCCGAAAGGAGCTCCACGCATCGGACGGCTCACTTCCGACATCGCCACCTTGATCCTTCATGGGCACAGCGAGCTCGACTTTCGTAAAATCGAGGAGCCGGCGAAATCCGCGGCTCGCACCCTGATCTCCTGGCTCCGGGAAACGAAACGCCACGGCCACGACCTGATCGTCTATTCGTATTGAACGGCTTCGCTCCGATCGCGCAGGCGAGGAACATCATGAAAATAGAGACGGCTCTCTTCTTCGGACCCCTCATCGCCGTCCTGGCGGCAAGCCCTCGAGCCCAGGCGGGAGGCTACGACTTCAAGTTGTCGGGCGGTCACGGAAAAGTCGGAATCACCTGCGAATCGAGTTGCGGCGCCTGGAGCGCTCTCGCATTCGCCTGCTCCCCAAGAGCGGACGCCTGCGAAATCGGCATTAATTCCCAGGGGCTTGGAATCTACGACATGACTCCGAAATGGGACGTCCGGCTGGTCATCGATGCGAGCTCGGACACCGTGAGCATTCTGTGCAGATCTCGCTTTTGTGAAATTGAAACCGGCGCCGGAGACAAAAAAGAGATCCAGGCGCTCTCGCCCGGCGAAAAAAGATCACTGCCGCTGCCGGTCAAAGTCATGCTTCGATTTCAGTAGACAAACCTTCACGGCCCTCCAGCTCGGGCCCTTCAACATCATGATGGCGCTCAATCGCAAGGTTCTGACTTTCACGTTCACTCTCTTCCCGCTTGTTGGGCCGTGCGGCGCGGCGGCGAGTGGGTCCGCGCCGACCTTACTCGACGCGCGAGCTTGCGACGAATCGGGCATTCCGGCGCCATCCCCGGAGTCTCACCCGAAACCGGCAGCCCAATTCGTATCGAATGAGCTCGGCGATACCATCACCGTCTTCGGCGAAACTCCCGATCTCGCGCTCGAAACGTACCGTGCGAACACACGGCTCCTTCGATGGCTCCATGAAGGACTGGAAAAGGAGCGAAGAAAGAATCGGGTGTTCACAATGACGATCCTGGGCGCGAAAGTTTCATTCGCCCTCGCCGCTCCGACGTATCCAAAGACCGGATCGATGCGGCAGTGAGGCGGCCCCCGAATGCTTCGTCCGCGAAATGAGCGCATCGACCGCAACGGCTGGTCACGCCTGCGAACATCGGGAACCGGGCTCTTCCGAACCCGATTGCATCCCCAAATTCGCGGAAGCGATGATTCGATCAGCACGTTTGTCCTATGGAACCGCCCCTCGCGCCACTCCTCCTACGACACGTGCCCGGGCCGCCCCGATTCCCCGGTGACCGGCCTGGCCGTGAAAAAGGAGATCTGGTGATGAGCTCATTGAGAAGATTCCCATCGCGCCCCGGCCGCTTCCTCTTCGCAGTGATCCTTGGATTTCTCGTTCTGCCCACCGCTCATCTCGCAGCCGAGACCGCTTCGCCGTCGAAGTGCGACGGCCCGGCGCCGATCGACTTCGTATCGCGTGTCCTTGGCCTGTCGGAGGATCAGGTCCGCATCTGGGCATAGATACTCGACGCGAGACAACAGGCGAATTTGCCGATCGCGCAGGCGCTCAGCGAGCATCAGCAGGCGATCGCCCGGCTGCTGGCGAGCGACGCCCCGGATCCGGCCACGCTCGGGCGCCTCCTGATTGAGGTGAATTTTCTCGAGACGCAGGCGCAGACCATCGTTCACGAGACGACCGCCCTCATGGTCTCGGCGCTCGCGGAATCGCAGCGAGAGCAAATCGGCCACATCCGCGAAGCCGCGCAGCTTTGTCAAATCGTGCCGGCGTTCGCGGCGCTTTCGCTGCTCTGAAGTGGTCTGAGCCGCCCGGGGCGGAAGTGGGCCCGGTTCTCCGCCCCGCCATTTTGTTCGTATCATTTGCAATGCACATGACCGTTCACGATCTCCTGCCTTTCCTTCATGGACATCGACTCGCCGTTCAGTCTTCTGTGTCACAGTCCGGCTCGCCTCAGGCTGCAGCGGCCGGCTTCGTCGTGACCAGCACATTTGAAATGTTCATCGACACCCCGAAGAAAACTCACGAGATGACCCATCTCCGATGCAATCTGAAAAACGCTTTCGTGATCAGTGAGATCTCCGAAAGAGGCGAGCGCACCGTGCAATACGAAAAATCGCCCCTCTCGTGTGTTTGTGCGGAACGTTCCGAATCGCCGCGGTCAGCGACGAACAGAAAGCGATCGCGAGGATTCTCGCGCACGTGGCAAAGGCGGCGACCGGGAGCGCGTCAGCTCAAAAGCCCTCCCCCGATCGGGCTCGGAATGTCAGAAGCCGGTGAGAGGCTTGCTCGCGGAAGCCTCGCTCGTGCGGCTGGAGGCCGCCGATCGGCCGATTGATCGGCACGAGCGGCCTTGGCGACGGCCTCTTCGGGGGTCGACTGAGGTCCGGAATCGAGCCTGGGCGAGACTCGAAAAAAAACACCCCTGGCAGTTTTCGCCAGGCGAGTGCAGCGAAAATGCCTTTTCCTGTCCTTCGCTCCCGGGCCGTCTCCCCGGGTTTTGACGAGAAAGACATACCGCTCATCCCGGGATATGGGTACTGCCCTGGGATGAGCAGGTCGTTCAATTGAAGGCCCCGCCGGCTGCCCAAAGAAGTCAGGCGGCCCGGCGGTGAAATCCGAGCCAATCCCCGACCCAGTGTCGAGATCAGCGCAGAGATTCGGAATATCGTCAGAATGTCCGTCCGGCCCCGTCGCGACCGCGGCTCCCCTGTTCATCCCGGCTGCCGCCGCCGCTTCACTGGTCCGCCGCGCCCCAAAACCCCAGGATACCGAATGGCTTGTTTTCGCAACTCGGGAAGCTCCGTCACGGCGCGGACAAGAGAATCGAGCGCATTGCGACCGTCGATCATGGAGGGCTCGCTGCCGGAGCCCACCTCATTCCTCGACGAGATTCCCGCCCTGCGTTTCTTCCACCGCGAGCCCGTGTTTTTTGACCTTCCGGTAGACGGCGCCGCGAGAAATGCCGAGCGCCCGTGCGGTCGCCTGAATGTTGCCGTCATTGTCGCGGAGAGCCTTTTCGAGGGCGGCCTTCTCCATGTCCCCCAATGAGGATGATTCCTCCGTACGGGGATCGTCTTCGGCGGCCGCCCGATTCAGCGCCGCGTGGCGAAGAGGAGGAAGCTCGGTGAGACCGATGGGCGCACCGGGGCGCGCGAGAATCGCCCCGCGCTCCATGACGTTCCGAAGCTCGCGAACGTTTCCGGGCCACGAGTAGGATTCGATCAGCTCGATCGCCGCCTCGGTCAGGGGAGGTTCGGCTTCGTCACCGGGACTTCGCATCTTGCGGGCGAACGACTCGGCGAGGTCGATCAGATCTTCTCCGCGGTCCGCAAGTCTCGGCAGCCCGATCTCGAAGACAGCCAGCCGGTAATAGAGATCCTCCCGGAATCGGCCGGAAGTGATGTCGCTCGGGAGATTTCGATGCGTGGCGGCGAGAACGCGGACATCCACCTCGATCTCGGCCAACCCTCCCAGTCTGCGAAAGCGGCTGCTCTCGAGAACCTTGAGGAGCTTCGATTGGACGGCGAGCTCCATCTCTCCAATCTCGTCGAGAAAAAGCGTTCCACCGTCGGCCGCTTCGAACAATCCGATCTTTCGTTCGACGGCTCCGGAAAACGAACCCTTCTCGTGACCGAACAGTTCGGATTCGACCAGATCCTTCGCTAGGCCGGCGCAATTGAGCTCGACGAAAGGTTCGTTCTTTCGGGGCGACTGGTCGTGAATGTGCCGCGCGAGAAGCCCTTTCCCGGTGCCGGTTGCGCCGAGGAGGAGCACCGACGTCGATCGGGGCGCGACCGACTGCGCCAGATCGAGAACGCGCCTCATCGCCGGAGAGCGTCCGATCGCGGCAGGCGCCGCCGGCGCCCGGCTGATTCGCTCGAACTGATTCGACCGGCGGCGCAGCACGCGAGTTTCGAGCCCCTTCGTGACGAGCGCGAGAAGGCTTCCCGGGTCGATCGGTTTCGTCAGGTAGTTGTCGGCCCCCAGCTTCATCGCCTCGACAGCCGACTCGATCGTCCCCAGGGCGGTGATCATGATGATCGACATATCGGGTCGAATTTTCTTGAGACGCGGAAGGAGGTCGAGCCCGCTCTCATCTCCGAGCCTGAGATCGAGAAGCGCCAGGTCGACCGGTTCCTGACGAACCGCCGCGACAGCTTCTTCCCCGGTCGCGGCGGCCAGCACCGCGAAACCGGAGTGTGTGAGCAGGGTCGTCAGCGCCTGACGAAGACTGTCGTCGTCGTCGATGACCAAAACCCGGCGAGTGGGAGTCGGAGACATGGTCGAAGTTTCTCCGATCGGGGCGGATCGGTCCAGTTGATTCGACGGAGCCGTTCGGTCAGGCGACGGCGGGCGGTTCGGACCGGGCCGCGTCGATCGGCAGCCGAATCCGGAAACGTGTTCCGCCGTCACCCGATTCGGCTTCGATGGTTCCTCCGTGATCGTGAACGATTCTTTTCACGATCGCGAGCCCGAGGCCGGTTCCTTTCCCGGTCGTGAAGAAAGGATCGAACATTTTCTCTCGCGCTTCTTCTCGAATCGGAGCGCCGTCGTTGGTCACATCGAGCTCGTATCCGGCGCCGCCCAACCGGGCAGTCAGCGCGATTCGCCGGATGCCGCGAGCATGTTTCGCGGCGTTTTGCATCAGATTGACGAGAACCTGGAGCATTCGCGCGCGGTCGATCGGCGCCGCGCCGGTGCCGGCCTCGACCTCCGTCACGACGGAAATCTTTTTCTCCGGATCGACTTCGGCGCGGAAGAGCTGAACCGCCTCGTCGAACAGATCTTCGATTCCGACGTCGGCGAGGCGAAGCGCGGCCGGCCTCGCGAAATCGAGAAGCTCGTCGACGAGCGCCGTCATCCGCCGCGTCTCGTGGTCGATTGTTTTCACATGCTCGGAAAGCGTCTCGTCGCCGGTGACTTCGCTTGCCAAAACATAGGTGATCGCGCGAATCGCGAACACCGGGTGCCGGATCTCGTGGGCGAGACCTGCGACCATCCGTCCGTAAGCCGCTTCGCGCTCCGATTCCCGGAGTGCGTCGATTCCCTCGCGCACGCGCTGCTCGAGCCCGCGATTGATCTCTTCGACTTCCGATTTGGCGGATGCGAGCTCGGCGGTTCGTTCCACGACCAGTCCCGACAGCTCTTTCTGCCGGCTTTCATAGCGGGCGACCCTCCATCGATAAAGAACGATCGCGATCGACATCAAGGCGAGCGCCGCCATGAGGAGGAACCAGGGACGCCGCCAGACCGGCGGAAGGAACGTGAAGGCGACGCGCGCGGAAGGATTCGAAACGACGCCGTCGGCGTCGACAGCCCGGACGAAAACCTGCCACGGCCCCGGCGCGAGGCGGGCGAGTGAAATCACGCGTTGGTCGGAGGGAGGGTTCCAGTCGGCGTCGACGCCATCGATTCGGAACTGGAACCGGAGTTTTTCTCCCGGTGAAAATCCAAGGCCAACGGCTTCGATTTCGATTCTGTTTCGGCCCGGTTCGAGAATGCCGAGATCGAGGTCCAGCGTTCCAACGGGAGGGAGCGAAACGGAAACCGCACCAATCGAAACGCGAACGAGCCGGACGGGAGGAGGGCGGCGCTGTCGATTGGGCACGGGAGTCAAACGGGAAAGCCCCTGGAACGTGCCGAACCAGAGAGAACCGGACCGGTCTCGAAACGCAGTGCTCACCGAGTTGTTCGCGAGCCCATCGGCGACGGAATAGTGGCGGACGCTTCCGGTCGACGGAACGAGCCGGTCGACACCCTGCCGCGACCCGATGTAGACGTCTCCCGCCAGGTCGTGGGTGACGGCGGTGGCGGCGCCCGAAGCGAGTCCGTTTCGGGAGTCGTAAATTCGAAAGCGGGGGTGTGCCGATCCCGGGTCGTCGATCCGAACGAGCCCGGCGGCAGTGGCGCTCCAGAGACTCCCATCGGCATCACGATCGAGCGCGTGAACGAAGTCGTACTCGGCCGTCGAACCCGAAGGAAGAGCCGAATTCCCGTCGGGAGCCACTCCCTCGCCGATGCCGAAGCGCTCGAATTTTTCGTTTGCAAACCTGACAAGTCCTCCGGTGTAGAAGCCGATCCAGATGTTTCCCGAACAGTCTTCGCCGAAAGCCGTCGGCGCGGCGCCCGGAAGACCGTCCTCGGAATAGAAAGAGACGATGCGGTCGTCACTGCGGCGCCATTTCGCGAGGTGAGAACGCCCGCCGCTCGAGATGATTCCGATCCAGATGTCACCGCGAGAATCCTCGAAGAGACGAAAAATCTCGTTTCCTCCGAGCCCGTCGGTCGTCGTGTAGATTTTCTTCGGCAATACCTTTTCGAGCTCGTCGGGGCGGCGGGCGGCCGCAAAGCGAGCGAGCCCGCCAAAAGTCGGAATCCACCACTCTCCGGTGTGATCCTGAAAGGCCACCTGCGACCAACCCCAGCCGAGCTCGCGGACGCTCCGGGGAAAGGCCGGCTGCGACGGGACGAATTTGCCGCCGTCGAAGCGGTGAATCGTCCGTTTCTCACCCGCCATGACGCACAGCTCTCCGGCGAGCGACTCGAAAATCGAGCCGATGCGCAGCTCGACCAGCCCGTCACGGGAATCGAAGCGGCTCCATCCGCTCCGCGCCAGTTTCATCGCACCGCCGCTCTCGCTGCCGATCCAGAGATTGCCGTCGCGATCTTCGGTGAGACCTTCGAGCTCGCGATCCGACAATCCGTTTCGCTCCGTCCACGTTTGGATTTCCGGTTGCAGTGCGCCGATCGCAAATCGGAGGCGGGCGAGCCCGCCGACGGTCGAGACCCAGAGGTTCCGATCGCTCGTCTCGAGAATGTCGCGGATTTCGTTTCCCGGCAGCCCGTCCTGGAGGCCCTTGATGGAGCCAACGATGCGCCCCGACTCGTCGGGTTCGGCGGAGAGCTCCACCAATCCGAGGATCGTGCCGGCGAAAAAACGATGATCGGAAGTCTCCACCAGAGTTTTCACGTTCGGCTCGGGAAGCCCTTCCGCCATTCCGAATCGCTTCACCTCGCCCTTTGGACCGAGGCGGTAAATTCCGGTGGATGTTCCCATCCAGAGACGTTTTTCGTGATCGATCAGGAGACACCAGACGATGCGAAGCAGGTCGCGATCGAGCGCGATTTCGATTCCCGAATCACGCAGCACCGGCGAGCCCGGGTGCGATCGATCGACTTCGAACAGTCCTCGATCCGCGCCCGCGAACAGTCTTCCCGATTCGTCCTCCACGAGGGAGTGAATTCTCCCGGTCACGATCCGGGCCCCGACCGGAACGGTTTCGAAGGGCTTTGCTTTCCCCTTCGCCGTCGCGATTCGCGCGAGCCCCTCGTCGGCCGCGATCCAGCGTTCGCCGGAGCGCGTTTCGAGAAGCGCGTGAACCGCGTTGCCGGGAAGACCGTCCCTCTTGCCGAATGTCACAAAGCGGTCGCCGTCGAAGCGGCACAGACCCGCAGAAGTGAGGAACCAGAGGAATCCGCTCGAGTCGGCCACGACGCGCCCCACGTCGTCGCGCAGGAGACCGTCGGCGCTCGTGTAGGAGCGTATGGGAAGGTTTTCCGCGCGCGCGACGCCGAATCCGATCGACAGAGTCATCCCGGCGCCGGCGAAAATTTTCGCAGCGCGAGAAAGGACGCGAGCCACGCCCCCGGGGGCTTTCTTCGGACGGGGCGGACATTCGGCCGGCCTAAAGATCAGCTTGTCCTCATGGAGGGGATTAAACCCCAGGATGGCAGGACTGACCCCATCTCCCTCACGCGCCTTCGTTTTGGCCGACTTCGATTCCTCGGAAGAATCGGGGCGCTCCCCTCTCCGTTTTTCCTTCTTCGGAAAACCCAGGGCGGCACCGCATCGGGATCGGCCCAGAGGCCGATCTTTGCGGCGCGGGCGGTCTGTTCGGCCGTCTCGTGGAGCCGGCGGTCCTCGACGGACTGTTCGTTTTCGTAGGCCTTGTAGTGCCAGGCGAGCCCGGCCCGCACCTGTTCGAGGCCCGCGTCGCGGGCGTCGACCGTCACCTTGCCCACGACCCTTCCCCACCGGTCGATCTTGTCGTGTTCGACCACCACGTCGCGGCCGAAGACCAGACCCGAGAGGTTCCGCTTCGAGACCTTGCCAAACGGCTGGGCTTTTTCGGGAGCGTCGATGCCGGCGAACCGGATTTTCCAGCTCTTGTGGCCAGCGTCGAGGACGGTGATCGTGTCGCCGTCGGCCACGCCCACAACGCGACCCCTGAGCGTTGCCGCTCCGGCCATCGAGGCGGCCAGAATCACGGTCGCAGCGAAGCGAGTCGTCAGGCGTCCGGCGCCGATCGACCGATCATTGTCGCGAATCATTCACCCCCGACCGCCGCTCGATGCATGCGGTACCGCAGACTATGGAGTCGCGGGGGCGTTTGCTGCAACCTTTCGATTCGCACCGGGGCCGGTCAGATCCCCTGCACCGAGGGCTCGTCCAAAACGGTCGGCGACCGGGAGAAGAAGTCGCCGGCCTTCTCGCGCGCAACCTCGACCGTGGGCGCATTGTGAACGGCCACGTCGAGCAGGTGGCCGAAGTGAAAATTGCGGGCGTAGTAGGTCGTGAAGAGGCGGAGGCGCTTGATGGCCAGGACGGGAGGAAAATCTTCGGCGATGGCTTCTGCGATGCGGTTCCAGACACCGGGGTAGTCGGGAACGACGGGCCGATTCCACCCCGCGAAAATCCACGGCCGCACGGCCGCCATCCGGCCGACCATCAGCCCCGAGACTCCTGCGAACGCCGCAGGATTGTCGCGCGCGGTCGAGGCGCTGCGGATGTCGCCGTTGGCGATGAGCGGGAGACGGCTGAGGGAACTGGCCCAGACGAAGACCTCGTGAAGGGCACGCCGCTTGAATTTGTCTTCGAAGTAACGGCAATGAAGCGTCAGTGCGTCGACGCCGCAATTCTCGATCACGCGCAGACGTTCGGCGAAGCGGGCCTCCGAACCGAGCGTCGAGCTCCCGAGACGGATTTTCACAGTGAGAAGTCCGGGCCAGGCGGAGCGCACCGCGCGGAGCACCTTCTCGAGTGTCGGCACGTCTTCGAAGAGCCGGCTCCCCGAGGTGAGCCGCCGGATCGCAGGCGCATAGCAGGCGAGGTTCAGATCGATGCCGTCGGGCGAGAGCTCCGACAGGCGGCCGACGATCCGGTCGATGGGATCGGAAGGGCGCACCATGAGCTGATAGATCAACCTCTTTTCGCCCGCGCTGCGTCGAAGCGACGGCGAGCGCGCGAGGTTCTCGTTCAGGATCATTCGCCCCGACAGCATTTCTGTGAACTGACCTCCGCAGCCGCCGAGCTCGGCGACGACTCTTCGGAAGGAACAATGGGTGATTTCCGCCAGCGGAGCACAGAAGAGCGCCGGCTCGAAGAGCTGGCCGCGAAGGACGACCCGGTCGAACGTGCGCGGGGCGATCTCGAGGTCAGGAAGAGCGGTTGCGTTCACGGGGGTCGATTCTATCCGGAGAGGGGACGAGACTGCGATTTCGTTCGACGGGAGCTGCGCTTTGTGCGCCTTAGGGAACGCCGCCGGAGGGCCGATGAAAGGCGTCTCGGATCGCCGCTCCCGCCGCGCCCGAGACCGGTCGATCCCGATGCATCTGGCGCTGACGGGCCGCCCCCGGTATCGTCGCCCTTGCGGTTCTTGCTTCTCCTACGATCCATCAGGATTCACACGAACCTTTCCGCCCCGGCCTCGGGATTGCCGGGGTCCGCGATCCAGGAGCCCTTCGACATGGATTGGAGCCACCCCCTCACACCCGAAAGTGATTTCTCATTCGAGCCGAAGGAGCCGTTTTCCTTCGAGGCCGCAACCGGCGGACCGCTCGGCGAGATTCCCGAGGCCCTTCGCGACCGGATTCAGGTCGACACCATTCACGACGGCGACATGATTCCCGCGGAGTTTCTCGTCGCCGCCGACGGTCGACCGATTGCGCCGGCCGAAATCCGTTCGTCTTTCGAGCTCGACCGCGATTGGGGGGCCGGCCTCGTGGCGACCCGTCTCGCCGGGGCGCTCGGCCTCGCAGGTTTTCATCAGGTCAACACCGCCCGCGTCCTGATGGATTTCGGACGCTTTCCAGGCAGCACCCAGGCGGGCGCCGACTATCAGAACCGCTTCGCGATCAACTATCCCTTCTCCGAATGGCTGGGGCACGACCAGAAGCGGCTCGTTCTCGAGCAGCAGTACGACCGCTGCTCGACCGGCATGGAAAAGGCGGTCGCGGGGAAACTCATCAAGATCGCGTGCCACACCTACGACCGGCGGAACGCGTCGGGAACTCTTCGGCCGCACGTCAGTCTCGTGACACGAAGCCTCGCCTACCAGAAAGACAGCCGGATGCCGGCGGGCATTTTCGACCCGCTCTATCCCGATCTGCTCGCCGAATTCACCTCGGACCGGATCCTGACCGACCGCATTTCGCTCGACCTCGAAAAGAGCGGGATTCCCGTCGCCCACAACTACCCCTACTGTCTCCCGGAAGGGAGCATCGAAGTGCGCGCGCAGGTCTGGTTCTTCTTCGACTTCGCGCGAAAGCGCTTCGAGGCCGAGCGCCCCGACACGGCTTCGGACCCGGCTTACCGCGCCATGTGGGGGATGCTGCTCGACACGAATCGCCGCAACACCGAATCGGACGCGCTCAGAAGTTACCTGCACCTCTTCCGTCGAGCGCCTGCGGGCCTCGACGCGATGTTCCGCCAGGTTCGCATCGCCTACGAACAGGTGAAAGTGATGATCGAACGCGACGACCGGCGAATGATCGCCGAGTACCGCTACTCCGACTCGCGCCCGAGCACCATCGCCATCGAAGTCAGAAAGGATCTCGTCTGGGACCTGACCGACGATGATCGCCCGATTCGGCCCCGCCCCGACGTCGCAACCCGCATTGCCGAAGCGATCGCCCAGGCCGTCCTGCGTTATCTCCGCGAGGACCGGCCGGAACGACGGAGCCGGGACGTGACTCTCGGGTTCGTCGACCGTTAGCCCGGATGATTCAGGAGAGACCGCCGAAGCGACTCGAAAATGCAAGACTGGTATTCGAAGCCGCACGTTTGGCGCGCCCCGATGAAATGGACAGGCCGTCGGAGCCATTTCGTTCGCTGGCAAGGCCGCACGACCGAGCGAGCCGAGGCGTACTTTCGGTACGCCGCAGGCGAGCGAGGGAGGAGAACGCCGCCAGCGGGCGAAAGCGCTCGACGGCGACGGTTTGCCTCATGAATAATCCGGGTTAGGGTCTGAGGCGGCGTGCCGCGGATCACAACCGAACCGGCCCGCGAAGGTCTTGAGCTGTCAGACGCCTGACAAGTCGCGAGTCGCGACCCGACCCTTTTTACTTTTTGGTTGACTCTCGAAGCCAGAGGGCGGACCCTCGGTCCCGCCCTTTGTCCCAAAGGAGCCGCTCAACACTGCGCCCTCCCTTCCAGCCCATCAAAGGGCTGCCTGGCGCACCAGGCAAAGTTTCAGTTCTCCAAATTGGAGCTTTCGAATGACCGACACACGAGCCGAGGAGGCCCCATTGAGCAAGACAAACGACTCCGTTCCAACACCCAACCCTTCGCGGCGCGACCGGATTTTTCATACCGGAATGGCTGTCGCTTTTCTGCTGACCGCAATCGCCGGATTTGGGCCGACTTATTTTTTCAAACCGGTCCACCCCTCGCCGCCGTTACCCTCGCTGCTCCATGTTCACGGCTTGTTGTTCACGGCCTGGCTGGTGTTGCTGATTGTCCAAAGCGGACTGGTTCGCGCCCATCGCGTCGATCTTCACAAACGACTCGGGATTTTCGGGGCGGTGCTCGCGGCAATGATGCTGCCTTTTGGGATCCTGGTGGCTATCTATGGCGCTCGACGAGGGACGGCCGCCGATGGGATGGTGCCGCTCGCTTTCATGATCTTTCCGCTCGGACAGACGCTGCTGTTCGGCGGCTTCGTTGGCGCGGGGTTATGGAAACGGCGCCAACCCGAGCTCCATCGCCGGCTGATCCTGCTCGGAACAATCTGTCTTCTGACACCCGCCATTTCCCGCCTGGTGGATAAACGGTCCGTCCTGGCGTCGTTTCTGACCCTGGGCTTCGTGGTGGCGGCAATGCTTCACGATTGGAAATCTCGCCGCCGGGTTCACCCCGTCTACATTTGGGGCGGCGCAATCATCCTGATTTCCGGCCCGCTGCGGGCCGCGATCGGAAGCTCGGCCGCATGGCAGTCCTTCGCTCATTTCCTGGTCGGTTAGAAGCCAGGGAAGTCCCTCTTTCGGGTCGCAACTCGCGTTGCTTCCTGCAAGGACGGCTGGTCTGAAGACCGCGACCCGATTTGATCGCAGCGCCGAAAGGGGCGAACCTCCAACCGTCAGGCGATAGGGCCCCGTCACTTCTTTCCCGCGAGCCTCGCCTGAATCGCCGGGTCGTCGGGGCGCTCGAGGGCCAGCGTCTTCCAGGTCTCACGGGCCTCGCCGAAGAGCTCCAGACTCTCGAGCATCAGGGCGAACGCGACGCGCTCCCCGAATCGCGCTTCCGGTTTGGGACGGATTCGCTCGACTCGGACTCGCTCCTCCTCGGAAGCGACGGAGAACTCGGCCCATCCGGAGACGCGGTGGCCGGAGCTGTCGCGGGCTTCGATTTCCCAGGTGTAGGCCGCGCCAGGCTTCAACGAGATGCCCTCCGGAAGCCGGAGGGAGCCGCCCGTCGTCGCCAACTCGAACACGGTTTTCAGTGAATCGTTGGTGATCTGAATGCGCGAGCTCTGGAGGTCGGGTATCAGTTTCCATTCGAAAGTCGGGCGCGAATCGAGAATCTTCGCGCCGACCGGCGAGAGAAGCGTGACCTCCGGCTTCCCTTCGCGCATGAGCACGCTGGCCTGGACCGTGCCTTGAGGCCGGATCCGGATGTCGTCCTTGCCGCCGGCAGCGGTGAACACCGTGCGCTTTTTCGGCGGTGCGCCGCTCTCGGAATGAATCTCCAGCGCGCGAATCTCGGCCCTCGCGGGGCCGGTCAGCTCGAACTCGACGCCACTGTCGAGCCAGAGCACGACGACGCGCGAGCCCGCGGCGAGCTGAAGACGGCTTCCGACCGCGAGCTCCTCGAGGATTGCCGTGCTCCGGGGTGGCCGGCCGCTCTCGAGCGTCTCGACTTTTCCGGATTCGTCCGTAACGACCGCGACCGCGGCGGATGGAGCCGCCGGGACAGTCGCCGCCATCAGCATCAGTGAGAGTGAAACGATGAACAGCGGAACGGCGAAGTGATTTCGAGCCGATCTGATCGTCATGATGGCTGATCCTTTCCTGATTCCGGTTCCGTCGATGGCTCCGGTGACCACCCGAAGATCGACACGGGCGCGTGTCCGCGAATGGGTTGAACGCCGAGCGGAAGAAACGGCGAATCGGGGCCGAGGGCACCGACGAATTCTTCGGTAGCAATCACCGTCTTGCCGACCTCTTTCGACATCCCTTCGAGGCGTGACGTGAGGTTGACGACGTCGCCGATCGCGGTGAAGCTGAACTGTTGCCGGCTCCCCACATGACCGACAATGGCGTCGCCGACGTGGAGACCGACGCCGATCCTGATTGGGGCGAGCCCTTCAAGGACGAGGCGCCGGTTGAGCACTTCGAGCCGCCGCAGCATCGACCGTGCGGCGCCCCAGGCGCGCGCCTCCGGATCCGCGAGGGGGTTCGGGGCCCCGAAGAACGCCATGATTCCGTCTCCGATGAATTTGTCGAGCGTGCCGTCGTACTCGGCGATCGCCGAGCCCATCTCTTCGAAGTACCGATTGAGGAGGGTGATGATCTCCTCCGGCGGAATCGATTCGCTGCGTCCGGTGAATCCGCGGATGTCCGAGAAGAGAACTGCGATCCGGCGGCGCTCTCCTCCGGGCGCCGGGTTGATCTCGCCGGCGAGAATGCGACTCATGACGTTCGGGCTGACGTAAGCGTACAGATGCCGCAGACGCCGCCGTTCCCTGAGGCGCCGGGTTGTGTCGAACAAGGCTCTCCCCCCGGAGGCGAAGGCCGCGCCAACAATGGCGGCCGTGACCTCGAGCCGGACGCCATTCTTATAGTACAGAGTCGACACAATGACCGCAGCGGCCGCGTATCCTCCGAAAGCGGCGAGACCTGCGAGCGGCCGGGACGAGATCCACCAGAGTGTCAGTGCGAAGGACCACAGTATTGCGACGAGCCACGGGTTCGCCGGGCGGATCAGGCCCGGTCCGAGAATCGATCGAAGCGCCTGCGCGTGGATCAGCATTCCCGGCACGTTCCGCTCGCCCGGCTCCCACCTGGCGAGAGGAACCGGTTGATAGTGCCGGTCGACGAAAGAAATCACGCTGCCGAGGAGCACGACCTTCCCCTGAAAGCGCGATGCGAGCGCGGCGCTGTCCCCATGCTCGAGGTCGTCAATGACCCGGCCGAGCGGCACGTAGTCGAACGGGGCTCCGGCGGCGTAGTTGATGAATCCCCGGCCGGGAGTGCGGCCGAGGGCTTTCGCGGCGCAACCGGCAAGGGTCGCGACCGGTTCGCCGGCCGACCCGAGACGGTCGTCGAATCGTCGCACCACGAGATCGTCGTCGGTCTTCCAGAGGGAGTAGCAACCGGAATCCGCGCCCGCCATCGAAAGGAAAAGCGGATGAATCTTTCGCGGGCGGCCATCGGCTTCGACAGTCACTGCGAGGAAGACCGGCGCGATGCCGCGGAGCGAGAGCAGCCCCCCGGCGAGCTCGTGATCGAGCCCGGGAACGAGGAAGTCGAAGCTGCGGTCAGGCAGGTTGATGTCGACCGCGATCGCCGCCGGACGGGCGAGCGCCATCGCGCGAAAGAATTTTCCGAGATGCGCGTGCCAGAGGGTGAGCGGCTCGGGATATCGACTGAGCGCGTCCTCGTCGATTCCGACGACGGCGACGGGATCGGGGGCGATGCGCTGCGATCCCTGGAGACGGCGCGACTGGGCGTCGAAGAGCCAATTGTCGACAATGGACACCGCTCGGAATTGCGAGACCGCGGCGGCGGCGAGCGCGACCGACACGAAACCGAGAAGGAGGGCTTTGGACCCCGCCCGCGACTCCTTCCGATCCCGTGCCCCGGCTGTCATTCCCAATCTCCGAAGAGCTCGAATCCGGCCCATTGAAAAGGTTGCGACGCATCGATCGACGTGGTGGCCCCGTTACGCGGCACTTCGATCGGCGCCCGAAGGAGCGCGAGCTGGGCCCGCCGGAGCGCATCGTCCTTGGCGAGACCCGCGTGGAGCCCTTCGTAGAATTTCTTCATCAATGCGCCGGTCGACTCGTCGGAAACGGTCCAGAGGCTCGCGAGCACGCTGCGAGCGCCGGCGTATTGAAAACCGCGTGTCAGACCGGAGATTCCCTCTCCGGCCTCTTCCCGCCCGAGCGCCGTCTCGCACGCCGACAACACGACGAGGTCGCAGTCGAGATGGATCCCTTCGAAAAGCTCGCGCGCTTCGAGCAGACCATTGTGCGCTGCGTCGCCGCTCGCGCCCCCGGCCGAGAGGACGACGGCGCTGGCGAGCGGCCGCAATTCGTCGACCACCGCGTGAGCGGCGAAATGAAGGATGGCGGGGGCCAGGCCTGCGCTGCCGATCGCGCGGACGGCGTCGACGTTCGCGTCGGATCCCAGATGCACGGCGGCGTCCCCGCCGTAAAGCGCCGCGATCGACTCGACCTCGCTCCGCGTGCCGGGAAGCGCACGGAGCTGCGCCGGCCCTCTCTCGAGCGCGACTCCCGATTCCGGATAGACCGGGTCGCCGAACGCGACGAGAGTGGACGAACGGGGGCGCCGCTCCCGCATGAGCTCGGCCAGAACAGTCGCGGAGTGCGCGATCACGAAGGTGTGATCCTCGACCAGAAGCCGATCGGGGTGGAGCGGATCGGGGAGCATCGCGAAAGGGAGCATCCAGAGAGGTCCGTCTGGAAAGATCACGAGGCGCCCGGCAGATTCGAGACTCCTGGCCGCTCCGCCAAAGAGCTTGCGAGAGAGATCCGACGCCAGACGGTCGCGGACGTCTTTCCGGGTCGACGAGCGCTCGATCGCTTTTCGAAGCGTTTCGACGCCCTTTTGGATTTCTTCGGCGTCGGCGTCGAGGCGATACGCCGTGATCCCTTCCCTCGAGATCGCCAGAAGCGTGCTCCGCTGGGCGTCGAGAACCCAGGCGAGTGCCAGCGTGCCCGCAGGAAGAAGGCGTCGCATTTCGGCCGCCCTGAGCGGTTCGGGATAGCGAAGCGCCGCCAGACGGGGCGACGCCTCGATCACGCGCCGCCGGATCTCGACCTGCCGTTCGCGCACGGCGCGAAGCTCGTCCATCAAGCGGCGGACTTCCTCGTCGCCCTTCGCCCCTCCCACCGCGTCGATGATCTTGTCGGCCTCGGCGTTCGCCAGAGCTCGATCGCGTTCGAGCTCGCGGGGAACTTCTGCGGACAGGAGCGAACGCTCGGCGAGCAGCGCGAGCAGCGCACGGGCGCGCGCCGACTCGAAAACCTCGGCCGCATCTTCGGTGCATCCGGAATCGACGAGCAATTCGATCAGCAGGCGATAGAGCGGCAAAAACTTCAGGCGAAAAACCGACAGGGTCTCGGGGGCGCCGCCGAGCCGCAGCTGCTGGCGTTCGAGAGCGGCGCGCGCCTCTTCGAGTCGTTCGATTGCGTCGAACGGCCGGCCCGACGCACTGAGCGCCGACGAGAGAGTCCACAGCGCTTCCGCCTCCAGTGAGCTCCCGGGGGCGAGGCGGCGGCGGATGGAAACGCTTCGCTCGGCATGAGGAAGGCCCGCAGCGGCGTGACCCGACTGCGTGAGCGCCATGGCGAGATTCGAGAGAAACGTCGCGGCATCGAGGCCGGAGGGGGCGATGCGCGAAAGCGCCGAGAGCGATTCTTCATAGAGCCAGGCCGCTTTCTCGAAGTGGCCGCGCTTCTCTTCGACGTTCGCCAGACTCGCCCAGGTGTTCGCGACCTCGGGGCCCTCCGGAGCCCGGCGGAGCCGGATCGTCAGCGCCTCGAGCTCCCACTCCTCTGCAAGATCGAGTTGATTCGACTCGACCGCGATCGCCGAAAGATTGTGGAGGTTCGAGGCCACCTCCTGACTCTCGGGCGCCTGCGCTTCGTTGATTTCGAGCGCGCCGACTTCCCACTCAAACGCCAGGTCGAGCTCGCCGCGCGCGAGGGCCACGAGCGCAAGATTGTTGAGGGTCGCGGCGACGCCCAGACTTTTCGGCGAGTAGCGCTGCCGAATTTCCAGAACCTTTCGATGCCACGATTCCGCCGTGACGAGATCGCGGCGCTCGAGCGCCACGACGCCCAGAGTCTCGTAAACGACCGCCCGATCGAGCGGGCTTTTCTCCGTTCGTTCGGCGTTTTCAAGCGCTTTCGCGTGCCACTCTGCCGCGCCGTCGAGGTCGCCTCGCGCATAGGCGAGGATGCCGAGGTTCGTTGAGAAACTGCCGATCTCCGGCCCGTTCGGCGCGATCCCCCGCATGATCGATAACGCCCGCCGGTAATATTCTTCCGCAGTGGCCAGATCACCGAGCTGGTGCGCGATCACTCCTGCGTTGCTGAGTGAGCCCGCCTCGAGCGAGCTTCCGGGCGCCAGCTTCGAGCGGATCGCGAGCGCTTTTCGATTCCATTCGGCCGCCGCGGTGAAATCCCCGCGGCCCATCGCAATCGCCAACAACGCAGTCAGGCTCCCGGCGACGTCGAGCCCCCCGGGCGCGAGCCGCTGCCGGATCTCGAGCGCGCGAGTGTGAGCCCTTTCCGCCTGGTCGAGATCCCCCTGGTAGTACAGCGCCGTGCCGAGATTGCGGAGGAGCTGCGCCTCGGTGAGACTGTCCGGCGCTTCCTCTTTCATCCGGGTGAGGACCTCTTCGAGGGAAAGCTTCGCCGCCGCCGGATCTGCGGTGAGGAGCGCCTGGCCGCGCTGCGCCTGCACCCAGGATCGAAGCGCAGGTTCCGAGCCGGCCGCCGCGAGCGCCTCGTCAAAAGCCGGGCCGACGGCATTGGGCCCCGACCGGAGCGCTCGCTCGACGTAGATCCAGACCGCGCTCTCGCGGTCGTTCCCGGCGAGCTCGGCCGCGAGCGTCGCGAGGACCGCGACGTCCCGCGAGGCGACGGCTGTTGCGAGTCGTGCGTCGAAGTCGCCGGTCAATTGCGGCCTGATTTTCAAACCGTGAAAGCCGACCGCCGCGACGACTTTCAGTCTCCGTCCGCCCCTTATCACTGTGACGTCGACCGCTCCTCGCGGCAGCTCCTCGGTCGCGACGCGATCGAAATCACGCGGCAAAACGAATTCGCCGGAGCGCTGACCTCTCTTCCAATGACTGAGCCGATCCCCGGACGCGAATCCGGCGCGGTCGCCCGGCGATTGCTTTTCAACCTCGGTGACGATCACTTCGGCACGGGCCGTGAAACCGGCCCCGAGAGCCACCAGCAGCCCTGCGGCGATCGCAATTTTCGCGGAGAAACCGCGCCGACCGAATCTAGAAACTCTCAATCGCACCCTTCATCGTTGTTTCTCTCCTGCTCCCGGAGGCGATGAACCGAACCCAACCGACCCGGATGATACAACCGTGTTCTCGACGCACGATTTCCGCTTCTTCCATTCTCGTCGTTTGCGGGGCGGCGCAGGACAAGGCGGGAGACTGGGATCGGGGTCGGGCGGGTGCCTGCCAAAAACTTCGAGAGCCGTCAAAGTCCTTTGACAGCACGGCAATCCACCCCAGCAGGCTCGTATCAGCCGCCGCGCTCTACTCCCTCGCCGCCCGCGCCAGCTCGAACCCCTTGAGGCCGAGCTTCTCGATCCGGCGGTACAGAGTTGCCTCGGAGATCCAGAGCTCCGCGGCGGCGCGCTCGCGGCTGCCGCCGCACAGTTTCAGTCCGAGACAGACGTGAGTCCGTTCGAACGGTTCGACGGCGGCTTCGAGGCCGAGGCCCGGGCCGGCAGAATCGCGAACCTCGCCCGGGATTTCGGACAGATCGATCCGCCCCTCGTCGGCCAGGATCATTGCGCGCTCGAGAACGTTCGCCAGCTCCCGGACGTTGCCGCGCCACGGGTACTAACAAAACACCCTCATCGCGTCCGCGGTCACAATCGGGACCGGCGAACCGCTGAGCGTGGCCTGGCGACGGAGCAGATGATGAACGAGCCCGGGCACGTCTTCCGGGCGCTCAGGAAGGGGCGGGACGCGAATGTGGATCACGTTGAGCCGGTAGTAGAGATGGCTTCGCTCGTGAACGATGTCGAGATCGAGCGTCGAGACGGGCGCCCCTTCGAGGATCACTGCGACTCCGCCGACGACGATAAATTCGACGTCGTGGCGAACCAATACCGCCAGCGCGTCGAGAAACCTAATCGGTTCGTTCGGCATTGTCTGAACCGAGGCGGTGAATCGTGGCGATCCCGTCTGCGAATCCCTGGGCGGCTTCGAGGCGTTCGAGTGGCGACAAATCGAGCATCCAACGAATCAACGAGAGATCGACGCCGTCTTCCGAGATATCGTGTCCGCGAATGGCTTCGCCGGCCTCATCTGGAGATATCGAATCGTCTTGCGTTTTCACGCGACGATCATGGCAAAGGGTGTCTGGACGAATTCGGCAGAATCAGGCCACGGCATGCAGTTCCGAAGGTGTCGGAAGCGATATGACTCTCGTTGGCGAATAGGTGTCAAGTGTCCAAACCTCGCTCCGAGATTTCTTTCGAAACAGCAAAGCAAAGGGGACCGGCGAAGTGGATTGAGATTGCGATCATGCATGTTTTCAAGACTGACCCTAACGAAGACGAAGTTCGGATTCTATCGAAAACACAAACATGCATGACTTCAAGGGTGACCCCAACTTCCACCGCCGCGACCCGGTCTTCGCTGCGGGCCAGGCGTTCGGCCTCGCCATCTATGTGCGAAATCTGGTTCTCATCTCACGGGGGACCAGTGTTTCGTCCGCGAAGCGAGCGCAACAATAGCGACAGGTTGTCATTCCCGCGAAAGCGGGAATCCAGGCCTCTTTGAGAACCACTGGTTCCCCGCTTTCGCGGGGATGACGAACTGGAATCTTGCAACGATCCCGCGGACGGAGCACTCACCGGGCGGATTGAACCGGAACAGCACGGAACGAAAATGGAAATTTTTGACGATCGAGCTCCCGGATCATGTTCCGGAACGCAGTCCGACTATTCACGAATCGCATTCCGGCTCAGCGCCAATCCCCCACCAGCTGGAATGCGGCCCAGTGGAACGGGCTCGACGTCGCGGGATCGCGGAGCCGGGCGCGCTGCGCTTCGCGGATCGCTTCGGCCGCCGGGCGGCCGGCGGCGAGAGACGCGTAGAAATCTTTCATCAGAAGGGACGTTCCTTCGTCGGACACTCCCCACAGTGAGGCGAGGACCGACCGGGCCCCCGCGAACTGAAAGGCGCGGGTGAGACCGACGAGCCCGTCGGCTCCCCCTTCGCCACCAAGCCCGGTTTCACACGCGGAGAGCGTGACGAGGTCGGCGTCGGTTCGAAATCGCTCGAAGATCTCCCACGCTTGAAGAAGCCCGTCGTTTTCTGCCGATGGGGCGCCTTCGCCCGGCGTAAGGGCCAGCGCCGAATCGAGCGGAGCGTCTGCGTCGACGATTCCATGACAAGCGAAGTGAAGAATCGAGGCGGCACCGGCCGTTTCGCGAGCACGTTTCTCCGTCGCCTCGGCGCCGAGATGAATCTGCGAAACGTTCGGCCACGATTTTCGAATCGATTCGAGCTCGACGCGAGTCGAAGGGAGCGAACCCAGAACGAGATCACCCCGGCGAAATCTTCCGGCGAGGGGACCGCGGCGAAGCTCGGCCGTCGACGCCGGAGACGCGACGGGGTAGAGCGGGTCGCCGAACGCTTCGATGCGCGTCGACCGGTTTTCGCGGCGGCGCGCTTTGAGCTCGGCGAACACCGTCGCGGAAAGAGCGACGTGGAGGGCGCGTCCTTCAATGAGCCATCTGCGAGCCTCTGGCCGTCCTGGCACCGGCGGAATCAGAGCCGCGAACGGGAGGAGCTGCAGCGGACCATCGGGAACGAGCAGCAAGCGGTCGGCGCCCTCGATTCGACGCGCGACCGGACCTAACAGAAGCTCGCCGAGACTGGATCCGAGGCGGCGAAGAAGGTGATCGTCGTCCGGTGACGAGGCGATGGCGGTCCGAAAACGGGACACGCCCTTTTCGAGATCACCCGCACCGGCGGATATTTCCAGAACTTCGAGAGCATCACTGGCCGCAGGCCCGAGAGCGAAGAGCCGGGTTCGCTTCTCCGAGACCGACCAGGCGAGGAACAGCGTTCCCGGATCGAGAGCCGCTTTGATTCCCGCTAGATCGAGCGGCGTCGGCTCTTTGAGAGCGGCGAGCCGCGGGGAGGCCGATTGGATTTTTTGCGCGATCTCCCGCTGACGCCGCTGCGCGGAGCGAAGCCGCGCTTCGGCGGCCGCGACCGCCGCCGGATCGGAAGCCGATTCGGCCAGCGATTCGCGCTCGCGCTCGATGTCCCCTTCGGCCAGAATTCGCTCTCGTTCCAGTGCGGGAGGAAGATCGGCGGGGAACTGGAGATCCCTCGCCGCGAGCATCGACAAGAATGACCGCGCCCGCGACCGTTCGAGGACGCCGAGCGTTTCGGCCGGTCTTCCGAGGTCCAGAAGAAGATCGATCCATTCCCGATAGAGGTCGTCGTACCTCCGGCGATTTCGAATCTTGTCCTCGTCCGATCCGCCGAGCCGGCCTTGAAGATTCTCGAGGGCTTCCGCCGCTTGACAGTAGCTCTCCTCGGCTTCGCCGCTTTTTCCGAGGCTGCGCTCCGCGCGAGCCGCCTCGATCCGAAGCCGCGCGACGAGCGCGCTTCCCGGAGCATGGTGCTCGGCAATGGAGAGGGCGCGAGAAAGATCGCGCTCCGCCTCCGCCGAATCACCGCCCAGCCGCGACGCCCGCGCGCGCGACGCGAGGAGTGCGGCGAGAGTGACGTCCTCGATTTTCTGCGATTCGAGCAGCCCGCGGGCGCGGTCGACCACTCGTCGGGCTTCGTCGAAGTTTCCCTCTTCGACGAGCAGGTCGGCGAGATTCCCCAATGCGGGAACCGCTTCCGGAGTTCCGGGAGCGAGTTTTTCCGCCATCGCCGCGTGTTGCTCAAAGAGTTTTCGAGCGCCGGCGAGGTCGCCGCGTTCGCGCGCCACGTGCGCCAGATCGCCGAAACTCGACGCGTGTTCGAGGGAGCCCTCCGCCGCTTTTTCGCGAATCGCGAGGGCGCGCCGAAAGTGCCGCTCGGCCGAATCGATATCGGCGCGATCAAGCGCCAGGAGCCCCATCTCGGCCCAGAGGTTCGCCTTCTGCCCGCTCTCGGTGGGGGTCTTCTCCTCGATGGCGAGCGCTTCCTGATAAAGCTCATCCGCCCCCGCAGCGTCTCCGCGGGTGCGAAGGAGCATGCCGAGATTTCGAACCGAGCGAGCCGTGTCGTCGCCGTTCGGGTCGAGCTTTTTTTTGATCGAGATGGCCGCCTTGTAAAGCCTTTCCGCTCCCGCGAAATCGCCGAGATGGAGGAGGACGTTTCCCAAATTATTGTATCCCCTCGAGAGATATCCGGACTTGGGGGCCCGGCCCTCCATGATCTCGACGGAAATCCGGAGCTCTTTTTCGGCACGAAGATATTGACCGCGAATCGTGGCGAGGGTCGCGAGATTTCCTCGCGCGCCGGCCAGAGCGAGGCTGCCAGGCGCGACCTTTTCGTGAAGCGCCAGTGCGCGTTCGAACTGCACGTCGGCTTCGGCGAACTCGCTCCGCTCCGCGGCCATCCGGCCGAGGTCGGCCATCGGTTGAGCCGCGAGCAAACTGTTAGGGTCCACCGACTCGATGAGCGTCATCTGCGCGCGAAACGCCCGTGCGGCGCCGGCGGGATCCTCCCGCTGCATCGAGAAGAGTCCGCGGCGGCTCTCCAGAAACGACTCGACGATGGGGGCGCGGCCCCGCTTCGCGGCCAGAACGGCTTCGTCGAGCGCGTGATCCGCGTCGATCCATCGTTCGACGCGCGCAAACGCTGTGGCGATCGTGTACCGAACGTCCGCCTCGGTGACCGGATCACAGCGGCGGGCCAGCACCTCGAGCGTTTCGGCCGCCTCGTCCGCTCGCTTCGCGATCGCCGCCTCCGAACCTTTTTTCCAAAGATCGAGTGCCTCACCCGTGAAGGCCGGGCGGCCGCGCAGGCCCCATTCGGTGTCGGGCATCTCCCGCCGAAGCCGGACTCCGTCGCGAAGGAGGTCGATCGAAACTTTTCCGCGCGGCGTCTGATCAATGGCCGTCGAGGTGATGTCGAACGAGACGACAAATTTTCGGGAAGCCGGATTCGGATTGGCGGGCGGAGCCGCTTCGCGATTCCACGACAGAAGGCGATCGCCCGCGAGAAGGCCGGCAAGCGCCCCGCCGGAACCGGGACCGACGCTCTCGAGCACGACTCCTTCCT
>Ga0315281_10002672_pt1 | contig 26398 bp, 24 predicted proteins | sample YL17G07_0_MG_FD_204540 | JGI IMG/M metagenome (GOLD analysis project Ga0315281, IMG submission 204540) | Sediment microbial communities from Yellowstone Lake, YNP, Wyoming, USA - YL17G07_0 | ecosystem: Environmental > Aquatic > Freshwater > Lake > Sediment | place: USA: Wyoming | collected... | reverse complement strand
GCAGCAGGACTTCTGCAGCCTCTTCAGGACCCCGAACTACTCCAATCACTCGAACCTGTGCGACGTCTCGCGCAAGGCGTCCTACAAGATGGCGATGGGCGACGAGCGTCCACTCGCCGACTTCCTGGAGTCGAAGTACATCCTCCTCTTCGGCTGGAACCCGACGTCCGCCATCAAGTGGGTCTACCTGCCCCGGATCCTGACGCAAGCGATCGAACATGGCGCCCGCCTCGTCGTCGTTGACCCTCATCTGTCCGACACCGCGGCAAAGGCCCAGGAATGGGTGTCGATCCGACCCGGCACGGACGGCGCTCTCGCACTCGCGATGGCCCACGTGATCATCGCCGAGAAGTTGTACGACGAGTCATTCATCCACGAGTGGACCGTCGGGTTCGAGGACTTCGAGAAGCTCGTCGCCGACGCAACCCCCGAGTGGGCCGAGCAGGTCACCTCGGTCCCGGCCAAGACGATCACGCGCCTGGCACGGGAGTTCGCAACGACCAAGCCGGCGCTCGCGGACGTCTGGTCGGGCCCGGGCCAGCACACCAACGGCGTCCAGGGCGGGCGGGCGATCGCGCTGCTCAATGCGCTCGTTGGCACGATCGACCGGCCGGGCGGGATGATGATCCCGGACAAGCGAGGCGAGAAGCACACCGACCCAGAGCCCGAGGCGCCCATCGATGCGAAGCGATTCGATGGCCTCGAGGACTTGCCCTGGGGCCACGCCAGCGGCGTGTACGGACGTGGCTTCCAGCGCCTGCTCGACGGGACAGGGCCGTACCAAGCCAAGGTCGGTGTCTGTGTCTTCCAGAACCTTGTGATGTCGGGGCCGGGCAGCGGGAAGGTCGCCGAGGCGCTGGCCAAGCTCGAGACGTTCGTCGTCGTCGACACCCACGTCAGCGAGACGGCGCTCATGGCCGACTACCTCATCCCGGGCACGCACTATCTCGAGCGCTACGACCTGAACTCCCACTGGGTGACCTGGTCCGTGCTCGGGCTCCGCCAACCGGTCGTGATGGCGACGACCGAGCAGACCACGCCCTATCCCTTCAAGGGCGGGATCTTCGGCCAGATGGCCGAATACGAGTTCGTGGCCGCGCTTGGTCGGAAGCTTGGGCTGAAGACCAAGGGTGGCGCGGACTTCTTCTCGGTCGGCGCGATGTCGAAGGAGCCCGTGGCGAGCCTCACCGCGTGGTACGAGGAGTACCTCAGCCGTGAGCTGAAGACCGGCGCCCCGGGGATCACCCTCGACGAGCTCAAGGCTCGGCCCGGGGCCGTCTGGATCGACGAGAAGAAGCCGACGGCCTACGAGAAGTACGCCACACCACTCACGTCGAAGCTGGTCGTGGACCTGGATGGCACCGTGTGGGACAAGCCGGCGGACGACCCCGGTCGCAAGCAACTTGCCAGCGTGCGTGATGCAGTGCTGTACGCGAAGGCGCCGGACGGCTCCGACGTCCCGGTGGGGCGCCTCATCGCGGGCATGGCCTTCTTCACCGACGGTGACAGGCTGCTCGATGGCCCCAAGCTCGAGGGAAAGAAGCCGAAGCGGATCGGCTTCGCGATCGGCGGCACCGATCCGCGTCGCGGGTTCTTCACGAGCTCGGGCAAGGTCGAGTTCTTCAACGCGAAGTTCTCCGAGAAGGTCGATGCGACGGGCCGTCCCGTCGATGCGGGGCCGGCATACACCCCACGAGACTGGCAGCCGACGGCCGACTATCCGCTGTTCCTCATCAACTGGAAGGAAGCCAGCCACACCCACACGCGCTCGCAGAACAACTCGCTCTTGATGGCGCTCAAGGGCTCGAACCCGCTCGTCATCAACGAGGAGGCCGCGGCCCGGTTGGGGATCGCGGATGGCGACCCGGTGATCGTCGAGTCGCCCAACGGCAAGGTGAGCGCCGTCGCCGAGGTATCGAGGCGCATCCATCCCGAGGTCGTCGGTGCCCAGCACGGTTTCGGCCACACCGCCCTCGGCCGCGTGGCAAAGGGTCGAGGCTCGGCCTTCGGCGACCTCAACTCAGTCCGCTACGATCCGCTCTCGGGCCAGGCATCGCACAAGGAGATCTGCGTCCGGGTCCGCAAGGCGTAGGAGTCTTCCAAAGGAGCGGACGATGACGGACTCACGGCGCACCTACCTTCCGCGGGCGTATCGCGACCTGCGGGCTGCGAACCCGGACGTCGCCAGCGCGTACGACGCCCTCGGCGATGCCTGTCGAGCGGCGGGGGCGCTGAGCGAGCGAGAACAGCGACTGGTGAAGCTGGGGATCGCCGTTGGCCTGTCGTCCGAGGGCGGCGTCCGCTCGCACGTCCGGCGCGGCCTCAACGAAGGGATCTCGGAAGCCGATCTGCTCCACGCCATCACGATCGCCATGCCCACCGCCGGTTTCCCAGCCACCGCTGCCGCGTACCAATGGGCTCGTCACGTCATCGAGAGCCCCACCGATCAGCCGAAGCCAGGCTGAACTGTCGGCGGAGGGCGGAGGATGGGCAGATCGTCAGGAGTCTCCGGCCTGCGCCGGCGACGGGAGGTGTGGCCAGTGACCCAAGTCGAGCTGCTCTGGTTCGACGGTTGTCCCAGCCACGAGCCGGCACGTGCCATGCTGGAGGACGTCCTCGCGGAGCTTGCGCCGGGCACGCCGATCGAGGACATCGACGCGTCGGATCCCGCGAAGGCCGAGCGCCTGCGCTTCCCGGGGTCACCAACGATCCGCATCGACGGGCACGACATCCAGCCGGGTTTCGAGGATCCGGGCGACTACGCGCCGCGCTGTCGCGTGTTCCCGACCCCGGCGGGTCTGCGGGGCGTGCCCCCGCGCGAGTGGATCGAGGACGCGGTCCGTCGGTCGGTCGCCAACCGATAGCGCCGGTGGCCGAGAGCGGGAGTTGGATGCGCCCGAACGAGTGGCTCTCATACGTCCGGACGGGCGACTCGCAGTTCAGTGGCGAGGTGGCACAGTCGCCCAGGCGACCGCCTACCTGGCCTCCGCGCCGAAGTCGAACCGGGCCGGTCTGGGCTACTGGGCGGCCATGGCCGACGTGCTCGAGAGCGGCTCGCTGCCGGTCCCGATGCACCTGCGCAATGCTCCCGTCGGCCGCATGCGCAGCCACGGCATCGGCGTCGGCTATCGCTACCCGCACGACTTCGAGGGCGCCGACATCGCCCAGCAGTATCTGCCCGACGCGCTGGCCGAGCGGCGCTACTACGTGCCCTCGGCCGAGGGTCTGGAGGCGCGCATCGGCGAGCGACTGGAGCGGCTGCGAGCAGAGCGCGAGGCGGGCGCGGATCGTCCCCGGCCGCGATCCAAGGCGGGCCTCCCGAAGGTGGACCCGATGCGCACCGCCGGTGGCGTGATGAAGGCTCGCCAGGGCAAACTGGCCAAGATCGCCGAGACCCAGAAGAGCGACGCCGGCAGCTAGTCGGTCAGGTCGAGCGGTCCCGGTGCCCAGAGGTCGATCGACCCGAGGCCGTTGAGGCCGAGCAGCTGCGAGATCTCGCCGGCATGGAAGGCGTCGTGCGTGAACAGCCGGTTGAGGACCGATGCGCGGCTGTGTCGCTGGATCGTGCCGTCCCCGCGGGTCCGGCTCGCCGTGTAGCCGAGATCCTCAGCGGACCAGCGCTCGAGGCAGTCGCCCACCACCGCCCAGCTCGAGTCCAGCGCCCAGACCAGCTCGGCACCCGAGCGCGGATGCGTTTCGTCGTCCTCCCAGCCCGCATCGGTCAGGGGCGCCGGGAAGGGCGTGCGCTCGGCGCCCGGTTCGCCGAACACGCCGCACAGCCAGTACAGCCGTGCCCCCGCGACGTGTGCGGCCAGCGCCCAGATGGCACCGTGGCCGGGGCCCGCTCGCAGTGACAGCCCCTCTGCGTTCAGCTCCCGGACGGCGTCACGGATGCGCGCCGCGTATTGCGGCCAGTCCGGGTAGAGCGAGGCGACCGACCGATCCACCCGATCAGTATGCCCGGCCAGGCGGCCTACTCGTCGACCGCGCCCGGGGCAGTCCAGGCCTCGAGGACCACCGGGGCCGATGCATCGTCCTCGACGGCCGTCGGCATCTCGCGGATGTGGCGGATCGAGGAGAACGCCACGGGCAGGAACCCGACGACCGAGCCGAGGGCGCCGACCCAGATCGTGTCGTGGAGCCCGATCACGCCGCCAAGGAAGCCTCCGACGATGGTCCCGACCGGGATCGTGCCCCAGGCGATGAAGCGCATCGTCGCGTTCATCTTGCCCTGCATCCGGTGAGGCGTGATGGCCTGCCGGAGGCTGACCTGGTTGATGTTCCAGGCCACCCCGAAGAAGCCGAGCGCCACGATGCTGCCGGCAAGGGCCGGGAAGAGCAAGGCGTCGGGGGCGGCCGCGATGGGCAGCCACGCGATGCTGAAGCCGGCCGCGCAGAGCACGAGCATGGGCCCGACCCCGAGGACCTTTGTGACTCGATTCGTGAGCAGCGCCCCGGCGATGACCCCGATCGACCCGATCGAGAAAGCGAAGCCGATGAGCGCCGCGGAGAACCCGCGTTCGGTGACGAGGTACAGGATCAGGATGGCGTCGGCCATGTGGGCAAAGAGATTCGACGTGCCCGAGGTGGCGGCGATCGCTCGAAGCCAGCGATGGCCGGTCACGTAGCGCAGGCCGTCGCCGATCTCCACGCGCATCGACGGCCGTTTGCCCGTCGCCGTGTGGTGGGGCGCGATCGGCGGTTCGGGACGCCTGATCCAGAAGACGAGAACGGCCGAGAACGCGTAACTCACGGCGTCGACGGCGACGGCGATGGGCCCCGTCACGATGGTGATCAGCACGCCAGCAACCGCCGGGCCGATCCGCTGCGCGGTCGTCCGGGTGATCTCGAGCTTGGCATTGCCCTCGACAAGCTGGTCGCGCTCGACGATCGAGGGCAGGTAGCTCTGGTAAGCGACATCGAAGAAGACGGTCAGGCAGCCGTTGAGGAAGGCAACCAGGTACAGCTGCCAGATGGTCAGGAGACCGAAGGCAAAGGCGATGGGGATCGATGAGAGCGCGACCGCGCGGCCCAGGTCGCCGATGATGAGGATCGGCCTCCTCCTGAGCCGGTCGACCCAGACTCCGGCCGGCAGGCTGAGCAGGACGAAGGGCAGGAACTCGAGCGTGCCCAGCAGGCCGAACTCGAACGGTGTCACCTTGAGCGTCAGGGCGGCCACGATCGGCACCGCAAGGATCGTGATCTGGGTCCCGAAGACGCTGACGGTCTGGCCGACCCAGAGCTTCAGGAAGTCGCGGTCGTGCAGCAAGCTGCGTGGCGCCGGGCCGGGATGTCGGGACACAAGTCGGGAGTCTAGCGACGGCGCGCAGCCTCAGGTTCGATGCTGCGGCCTGCGACCGTGCGCGGCCGGCGAGGTTGGGATCACGGGAAGACCGACGATGGATCAGGGGAAGCTGATCGAGTCGACGATCTGCTGGATCTCCCGTTCGAGATCGGCCATCGTGCCCGCGTGTCCCTGACGCGGGAACTCGTGGATCTCGCCAACGATCAAGAGGGGGGTGCCATCCACGTCGACGATCCAGACGTTGATCTTGTCACCGACGTCCGTCCCCCACCAGAAGGGGCCTTGCGGACCCTGTGGCCACGTGTAGAAGTAGCCGGGGTCGCAGCCGAGATCCTGGCTGACCCTGAGTTCGACGCGCTGTGTCGCGCGGCCGCCGATGGTCACCGCGGCCGGTCCGATCAGCACTTGGGTGCCGGGCGCGCTCGCGACAGCTGCCGCCAGATCGGCGGCGGTCGAGTCGGCCGCCAGGCTCAGTAGAGGAGCGCAGGGTCGGGCGTCAGCGCCCGTCAGCAACGGCGTCCAGTAGATGATCGCCTCGGCCGCCTGCCCCTCGACCCCGACGTCCTTGCCGATGTAGAGGCCGCCGAACCTGACCCAGCCCTCATCTTCCGAGCTCGGCGTGGTGATGGAAACCGTGAGCGGAACGCCGCCCATGATCAGCGAGTGGGTACCGATGCCAAGGGCCTCGGTGGGAAAGCCGGTCGGCCCCGGCGTGGGACCTGCCGATGCCGTGGGCGCGCCACCGGAGCTGCCGGCGCCGCCGCCACGGCCGGCAGGCAGCAGGTTGACCCCGATGACCGCGACGACGACCACGGCGGCCGCCGCGATCAGGAACTTGGTGAGGTTGTTCATCTGCGGTTCCCTCCACGGGCCGATGACGACCCGTTGACGTGTTCGATCGATGCCGGCACGCACGGCGTCGTAGCTCCGATCCGGCAGTTCGGTCCGGCCCTCGTCGAGGAAGGCGTTGATGAGCCGGTCGGGTTCACGGGGCGTGGTCATGCCGGTCGCTCCTGGACGAGGGACGGTGTCCGGGCATCGGCCTCGAGGCTTGCCCGCAGCGCCGTCATGGCGTAGCGGAGTCGGGACTTCACGGTCCCGATGGGGATGCCGAGTCGATCGGCCACCTCGGGCACGGACAGCTCGAGGTAGCGGTGGAAGACGAGGACGGCGCGTTGCTCGAGGGTCAGCCTGCGCATGGCTCGCTCGAGCTGGTCGCGATCCTCGATGCCGAGGATGCCGCCGGGGTCGTGGGCCCCATCGAGCGGCAGGACGCGGATGTCGGCTGACCAGCGCCGGACACGCCTGGCCTCGGCGTAGCAGGCATTGGTCAGGATGCGATGGAGCCAGGGTTCGAAGCGGTCGGGGTCGCGCAGCGTCCGCAGCTCCCGCCAGGCCGTGATCAACGCGGCCTGGACGGCGTCGTCGGCCAGGTCGGCGTCGCGCAGGATCCGATACGCGATCGCCATGCACCGGTCGCCGACCATGCGAGCCAGGGCGTCGAAGGCCTCTCCGTCACCCGACTTCGCACGAACCACGAGCGCTCGCTCCACCGCCACTCCTTCCCCGGGACCCCGCCCAGGTCGGGCAGGCTTACCTGTAGATGAATCTCGGAGCGTCAGCGGTTCAATCTGGCTTCGCGGCGGCGCGGTCCGGGAGTGCGGGTCGGGCTCGAATCAGCGCATGTTACCGTCGGGTCGTGGATGAGCTAGCGGTTGGCCGATCGGCCCTCACCGAGCGGCGCTGGTCGGATGCCATCGGACTGCTGACGGACGCAGCCGCGTCTCATCCGCTCGCTGGCGCGGACCTCGACGGTCTCGGGGAGGCGTGCTGGTGGCTCGGCCGGCTCACCGACGCGATCGCCTACCGCGAGCGTGCGTTCAGCGCGCACGAATCGGCGGGTGACCACGTTGCTGCGGCACGGACGGCGCTGGCCCTGGTCGCCGATCACGGCCAGCGCCAGGAGAGCTCGCTCTCAGCTGGCTGGCTTCGTCGCGCCGAGCGTCTTCTCGACGGCCAGGAGGAGTCGATCGCCCATGGTTGGCTTCTCCGGCCGCGCCTGAACGCGGCCCTCCATCGGGCGGATCTCGACGAAGCACTGGCGATCGCCGAGAAGATCCTCGACATCGGGCTGCGCTTCGCCGACATCGACCTGCAGGCGATCGGGCTCCACGACCGCGGCCGCGTGCTGATCGCCCTGGGCCGCGTCGACGAGGGTCTGGAAGCCCTCGACGAGGCCGTCGTGATGGCCGTCTCGGGCGACGTATCGCCCTACCCGACGGCGATGGTTTACTGCAACGCGACGATCGCCTGCGAGGATCTGACCGACTACCGGCGGGCAGGCGAATTCGCCGAGGCTGCCGAACGCTGGTGTGAGCGCCAGGCGATCGCCGGCTTCCCGGGCATGTGCCGGGTGCGCCGCGTTGAGATCATCCGCCTCCGGGGCGCGTGGGCGCACGCAGAAGCCGAGGCCCAGCGGGCCTGCGACGAGCTCGTCGGCTTCTTCCCCAGCTTCGTCGCCGAGGGCCTGTATCAGATCGGCGAGATCCGTCGCCGCATGGGTGACCTCGCCGGTGCCGACGCTGCCTTCGCCGAGGCCCATCGACTCGGTCGTGACCCGCTGCCAGGGCTGGCCATGGTTCGGCTGGCGCAGGGTCGCGGCGATGCTGCCGGGACGCTCCTGGCTCGGGCGCTCGCGGACCCGGTCCTCACGCCACTCGCCCGTGCCCGGCTCCTGCCCGCCGAAGTCACGGCTGCCATCGCGATCCGGGACGTCGGACGTGCCGAGGCTGCCGCGGCGATCCTGGAATCGGTAGCGGGGGTCTTCCAGACGAACCTCATGCGGGCGGAGGCCGGTGTCGCACGCGGCCTGGTGGCCCTCGCGACGGGTGAGCCGGAGGCCGCGATCCCTGCGCTTCGTGGCGCTATCCGTGAATGGCAGGCGATGGACGCGCCCTACGAGGCGGCGCTCGCACAGACGGCGCTCGGTGAGGCGTACCTGGGGGCCGGCGACCAGGACTCCGCCGCGCTCGAATTCGCCGCCGCTTCCTCCACCTTCGAGTCACTCGGCGCGACCATCGATCTTGCGCGTGTCCGCGAACGTTCGGCGACCCCGCGAGAGGGCGCCGGGCGTGGGCGCCCTCGCCGCTCGATGCGGACGTTCATGTTCACCGACCTCGTGGGCTCGACAGGGCTCATCGACGTGGTCGGCGACGACGTCTGGGCGACCCTCCGCTCCTGGCATGACGCCACCGTCCGTGGGCTCTTCCGAGCACGCCACGGCCACGAGATCGACCACGCCGGAGACGGGTTCTTCGTGGCGTTCGAAACGGCGGATGACGCGCTCGACGGCGCTCTATCCATACGTCGTGCGTTCGCCGAGCACCGCCGCGACCACGGCTTCGCCCCGTCGATCCGGATCGGATTGCACACCACCGAGGCGCTCCATACGGCGTCGGGCTTCGAGGGCGGTGGCGTCCACGCGGCGGCGCGGATCGGCGCCCTCGCGGCCGGGGATGAGATCCTGGCCAGCCGCGCGACTTTGGATGCGGCGACCAGGCCCGTGCCCCATGGCGCGTGGCGGACCGAGCGCCTGCGGGGCTTCCGGTTGCCGATCGACGTGGCCGTGCTCGACTGACGCCGCCCGGATCACCCGAGCGCCACTCCGGCGCGCCAGCTGAGAGTCAGTCCCGTGCCCGCCGCTCCTCGGCGTGGGGGCGCCCGGCGCGGGCGAAGCGCTCCCCGGGCAGGGCCGCGAACTCGGCGGACCGCATCGGCGCCGGTGCGTGTGTCGGGCGCATCGGGCGGCCGAAGCCGACCCCCGGTCGGGCCGGGAGGCGACCGGCCGACGGCGGCGCCCCGGTGTGACGAGGCGGCATCGGCCGATTGCCGGACAACGGACGGGGGCCGGACGACGGGTGAGGGCCCGACATGGGGCGATTGCCGGGCATCGGTCGTCCGGAGGGCATCGGGCGCGGGCCCACCGACCGCAGCCGGATGGGCTGGGGGCGGATGGTCCGGTCGGGCTCGAAGCCGGCCACGGTCTCGCTTGGGATGGCCCGCCCGAGCAGGCGCTCGATGTCGCGCAGCATGCTCGCCTCGTCCACGCACACGAGCGACAACGCCTGGCCGTCGACGCCGGCGCGCCCGGTGCGGCCGATGCGGTGGATGTAGTCCTCGCTGACCATGGGCAGCTCGAAGTTCACGACATGGGGCAAGGCCTCGATGTCGATGCCGCGGGCGGCGATGTCGGTGGCCACCAGCACGCTGACGCGGCCCGCCTTGAGGTCGGCCAGGGCGCGCACGCGCTGGGGCTGGCTCTTGTTGCCGTGGATGGCGGCCACGGTGATTCCGTCGCGCGCCAGTCCCTCGGCAAGGCGGTTGGCGCCGTGTTTCGTGCGCGTGAAGACGAGTGCCTGGCCGATGCGCCCGCTGCGCACGAGGTGGCTGAGCAGCTCGCGCTTGCGTTCGCGGTCCACGGGATGGATGAGCTGGTCTACCAGCGCGGGGGCGGTGTTGCGTCCGGCGATCTGGACGTAGGCGGGATCGACCAGGAAGGCCCGTGCCAGGTCCTTGATCTCGTCCGAGAAGGTGGCCGAGAAGAGCAGGTTCTGGCGGTGCGCGGGGAGCAGGGCGATGATCCGGCGGATGTCGCGGATGAAGCCCATATCGAGCATGCGATCGGCCTCATCGAGCACGAGGATCTCGACGCGGCCGAGGTCGATGGTGCGCTGCGCGACGTGGTCGAGGAGGCGGCCGGGTGTGGCCACCACGATCTCCGGGCCGGCACGCAGCGCGCGTACCTGCGGGTCGAAGCCAACGCCCCCATAGATGGTCGTGGAGCGGATGGGGCGCCGGGCGCCATAGGTGCGCACCATCTCTTCGACCTGGAGGGCGAGTTCGCGTGTAGGGGCGAGCACGAGGACCCGGATCGGGGAACGGCCGGCGCGGGGGTCGCGGGAGGCGTGCAGACGCTGCAGGATGGGCAGCACGAAGGCGGCGGTCTTGCCGGTGCCGGTCTGTGCGCCGGCGAGCAGGTCGCGGCCGGCAAGGACGAACGGGATGGCCTCGCGCTGGACGGGGGTGGGCTCGGTGTAGCCCTGCTCCGCGACAGCGCGGAGAAGCTCGGGCGCAAGCCCGAGTTGATCGAAGGACATGAGGGTTGAAGCTCCTGGCTGGGCCCTCCCGCGTCATCGCGGGGCCCGGTCAGGGCATGAGGTGGGTCGGGATCGGACGGTGAGTGACCGGGGCGCAGACCGGTGCGCCCGTCGAACACGAGAAGCGCAGCATACCGGAAACGGCGCGAACGCGCGTTGGGGAGCTGTTCAGGCCACGCGGCCCGGGATGCCCAGCAGTTCGAGGGCGATCCAGATGGCGAACAGCAGCCCGAACAGCCCCAGCGCCACAACGGCGATGCGGCGGATGTCCTGCGCCACGTACACGTATTCCTCGGCGGCACGCACGGCCAGCAGGCTGTTGGGGCGGACGCGACCACCGCGCATCGCGTTCGCGGCGGCCGGCGAGGCGCTCTCTGCGACGGTGGGTGGTGGCGCCCCGGCCGCCACCTCGGAGACGCCGGCAGAGGTCGGTTCGGCGGGGGCGAGATGGGTGCGCCCGTCGGGACGGCCACGCTGGCCGGGCCGATGGCCAGGGGTCCGATGCGCACCGCGCGTCCGTTTGCTCACTTCAGGTCGGTCCTCATCGTCGCGGGTGGGGCCGTGCGTCCGGGTCGGGGCGCCCGCAGGATAGCGCATCCGAGCCGCTGGTCTCGCCGCGTCGACGTGCGACAATCGGGGTGCATGGCTGATCTGACGACGTGGCTTGCGGGATCCGCGCCCTCCATCGCCGCCATCCTCTTCGCCCTGACCTTGGTGTGGGCCTTGCTGCTGACGCGACGGACGCGTCAGCTCCGCGCACGTCTCGACGGCCTGACCCGCGGCGAGCGAGGCAGCTCCCTCGAGGCCGTCCTGGAAGCCCATCTGCGTCGCGTGCGCGATGTCAGCGACGAGCTCCAGGCGATCCATCAGCGCACCGCCGCCCTCGAGGCGCAGATGCCGGCGGCGGTGCAACAGGTCGGCCTCGTCCGCTTCAACCCCTTCGAGGACACCGGCTCCAACCAGAGCTTTGCCCTGGCTCTGCTCGACGGCCATGGGCATGGCGTGGTCATTTCCAGCCTGCACTCCCGCCAGGCGACCCGCCTCTACGTCAAGCCCGTGGTGGCCGGTCAGGCCGATCGTGCCATGTCGGACGAGGAGGCTCAGGCGATCAGCCAGGCCGTGGCACCGCCCCCGGCCTCGCCCCGAGCGTGACAGGCTAGCTGGCACTCCGGGCGGCGACGATGCCGCCCATGATCAACCCTCGACCCCTCGCGGATCCCGCGTTCGTCGCACCGGCCCCTGAACCCGCACCGGTATCCCTCGAGCTCGTGGCACGACTGCTGCGCGGCCTGGACCGGCAGCAGCGTCGCGCGGTCACCCATGGCGAGGGGCCGCTGCTGGTGCTGGCGGGTCCGGGCAGTGGCAAGACGCGCGTGGTCACCCGGCGCATCGCGTGGCTCATCGCCACGCGGCGGGCCCGACCGGAAGAGATCCTGGCCCTCACCTTCACGGAGAAGGCCGCGGACGAGATGCAGGCCCGCGTGGACGCGCTGGTCCCTTACGGACAGGCGGAGACGGCCATCCACACCTTTCACGCCTTCGGCGACCGGATCGTCCGCGATCACGCCTTCGAACTCGGGCTGCCCGGCGAGCCCCGCGTGGTGGGGCGGGCGGAGGCCACCGTGTTGCTGGGAGCCCGGCTCGACGCGCTCAGCTTGGTCCACTACCGGTCGCTGGCCCAGCCCACGCGTTTCGTGGGTGCCCTCGTCGACCTCTTCGCGCGAGCCAAGGACGAGGACGTCGACCCCTCGACATATGCCGACTTCGCCGCGGCGCTGAGCGCGGCGTCGATCGAGGCAGGAGCAGCGGCTGGCGAGGCGGCCGAACGGGAGGCTGCCGCGGCATCGGCCGAGCGCGCCGCCCGTCAGACGGAGCTCGCGAGCGCGTTCGCGACCTACCAGCGACTGCTCACGGAGGCCGGAGTCATCGATCACGGCGATCAGCTGGCACTGGCGTTGCGGCTGCTGCGCGAGCACCCCTCGGTACGGGCAGCCGTGCTGGGTCGCTACCGGTACCTGCTGGTCGACGAGTTCCAGGACACGAATCCGGCGCAGCTCGAGCTGGTGCGCCTGCTCGCTGGTCCCCGCCGGAACCTGACCGTGGTCGGTGACGACGACCAGGCCATCTACGCCTTCCGGGGTGCCGCGGTGGAGAACCTGCTCAGCTTCAAGAAGGCGTTCCCAGGCGCCGTGACGGTCGTGCTGCGTCGCAACCATCGCTCGCGGGCACCCATCGTCGAAGCCGCGCGGCGCCTGATCCGCCACAACGACCCGCATCGCCTGGAGACACGGGCCGGCATCGACAAGGGTCCTCGGCCCGTCCGTCGCGCCAGGCCGTACCCGGTCAGCGCGCGGGCGTTCGAGTCGGTCGCCGATGAGGCGGACTGGGTCGCCGCGCAGGTCGGCCTGCGCCTGCGGCGCGGGGCGCGAGCTGACGGCCTGGCGATCCTCGTGCGCACCAACGCGGATGCCGAGCCGATCCTGCGCAGCCTCAACATGGCCGGCATCGCCTGGCGTTTCAGCGGCGCATCGGGCCTCTACGCCCGACCCGCGGTCCGCGAGCTGCTGGCCTTCCTGCGCGTGGTCGCCGATCTCGAGCGCAGCGTGGACCTGTACGCGCTGGCCTGCGCCGAGCCGTACCGCCTCGGTGGCACGGATCTGACGGCCATCCTCGAGTCGGCCCGGCGTCACAACCGGTCGCTGTGGGCGACCCTGTGCGAGCTCAGCCAGCAACCCGGGCTGCTGCGCCTCGAGCCGGCCACGCGTTCCTCGCTGGCCCGGCTGGTCGCCGACCTGCGCGCGTCGTCGGAGCTGGCCCACCGGCGCCCTGCAGGCGAGATCCTGTACGACCACCTTCGGCGGAGCGGTCGGCTGGCACGCCTTGCCACCGCCGGCGTCGAGGGCGAACGCGCGCTGCAGGACGTGGCTCGCTTCTTCGCCATCGTCCGGACGGCCGGCACGCTTCTGCCGGACGATCGCGCGGCCGTCCTGGCCGACCATCTCACCGCACTCGTGGATGGCGGGGATGACCCGGGCGCCGAGTCCGACGACCGCGCTGATCTGGTGTCCGTGCTGACGGTCCACCGGGCCAAAGGCCTCGAGTTCTCGACCGTCTTCCTCGTCGGTCTCGCCGACGGGCGCTTCCCCGGTCGCGGCCGGCGCGATGCCCTGGTCCTGCCGCCGGAGTTGGAGCGGTCCTCGCGCGGTAGTGATGCGGAGGCGCCGCACGCCGAGGAGCGTCGCCTCTGTTACGTGGCGATGACTCGGGCTCGCGACGAGCTGTTCCTGAGTTACGCCGTGCGTGCCGAACGTGGCCGGACGCGCCGGCCATCGCCGTTCATCGCCGAAGCCCTCGACGCGCCGCCTCTGGCGGTCGTGGCGGCCGGTCCGCTGGCGGCGATCGAGGCGGAGGCATCGGCGGCCCCGGACGCGCGGCCGCCATCCCGCGAGGCTGCCGCGCAGCTCGTCCTCAGCTATTCGCAGGTCGACGCGTACGTGACCTGTCCACGGCGCTACCAGCTGCGTCACGTGATCGGGGTGCCTGAGCCGGCACATCACGCGCTCGTCTATGGCAGCGCCCTCCATCAGGCGGTCGCCGCCTTCGGCATCAGCCGGATCAAGGGCCGGCCCCTGGACGAGGCGGGCGTCGTGTCCGCCCTTGACGCCCACTGGTCGAGCGAGGGCTTCCTGTCCGCTGCGCACGAGGAGGCCCGCTACGCCGAAGCGCGGCGCGCCACGATCCGCTTCCGTGAGCGAGAGCTGGCTTCTGGCATCGGGCCGCCGAGCGGCGTCGAGGAACGCTTCAGCTTCCCGCTCGACGGGGATCGGGTCGTCGGCCGCTTCGACCGCGTGGACGAGACACCCGAGGGCACGGTCATCACCGACTACAAGTCCGGCGGCGACGTGCGAGATCCGACCCGCGCACGCTACAAGGCCCGCGAATCCCTGCAGCTGGCCATCTACGCCATGGCCCATCAGGCGCGCACGGGCACGGCTCCTGCGGCCGTCCAGTTGCACTTCCTGGACTCAGGGATCGTCGGCCGGGTGCCCGTCGAGGCGGCGCGATTGGAGACCGCTCGAGCCAACGTCCGAACGGCAGCAGCGGGCATCCGACGCGGCGCGTTTCCGACCCGCCCGAATGCCATCATCTGCGCAGGCTGCCCGTTCCGTCGCATCTGCCCGGACTCGGCCGCCTGACGGCATCCCGCACGCCGATGCCCGGCCGCGGGGCCGCTAGACTCGGCGCCGATGTCTGCCCGGGACCGCCTGACCAATCTCGGCCTTCTTGGCGCGGCGACGTTGGCCTGGGCTGTCGTGGTCGTGCTGTTCGCGACGCGATCGCCAGTCGGCAACGTGGGTCTGCAGGTCCTGGGGGCCTCGTTGCTTGGGATCGCCTTCGCGCTCACGACGCTGCCGCTCTTCTGGCTGGTCGTCTTCACGCGCCACGGACGCATCGCCTACCGGGGCGACTGGGCGAAGGCCCTCCGGCGCGGCGCCACGGTCGGGCTCGTGGTGACCGTCCTCGTCGTGCTGCGCAGCCAGGGCGCCTTCAGCTGGCCGCTGGCGCTGTTCATCGTGGCCATGGCCGTCTTCGTCGAGGTCCGGCTTTCCGCGCCGCGATGATCGTGGGCCGCGGAGGGTAGGATGCGCGAGGCGCCCCGCTGGACCGCGGCCCGGAACCGGCGGCGCCCCGACGGGAGCTTCCCGTGGCCCATACGCCCCGTCCCGGATTCGCCGTCCTCAACGGCTGGGACCGCGACTTCCCTCTCTTCGCCGACCATGAACTGCCCAGCTACGTGGGCTCGACCACGTTCTGCAAGCGCGACCTGGTGACCGATGCCCGCGAACTCGCCGAGCGCCGGCCGGACGTGGCCATCGTCGGTGCGCCCTTCGACGACGGTGTCAGCCACCGCTCTGGAGCTCGTTTCGGACCGCGCGCGATCCGCCAGGCGACCTACAACCAAGGCGACCATTCGCTCCAGCTCGACGTGGAGCCATGGGTCCACCTCGACGTCGTCGATGCCGGCGACGCGAACATCGTGCCGGCCTGGATGGAGCGTGCGCACGCGCTCATTTTTCGCAAGGTGCGCGACGTCGCCGCCAGTGGCGCCGTGCCCATCGTCCTTGGCGGCGACCACTCCATCACGTGGCCCTCGGCCACCGCGGTGGCCGAGGCGGTGGCGCCCCGGCGCATCGGCGTCGTCCATTTCGACGCGCATGCGGACACCGCCCCCGACGAGCATGGCGTGCTCGCCGGACACGGCACACCGATGCGCCGGCTGATCGAATCCGGCGCGGTAGCGGGTCGCAACTTCGTACAGGTCGGGTTGCGTGGGTACTGGCCGGGCCCGGAGGTCTTCGACTGGATGCGCGAGCAGGGCATGCGCTGGCACAAGATGCGCGAGATCGAGGAGCGTGGCGCAGAGGCCGTCATCGATGACGCCATCGCGGAGGCCCTCGATGGGCCGGAGATGATCTATCTGTCCATCGACATCGACGTCGTCGACCCGGGCATGGCCCCGGGCACGGGAACACCGGAGCCCGGCGGGCTGCTCTCGCGTGAGGTGCTGCGGGCCGTCCGCCGCATCGTCGGGCGGGTGGAACTGGCGGGCATGGACATCGTCGAGGTCTCGCCGCCCTACGACCACGCCGAGGTGACCGCGATGATCGCCCATCGGGCGGCGCTCGAGGCGATCAGTGCCCTGGCCGTCAAGAAGCGCGGCGGGCAACGGGTGCGGCTGGCCGAGTGAGCGCGAAGGACGGAGTCGAACCATGACCGTCGGCCTGACCATCGACCTGACCGGCGCCCCAGCCCAGCCCTTCGCGCCGGCCAAGGCACGCATCGCGGCCGCCGTGCTGGCTGCGCGGGACGAGATCGTCCAGCTCAGCCACGCCATCCACGCGGACCCGGAGCCTGCCTTCGAGGAGCATCGCGCGGCCGCGCGCGTCGCGGACGCCGTGGCCCGCCACGGCTACGCGGTGACCTACCCGGCGGGGCGCCTGGCGACCTCGATCCGGGCCACGCTGCCGGGAGGCCTTGGCATCGATGGGCCGCGCATCGGCATCCTTGCCGAGTACGACGCCCTGCCTGGCCTTGGCCATGGCTGTGGGCACAACTCGATGGCCGCCAGCGGCGTCGGCGCCGCGATCGCGCTGGCGGCTCTGGCGCCGGCGATCCGCGGTGAGATCGTCTTCCTGGGCACGCCCGCCGAGGAGCGCGGCTCGGGCAAGCAGTTCATGCTGGACGACGGGCTGTTCGACGGCATCGACGCGGCGCTGCTGTACCACCCCTCCGACCGAACCATGGTGGGTTGCCTGCTGCTGGCCAGCGAAGACGTCGAGGTGACCTTCAGCGGGCTCCAATCCCACGCCGCGTCGGAGCCGTGGATGGGCCGCAACGCGCTCGATGCGCTCGTGCTGCTGTTCAGCTCGATCGGGCTCTGGCGCCAGCAGCTGCGCCCCGAGGCCCGCGTCCACGGCATCGTGCTCGAAGGCGGGACCGCTGCGAACATCATCCCCGACCGCGCCGTCGGCCGCTTCATGCTGCGCAGCACCGATGCTGTCTACTTCGCCGAGATCCGTGAGCGGTTCCGCGAGATGGTGCAGGCGGCCGCCCTGGCCAGCGGCACACACGGCGAGGCGGTCTTCTCTGGGGGCTCGGCCACGATGCGTGACAACGGCACGCTGGCCGAGCGTTTCCGCGCCAACCTCGCTGCCTACGGCGTCGTCGACGAACCGCCGGATCCCAAGCACATGGGCAGCTCGGACATGGGCAACGTGAGCTGGAGGTTGCCGACCATCCATCCCTCCATCGCCATCTGCGACGCGGGCGTGCCCGGCCACTCGCCCGCCTTCCGCGACGCGGCGGCCACGCCGAGAGCCGACGGCGTGACGCTGCTTGCGGCCACCGTGGTGGCACAGACGGCCTACGAGCTGTTGGCGGACCCGACGCTGATCGAGGAGGCCTGGCGCGAGTTCCACGGTGGCTGACGTGGAGGGCTCGTCCGAGGAGCAAGCGCTGCTGGCCCGCTGGTATGACCTGGACCTCACCGACGACCCTGGTGACATCGATCTGTACCTCGCGTTGGCGGCGCAGTCGGGCGGCGCCGTGCTCGAGCTGGCGGCGGGGACGGGTCGCATCGCCGTACCCCTGGCAGCTGCCGGACACGAAGTCGTGGCCGTGGACCATGACGCGGCCATGCTCGATCGGGCCCGAGCGGCCTGGTCCCGTCTGCCGGCTGGGACGGGTACCGGCTCACTCGAGCTGGTCGAGGCGGATCTCCTCGAAGTCGATCTCGGGCCCCGCTTCGACCTGGTCATCCTGGCCCTCAACGGCCTCTTGCTGATGGGCACCGCGGTGCGTCAGGCGGCGGCACTGGCGGCCATCGCCCGCCATCTTCGTCCGGGCCACGGACGTGCCGTCTTGGACATCGCGCTGCCTGCGGCGGACGACCTCGTCGCGTACGACGGCCGGATGCAGTTCGAGTGGCAGCGCACCGACCTGGTCAGCGGGCACGTCGTGGCCAAGATCTCGGCCGCGCGTCACGACGCAGCGACGGCGGAGGTCGAGCTGACCACCATCTTCGATACCTGGCCGGCCGGCGCCGGTGCCGTGACTCGCGTCGCACGCACCGACCGGCTGCGTCTGGTCGGGGCCGCCGAACTGACGGGCATGGCCGCGTTGGCCGGGCTGCGCACACTGGAGCTTGCCGGCGATCACGGCCTGAGCCCGTTCGGCCCCGGAGCCGAGCGGGTCGTGCTCGTGGCGGGCTTGGTATAGTCGGCCCCGTGTCCAATTCCGCGAGCCAGATCCGGCTGCTCCTCGTCGAGGATGTCGCGGAGGTCGCGCAGTACATCCGGGGGCTGCTCAACTCGCAGGCGCAGATCCGGCTTCTGGACGTCGTCGCCGACGGTCGCCGCGTGCCTGAGCTCGTTCGGGACCTGCGGCCCGACGTGATGATCATCGATTCGCTGCTGCAGGGCAAGCGCGGCCTGCGCATCGCTGCCGCCTTGCGAGCCGGTGGCCAGGATGTCCCGACACTCGCCCTCGCCGCGCCGCCATGGCGGGTCCTGGCGGATCCCGCGCTCGGTATCGACCACGTGCTGGCGATGCCATTCACCGGCTACGACCTCATCAACGCGGTGAGGATGCTGGCGGACCGGGCCCAGGCCGCGAACGTGGACCATCGCTCGTCGGTGTATGCGGTCTTCTCGCCCAAGGGCGGCGTCGGCAAGACCACCATCGCCTTCAATCTCGCCGTTGCCATCGCGGCGCAGCGCGGCCTGGGGACGTTGCTTGTGGACGGCAATCTGCAATTCGGCGACGTCCGCGCCCTGCTGCGCATCCCGGCCGATGCGCCGTCCATCATCGACCTGCCGGCCGAGCGCATCAGTGACAGCGAACTCTCCGAAGTGGTCTGGCACGACCCTTCGGGCATCGACGTCCTGCTCGCCCCGCCGCGCGTCGAGATGCACGAGATGGTATCGGCCCGCGAGGTCGAGAAGATCGTCCCCTTTCTGCGCAAGATCTACCCGGTGGTCGTCATCGACACGCCCGCCGACACGGGCGAGAAGACGATGGCCTTTCTCGACGCGAGCGATGTCATCCTCCAGGTCGTCACCCACGACGCGATGGCCATCGCCAGCACACGGACGATGGCCGATCTCTTCCGCGCCCTTGGCACACGGCCGCTGAAGGTGCGCTACCTCATCAACCGCGCCGATTGGACCGGGGGCATCGCGCCCGCCGACCTGGCCGAGGCGCTCGGCCGGCAGCCCGAGTTCCATCTGCCCAGCGGTGGCAGCCTGGTCGATGAGTCCAACAACCGGGGCGTGCCGTTCGTTGTGGCGAATCCGTCGGCGCCCATCAGCGTCGCCATCCGGGGCGTCGCGGAAAGCCTCGTCGAGCTCGACGCCGCGGGCGTCGCCGCCGGCGCCTGAGCGCCGTGTCCGACCCGCGCCCGATCGGCTTCTTCGACTCCGGCGTTGGCGGCCTGACCGTGCTGCGCGAGATCCTGCGCCGCGTGCCGGAGGAGTCCACGATCTACCTTGGCGACAACCTGCGGACGCCATATGGCCCGCGTTCCGAGGATGAGGTTCGCCTCTTCAGCCTCGAATGCCTTGATGAGCTGACCGCTCGCGATGTCAAGGCTATCGTGGTCGCCTGCAACACGTCGAGCGCCGTGGCCCTTCCGGCCATGCGGGCCCGCTATGACGTGCCCATCATCGGCGTGGTCAGGCCCGGCGCCACCGCCGCCGCGCTGGCCACTCGCAGCCGGCGCGTCGGGGTCATCGCCACGGCCGCGACGGTCCGCTCGCGCGCCTACTTCCACGCGATCAAGGATGAGAACCCCTTCGTCGAGGTCTACGAGCACGCCACGCCCGAGCTGGTGCCGCTCGTTGAGGCTGGGCAGCTCGACGGTCCCCAAGCGGAGGCGGCCGTGGCGCGCTCGCTCGCCCCGCTGCTGGGCGAACGGGGCGCCGACGGTGAGTTCGTCTTCCCGCTGCCGGCCGACCAGCGCATCGACACGCTGCTGCTCGGCTGCACCCACTACCCCCTGCTTGGGCCGCTCGTCGTACGTGCCGTCGGCGCCGACGTCGCCGTGATCGACTCGGCCTCCGCGACGGCGAGCGCCCTGGCCGGTTTGCTGGAGGTGAACGGCCTGGCCGCCCCGACCGGTGCGATGGCGATGCACCTGCAGCTGACGACCGGCGATGTGGCCGCCTTCCGGCATATGGCGGAGCGCCTGTTTGGCGTGCTCTTCCCGGCCGTCGAGCACGTCTTCGTTCGCGGTGCGGCGTGAGCGACCGCAGCGCGGTCTCCCCGCCGCGGCGGAGGCGCGACGACCGGCTCTGGCAGCTGGGCCTGGCCGTTGGCGTCGGCGCGGGCGTCGCCCTCAGCCTCATCGGTCGCCGGGCCGACCGGGTGGCGCGGCGTGGCCTGGTGGACTGGGTCGAGGTGGAGACCGTGGCCGGCCGCCGCCTCCACCGCGCTCCCGGCGGCCTCGCAGCCGATGAGCTTGCGGCCACGGAACCAGCCTGGGCTGCCGTCATGGGCCGTGTCGTGCCCTGCCTCGAGGTCTGCCTGGGAACGCGGTTGCCGGGCATCGTCGAGCGCCACACCGTGGTCGATCGGGCGGGCTGGGCGGCCGCGAACATGCGCACCTTCCGGCATCTCGTGGAGCGTCTGGAGCCCGCGCTGGTCCCGTCGAGCGCAACGGGACTCCCCGCCGGTGGCACGATCGTCGCGCTGACCAACCGCATCATCGCCACCCAGCAGATCGGCTTCCTGCTCGGCTACCTCGGCACGCGCGTGCTGGGCCAGTACGACGTGGCCATCCTCTCCGCGGAGTCGACGCCCGGCCGCCTGCTGTTCGTCGAGGACAACGTCCGCCAGGTTGCCCGCCAGCTTGATGTGCCGCTCGACGATATGCGGACCTGGATCGCCCTTCACGAGACGACCCACGCCTTCGAGTTCGAGGCGCATCCATGGCTGCGCCCCTACCTCGCCGAGCGCCTCGAGCGTCTGCTGGCCGCTTTCCTTGATGACACCCAGACACTGCGGCTGCGCGGTCTGCCCGAGCTGCTGCGACGCGCTCGGCAGTCCGACGGCGACCTGTTCACCAGCCTCCTGGGGGCGGAGCAGCGTCGCCTGCTGCATGAGACGCAGGTCGTGATGAGCCTGCTGGAAGGCTTCAGTGACTGGGTCATGGACGAGGTGGGCGGCCAACTGATGCGCGACGTGGGCACCGTTCGCGCGCGCTTCGAGGCCAAGCGGGCGACGCCGCGACGTGGCTTCGACGGGTTGATGGCGCGGCTGAGCGGCCTCGACCTCAAGCTGGACCAGTACCGGCGTGGCGAGCGTTTCGTGGCGGGCGTGATCGCCGCCGCCGGCGTCGAGGCCGTCGAGTGGCTGTGGAGCGGTCCGGAGGCGCTGCCCAGCGAGGCGGAGTTGGCTGACCCGGCTGCCTGGGTGCGCCGCATCGGCAGGGCGGTCGCGGCATGAGCGGACGGCCAGCAGACGGCTTCGTCGGCCCGGGGTCCGGCCCGGGCGGCGTGCCGGCGGCGATCGCCATCACGCCCATCCTCTCGGCCCGCTACCGCCCGGCCGACCTGGAGCGAATCCGGGAGGCAGCACCCGGATCGCGTATCGTGGCCATCTCCCTCGAGGGGCTGGCTGATGCGCCGCTCGACGACGTCGAGGTGCTGCTCCGCGGGCCGCTCCCGGCGGCGGTCTTCGACCGGTTGCTGGCCCGCTGCCCGCACCTGCTTTGGGTGCACTCCGCGACGGCCGGCGTGGAGCGCGTGCTGACCCCGGCGGCCCTCGCCCACGGCCTCGTCATCAGCAACGCTCGCGGTGTCTTCAGCCGACCCATCGCCGAGTACGTGATGCTGATGATCCTCGCCGTGGCCCGCCAGCTGCCGCAGCTCCTCGAGCTGCAGCGCGAACGGACCTGGCAGCCGCTCGAGTCGCGCGAACTGCGTAACGTGACCGTGGGCATCGTCGGGCTCGGCTCGATCGGGCGCGCTGTGGCGGCCCTCGCCACCGCCTTCGGCTGTCGCATCGTGGCCAGCCGGCGGCTGCCGGGGTCCGGCGCGGCGGCCGCGGCGGGGGCGGCCGACTCCGACGAGCTGCCGCCAGTCGAACCAGTCATCGACGTGCTGCTGCCACCCGAGGGCTTGCCCGAGCTGCTCGCGGCGAGCGATTTCGTGGTCCTCGCGCTGCCCCTCACGGCCGACACCGAGGATCTCATCGACGATGCCGCCCTGGCCTCCATGAAACCCGGCGCATGGCTCATCAACGTCGCTCGCGGCCGCCTGGTGGACGAGCGCGCCCTGCTGCGCGCGTTGCGCGAAGGCCGCATCGGTGGCGCCGTCCTCGACGCCTTCCGGGACGAACCGCTGCCGCCCGAGTCGGCCTTCTACGACCTCGACAACGTCATCGTCACGCCCCATACGAGCTGGTCCAGCGGGCGCGTCCTCGACCGCAGCATCGAGCTGTTCTGCGAGAACCTGCGGCTCTTCCGGACTGGGCAGCCGCTGCGCAACACGGTCGATGCCCGGGTCGGCTACTGATCGTGCAGGTCGCCATCGTCGGACTGGCCGGCTCGGGCAAGTCCACCGTCTTCAACACGCTCACTGGCGGTCATGCGGAGACCGGCGGCTTTGGTGGCCTGACCGTCAATGTCGGCGTCGTCAAGGTCCCCGACGAGCGCCTGAGCCGGTTGACCGAGCTGTTCCACCCTCGTCGGGAGGTCCCGGCGGACGTGACCTACATCGACCTGCCCGCCCCGCCATCGCCGTCCGATGGTGGTGCCGGGGCCAACGACCTGCCTGCCGACGCCCTTGCCCGCCTGCGTAACGCCGACGCGCTGCTGCATGTCGTGCGCGCTTTCGAGAACCCCGCCGTTCCCCATGCGGCGGGCACCGTCGACGCCCGGCGCGACCTGGAGCGCTTCGACGTCGAGCTGGTGTTGGCCGACCTTGCGGTCGCCGAGAAGCGGCTCGAGAAGCTGCGCACCACCGGCCGGCACGGCACGCCGACCGAGCGGGAGGCGAACGAGCGCGAGCAGGTCGTCCTCGAGCGCATCGTGCCCGGGCTCGGCGCCGGCCGGCCGATCCGCGACCTTGGCCTCGAAGACGACGAGGCCAAGGTCGTGCGTGGCTACCGCTTCCTGACCGAGAAGCCCGTACTGATCCTGGTCAACGTCGGTGAGGCCGATCTGCCGGCAGCGGCCGGTACCGTGGCCGAGCTGATGGCTGGCTACGAGCATCGTGAGACGTTGTTCGACGCGCTTTCGGCGCGTATCGAGATGGAGGTCGGCGAGCTGGACGAGGAGTCGGCAGCGATCTTCCGAGAGGAGCTGGGCCTGGCCGGATCGAGCCTCGATCGGGTCATCCGGCTCAGCTATCGGCTGCTCGGGTTGATCAGCTTTTTCACCGCGGGCCCCGACGAGACGCGCGCCTGGACGATCCACGACGGCGACGACGCGGTCGCCGCCGCTGCCGCCATCCACACCGATCTGGCCCACGGCTTCATCCGCGCCGAGGTCGTGCTCTGCGAGGACCTGCTCACGCTGGGCTCGATGGCCGAGGCACGCCGACACGGCAAGCTGCGCTCGGAGGGCAAGACCTACCGGGTGCGCGACGGCGACGTCATCGAGATCCTGTTCAACGTCTGAGGCGGAGCCCCCTCAATTGAGCTCATCGTTGCGGTCGAGGTCCACGACCATGGTCCGGAAGCCACGGTCCAGCGCGTCCTCGTCGTCCTCGTCGTCAACCGTGCCCGCCGCGCTGCGGCGGTCCGCTTCGAGACCGGCGAGCGCGGTCTCGCCCTCGTGGCCGGAGACATCCACCGAGACGCGCAGCCGAGCCTCATCGACGAAGGTGAAGCCGTGGCGGCGTTCGAGTTCGTTCGCGACGGCCTCGACGAGGGTATCCTCGCGGTACGACTCGAGCACCGTCGCCCGCGCCTCCAGGACGAGCCCGAGGAACTCATCGTCATCGAACTCGACGTCATGGACCAGCAGGACATCGGTGAAGAGATCGGTTTCGCCTTCGTGAAGCTCGTAGAAGTACACGGCGTCTCCCGGCGGGATGGGTGGTGCCATGAGGCTACACTGCCGCCACTGCGCACGCCGCCGGCGCGGTCGTGAGCGTAGCCGCGCTCGACGTCCTCCATGTCGGCTCGGCCTGTCGCGATGTGGCGCCGGACGATCCCCGTGGCTGGCGCCTTGGCGGCGGCGTCACCTACTCCTCACTGACCACCGCTCGGCTGGGCCTGCGCACGGGGGCCATCGTCGGCGTTGATGCCCAGGGGCGGACCGCCAGCGAACTGGACCTCCTGCGTGAGGCCGGCGTCGACCTCATGCTCGTGGCGCTGCCGGAAGCCCCGATCTTCCACAACCTGGAAACGCCAGCAGGACGGGTGCAGACCTGTGTGCAGGTGGGCGTACCCGTGCCGGCCGTCCCTCTGCCCGAATCGTGGCAGGCGGCGTCGGCGTGGTGCATCGCGCCTGTGGCTGGCGAGGTCACCGATGTCTGGGCGGCGGCCATTCCGCCGCATGCGCTCGTGGCATTGGCATGGCAGGGGTTCCTGCGCCGCCTCGTGGCCGGCGAGCGGGTCACCCGAAAAGCCCCGGTGAGGTCGGCGCTCCTGGGCCGCGCCGACATCGTGGGCGCCAGCCATCACGATCTTGATCCCGAGACCCGCCTCGACGATCTGCTCCCATTCATGAAACCCGGTGGCCGGTTGCTTATCACCCAGGGCCACGAGGGCGGGCTACTCCTCTCGAGCCCGTCGGATGGCGGCTCCCGGACGTTGCGCTACCACGCCGCCCGAGCCGACGGCGAGGCCGACCCGACCGGCGCGGGCGACACCTTCCTGGCGGCCCTCCTGGCCACGATGGTGCGGCCGGAGGTCGCCGGACGACGCGGCGAGCCCTTCGATCTGCGCCTGGCGGCCGCCGCCGGCTCGCTGGTGGTGGAGCGGCCCGGGCTCCACGGTGTGCCCGACCGCGCCGCCGTGCGCCGGCGCGTCACGCGCGAGCGCGTGCGCGGCCTGGTCGCGCCGAGCGCTGCCGACCACGTCGGCTCATACGAGGACGGGTCGCCCGCGCGCTGATCGTGGGGCGGCTGAGCGTTGCGCCGTTCAGGCGTCGGCGCGCATCAACTCCTGGAGCTCGCGTGACAGCTCGGCCAGCTCCTCGCCGCCACCCATCAGGCGGTGCAGCTGCTCGGCGTCAAGCTCGTTGCGGCCGAACGTGCCTGCGCCGCGGCCGCGCGACAGGATCGTGAACGAATCGCCGATGGGCAGCGCGTGCTGGACGTTGTGGGTGATGAAGATGACCCCCAGTCCGCGGTTGCGGGCGGCGATGACGTGGCGCAGCACGATGGCCGACTCCTTGACGCCCAGTGCGGAGGTCGGCTCGTCAAGGATGAGCACACGCGCCCCGAAGTACTCGGCTCGGGCGATGGCGACGGTCTGGCGCTCGCCCCCCGAGAGCGTGCCCACGGCCTGGTCCGTGTCGCGCAGGTCGATGCCGATGCGCAGCATCTCCTCGCGTGCGATCCCGGCGGCGCGCGCCGCGTCGAACCGTCGGAGCGGGCCCCAGCCGATGGTCGGCTCGTTGCCCAGGAAGAAGTTCCGGCTCACGCTCATCAGCGGCAATACGGACAGATCCTGGTAGACCGTTGCGATGCCGGCATCGAGGGCATCGCGGGGCGAGCCGAAGCGGACCGTCTGCCCGTCGGTCAGGATCGAGCCGCCGTCCGGCTCATAGACGCCCGAGAGGATCTTGATCAGCGTGGACTTGCCGGCACCGTTGTCGCCCAGCAGGCAGTTGACTTCGCCGGCCCGTACCGCCAGGGAGACGCCTTCGAGGGCGACCACGGCACCGAAATACTTCGAGACGTCGCGGGCTTCGAGGAGGGGTGTACCGGCCGACGCCGGCACCGCTGCTGGAACCATCTCGACGGCCATCGTGTCGCTCCTCAGCGGATGCCGGCGAAGCGGCGCCGGATCCAGTTGTTCAGGACCACCGAGACGAGCAGGAGGCTGCCCGTCGCCGCGGAGTTCCAATCGGAGTTGACGTTCGCGAAGAAGAGCCCGATCTGGGCCATGCCCAGGGCCAGCGCTCCGATCGCCGCGCCAAGGACCGAACCGTAGCCTCCGCTGAGCAGGGTTCCGCCGATGACCGCGGTCGTGATCGCGTTCAGCTCCACGCCCTGTCCACGAAGCACGTCCGCGCTGAAGTAGGTCATCGAGACGACCGTGGCCAGGATGGCCGCCGAGAAACCCGTCGAGGCGAACAGGATGATCTTGACGCGCGCGACGGGGACGCCCAGGTTGCGGGCCGCGCTGGCCGAGCCGCCGGCGCCGGCGATCCAGTTGCCAAAGCGCGTCTTGGCCAGGACGTAGCCACCGACGGCCATGGTCA
>Ga0315281_10002671_pt1 | contig 26405 bp, 24 predicted proteins | sample YL17G07_0_MG_FD_204540 | JGI IMG/M metagenome (GOLD analysis project Ga0315281, IMG submission 204540) | Sediment microbial communities from Yellowstone Lake, YNP, Wyoming, USA - YL17G07_0 | ecosystem: Environmental > Aquatic > Freshwater > Lake > Sediment | place: USA: Wyoming | collected... | reverse complement strand
ATCCACGTCGGCCATGGAAGAGGCGCAGTCCTGGGCAGCACTCTGGCCAACGTGCTCAGAGCCGCTGGCTATGATGTGGAGAGGGAGTATTATGTCAACGACGCCGGCAACCAGATGGACGCCTTCTACCGCTCTCTCTATTGTCGCTACCTGCAGGCACTGGGCAAAGAGTGCGAGTTGCCTGCCGATGGCTACCAGGGCTACTATCCGGTGGAGCTGGCCAAAAAGATAGTCGCCGAAAAGAAGAAGGCTTTCCTGGACATGACTGCCGAGCAGGCAGTTCAGGAGATAGGCAAGATCGCACTGCCCAAAGTCATAGCCGACATCAAGTCCGACTTAAAGCTTCTGGGCGTGGAATTCGATGTCTGGTTTAGCGAGCGTACGCTATTCGAGAAGGGCCAATACGAACGGGCCATGGCTTTGCTGAGGAAAGGTGGCTATATCGAAGAAAGAGAAGGCGCGCAGTGGTTTGTCTCCACCACCCTGGGTGAGGACAAAGATAATGTCCTGGTGCGCACCAACGGCGCTCCCACCTACTTTGCCTCGGATGTAGCTTACCACTACAACAAGTTCCTCGAGCGCGGATTCGACCAGGTTATCAACATCTGGGGAGCCGACCACCAGGGACACGTCTCGCGGATGAAAGCGGTAGTCGGTGCGCTGGGCATAAAGCCCGAGAGGTTAAAAATAATCATCTCGCAGATGGTCACGCTGCGCCGCGGCGAAACACTGATCAGGGTATCCAAGCGTACCGGCGAACTCATCACCCTGCGTGAGCTGGTGGAAGAGGTCGGGCCCGATGCCTGCCGTTTCTTCTTCCTCTCCCGTTCCGCAGACAGCCAGATGGATTTCGACCTTGAATTGGCCAAGAAAGAATCGGTTGATAACCCGGTCTACTATGTTCAGTACGCCCACGCACGCATTGCCAGCATCCTGCGCCTCGCTCAGGAACAGAAAATAGACTGCACCTCTGGCGATGTAAGATTACTGACTCACGAGGCTGAACTCGACCTGATACGCAAGATGGTGCTGCTGCCGGAGATAATCGAGCTCGTGGCCCAGAAACAAGAGCCGCACCACCTGCCATACTTTGCCCAGGACCTGGCAACCTCTTTCCATGCTTTCTACAAGCAATGCAGGGTCGTCTCAGAGAGTAAAGAGTTGACCTGCGCCCGGCTCAAGCTGGTCCAAGCTACGCAAATCATCCTCGCTAAGACCCTGAGCCTCATGGGGATGTCCGCCCCAGAGCGGATGTGAGCGCCCGTTAAAGCTTCTGTTCCTTGTATCTCTTCGCCAGCGGGGGATAGAAGGCGAAATGACCGTCTATCCAGCCTCTTTGTTGCTCTGTGACCGGCCCCTTGACCTTTGCCGGCACTCCCACAACGAAGGAACCTGAGGGAATTTTCATGCCTTCTGTGACCACCGCACCGGGGGCGATGATGCAGTTGTCACCGATCTCGGAGTTAGGCAAGGTGGTGGCATTCATGCCGATCAGCACATTGTTCCCTACTTTTCGGCTGTGCAACCCAGCGCCGTGCCCCATGATTACATTATCGCCGACCTCCATATCATTACCCGCATGCACTGTGCAGTTGTCCTCGATATCTACATAGCGTCCTATCTTTATCCTGGCGAAATCCCCCCTGATCACTGCGCCGGGCCAGACATTGGAGTAATCCCCGATCTCCACGTCTCCCACAATATAGGCTGCCTCGCTGATAAAAGCTGACTCGGCTATCTTAGGTGTCTTCCCATCGAAACTCCTTATCACCTGTAACCTCCTGGTGTCTGGGAAAGAATGCGCAGGTATTATAGCGGCTTTTCTCAATTGGTGCAAAAGAAGTAAGAGCCAAGTCGTAGGGGCTCAAAATTTTGAACCCCTATAACCATAAAAAGGCTACCTATCATTCCTCTTCCTTGACAGACAAACGCTTGAGTAGTATAAGCTGTCCCTGATAATACAAACAGGAGAGCACCATGTCCACGCCTGCCAGCAACCTACCCATCTACCAGCGTCCGGTGGAAATACTGCAGAGCCTCATCCGCTTCGACACCACTAACCCTCCGGGCAATGAAGCTGAGTGTGTAACCTATGTCAACAGCTTGCTGAGAGAGGCAGGCTTTGAAACCACCCTGCTCGCCAAAGACCCCAATCGCCCCAACCTTATCGCCCGCCTCAAAGGCCGAGGCAGCGCACCGCCTCTCTTGCTCTATGGACATGTTGATGTGGTCACAACCCTTGGACAGGCCTGGACACATCCACCATTCGAGGCGAAAATTGTCGACGGCTGCATCTGGGGGCGGGGCGCTCTGGATATGAAAGGCGGCGTCGCCATGATGTTGGCTGCTTTCCTCAGGGCAAAGGCCGAGGGCTTGTCCCCATACGGCGAAGTTGTGTTGGCTATCCTGTCGGACGAGGAGGGAGGCGGCGACTACGGTGCCAAATACCTGGTTGAGTCCCACCCCGAGCAGTTCAAAGGTATTCGCTACGCCCTGGGCGAGTTCGGCGGCTCCAGGTTTTACTTCGGCCGCAAGAAGCTCTACCCCATTATGGTCGCTGAAAAGCAGATTTGCTGGATGCAGGCGCATGTACGCGGGCCTGGGGGGCATGGTTCATTCCCCATGCGCGGCGGTGCCATGGCGAAACTGGGCCGTTTGCTTCAGCAGTTGGATCAACGACGTTTACCTGTGCATATCACACCTGCATCACGCCGGATGATTGAGGGCATGGCCTCTGCCCTTTCATTTCCTCAGAGCCTGATTCTGCGTCAACTTCTCAATCCAGCGCTCACCGACACGCTTCTGAAGATATTGGGCACAAAAGCGAAAGGTCTGGAACCAATGTTACGCAATACCGTCAACGCAACCATCGTCCGCGGCGGCGAGAAAATCAATGTGATACCCAGCGAGATCGCACTGGAATTAGACGGACGCCTGCTCCCCGGCTTTAAACCCGATGACATGATAGCTGAATTGCGTAAGCTGCTTGGTGACGAGATTGAGTTCGAAGTAGTTCGACATGACCCCAGCCCCGCTGAGCCGGACATGGGATTTTTTGACACCTTGGCAGGCATTCTGCGCGAGGCAGACCCGGGCGCTGTGCCCATTCCCATGTTTATGCCCGGGGTCACAGACGGGCGCTTCTTCTCTATGTTGGGCATTCAGACCTATGGCTTCATGCCCATGAACTTGCCACCGAGTTTGGAATTGCTGCAGAAAGCGCACGCCGCCGACGAACGCATCCCCATAGAGGCCTTAGACTTTGGCGCCAACGCCATCTACAAAGCTTTACAACGCTATCAGGCCCTGTAGAGGCATCCGCCTGAGGCGTATGCCTATGCAGAATAGTCCGCCACTTCATATTCTCAATCCCATTCCCCCTGAGGCTAAATTACCCAAGATTGGGGGACCCAGGGGGCTGAAAAGAGATCATAAACAACCCCGAATCTAGGGGGCTTTGATAACGAGGCATACAAAAGGTTATAATAACTGCTGTTGCTCAGCAGGCTGATCAAATAGAAGGAAGCGGGAGTTGGTATGCAAATATTACGGCAAATCAAATATGAACCCGCCAAGGTTGTGGGCGGATACACAGACCGGATACTCAGGGTTGACCTCAGCACTCAGGAAATCGCGATTCAGGCACTACCACCGGACTTCAAGAGCAAATACATCGGCGGGCGGGGATATGCCTTAAAACTGATCTGGGATGGGACAACACGAGGCACTCGTTATGATAGTCCTGATAATATTCTGGTAATGGCCAGCGGACCGCTCGGCAACGAGCCCGGATTTCCCGGCACCGGAAAATTCATAGTCGGCACTATTTCGCCCCTGACGGACACGTTTATCGATTCCAATGTCGGCGGCCATTTCGCGCCGCTGCTGAAGCTTGCCGGTTTTGATGCGCTGGCTGTTTCCGGCATATCCAAGCAAGACGTGGTCATTCTGGTTGACGGCGATGCAGGAACCATCAGCATCGCCGCTGCGTCTTCCTATGGCAAGGAAATAGACGATGGCTCCCTCTCCTTCGGCCAAAGACTGCTCAAAGACGTTAACGGCGGAGAATATAGCGACTCCGTTGCTGCCGTGACCGTGGGGAAGGGCGCACGCAACGCCAGGTTTGGTATTGTCAACAGCCTCTTTTATGACAGAAGGCGCGACCGCATCCGCTGCAAGCAGGCTGGCAGAGGCGGTACGGGAACCGTCATGCGTTTCAAGGGACTTCGCGCCATTGTTGCCCGCTCCAGCCTCGCCAAGGCCAATGGGAATAATGCTGTAGACCTAGAAGGTGTGCGCCAGGCAGGTGCCCAGCTCAAGGAGGTTGTTTCCAAAGCCGACCCTAAACAGCTCCACCTGTCCGCGTGGGGGACCACCGTTTTGTCCGAGTATATGGACAAATTCCATCTCTTCCCCATCAACAACTATCAGTACGGTCAGAGCCCCGAGTCCTCGAAGCTCTTTGCCAATGTCTTTCTTGACAGGTACTTCAGCAAGAAGATACCCGATGGCTGTTACTATGGATGTAACCTTGCCTGCGCCAAGGGTGCTGAGAACGTCGAGCTGACCCGCGGCCCCCGGGCCGGGCAGAAGGTCTCTATTGACGGACCTGAGTATGAGACCGTCGGCGCAGTCTGCTGCATGGGCATCTTTGACCCCCATTTTGTTATGGAATACAACTGGTACTGCGATGAATACAGCCTCGATACCATCTCCACAGGCGTCACAATTGCCTTCTTTATGGAGTGCTTCCAGCGCGGATTTTTGACTGCCGATGACATCAGCTATGAGTTGAAATTCGGCAACATGGAGGCTGCCGATAGACTGCTGCATGAAATAGCCAGCGGTGAAGGTTTCGGCAAGGTCGCAGGCCAGGGCGTAGCCAGAGGCAAGAAATGGGTCGCTCAGAAGTGTGCTGCCCGGCAGGGCACCTCTGAACAGGCTGTCATGGCTGAGTTGAACAAATTCGGTATGGAAGTGAAGGGGCTCGAGTTCTCCATGTACATAAGCAAGGAGTCGCTCGCCCAGCAGGGCGGGTATGGCTTCGCTCTCAAGGGACCACAGCATGACGAGGCATGGCTCATCTTCATAGACCAGGTTCACAAGGAACTGCCCACCTTTGAACAAAAGGCGAGCGCGCTTAAGTGGTTTCCCTTGATCCGCACCTGGTTCAACGCTACCGGTCTCTGCAAGCTACCCTGGATCGATGTGCGCAATCCGGAGGCTGCCAGCACCGCTGAGCCTGCCAAGAATCTTCCCACGCTCGCGTATTACGTAAAGTACCTCAATGCAACCACAGGGAGCAGCAAAAATTTGCAGGACGTCCTGGATGATTCGGAGAGGCTGTACATCTTGCAGAAGCTGATCAACCTGCGTCAGGGAAAAGGGACTCGGTCCAGCGACCAGATCCCTCTCAGGGCAATGGGTCCCGCCTACCTCAATGAATACGAATTTCGAGCCGAATATTACGACGAATGGTTAAAAAAACAGCTCGGCGATGGTAGCATCCCTGTAAGTCTTGAAGAGCGGCATAAACTTCTCCTGGAAAAAAGAATGCAAGCCTATCAGAAGCTCTGCGACATTGTCTACGAGGAGAAGGGTTTCACATCCGAGGGTATACCAAAGCGCGAAACCGTGAGTAAATTCGGGCTCATGGATCAACAGGCAAAGCAGCTACTTGACAAATTCGGCGTCTGAGGCAAGCAGGGAACAAACACCGATTAGGAACGTAACGAGTTTGCCATTGAAAATAGTTTCAATTAAGTTCCTCGGAATGCAACGCACTGTAACCAAAACCGACAGCATAGATATGCCTATAACGGAAAAGGCCAGAGTCACCGATGTCCTCGAATACGTCAGGCACCGGTATCCCGAACTCCCTTTGGATGAGGAGACAGTCCTCATCACCGTCAACCAGGAACAGGCATATCTTGACACCATGCTAAAGCCTAATGACACCGTCTCATTTCTGCCCTCTATCGGTGGCGGTTGACCTCCTGCCTGTTAATCTCCTCACTTTCCTTGACATACGATTGCTCAGAGAGTATAACTTGTGGCAACAACCCCTTTTTCAACATGAGGAGGCATAGACTTGGAAGGATGGTCCGAAGAAGAATTCAAGAATAAGAATCTAATGGCACCATGTGGCCTATATTGCGGTGCCTGCGGGGTCTACATTGCAACCAGAGATAAAAATGAAAAATTCAGGGCGATTATGGCGACCCTTTATGGAACAAAGCCCGAGGAAACTGAATGCCTGGGTTGCATGCAACCAGATACATCGGCAAAAATCTACAATTGGTGCAAGATATGCACGATAAGAAGTTGCGTTAAGTCCAAAGGGTACTATTCCTGCCATCAATGCGACCAATGGCCGTGCAGCATGATCAATAATTTCCGCTTTGCCACCGGGGTGCGAGTGATGAAACGGACGATTCTCACATGGCGGGCAAAAGCAGCCAAGTACGGTGATGCCAAGGGTAGTGTGGAGTGGGCCCGGACTGAATGCGAACGCTATCATTGCTCGTCATGCGGCGAACCACTTTTTAGGGGCGCACAACGTTGCAGAGCCTGCAAAAAGCCCGTGGCAGATGAGCTCGACGGCTCCCTTTGACAATGCTGACCTGAAACCTCGCCGTCTTGTAACCGTGAAAGGAACAAAGAAGCCCCGACGCAAGCCAGGGCTTCTCACGATCACTTGTTTTTCTAAGCATTATTTCACTGTATTGAAAGTGAAACTTCCTAACAAGAACTCACCTCTGTATACTCGCACAGTGTACTCCATCACGGTCTTCAAGGTCTGGAAGTTAACTACGTACTTCTGACCTACGGTGTCTATACGGTAATCCGTTGACCGACTCCCGAATGTAGATGTCTGCAGGATGTTACTGTTGTCAAGTATCTTGATGGTCAAGTCTTTAAGGTTTACGAAGGGCTGAGCAGGGTCGATCGAGGCGTCAACTCTAATCGAGAACTTGATCGGCATTGTTCTACCAGGTTTATTGTCCCCAGAGTTAGGAAGCAGCGGCAGAACAACCCAGTTCGTGATTTGGAACTGCCAAACCACTGACCAGTCGCTCTCATTGTTAACGCTGTCTTTGGCTCGAGCCCGCCAGTAGTAGGTGTCGTAGTCTAAAGCTGATGTAGCGGCATTGCTGACTGCAATCCACCCCGAATCATACTCTGGGCTTGAGAAATCGTTGTTATTGTCCACCTGAACTTGATACTCAACCGGGGTTGAGGGATCAGAAACGTCGCTCCAGTCGAGGTCAACTGTATTGTCAGTGGTCATCGTACCCCCACCTGGTGATACCAAAGTCGGTGCTGGTGGTGGGGTAGTGTCTTGAGGTGGGCTTGTATCGATGGTAAGTGCACCAGCGATACTAGAGAGCGTTGCAGTTGATTCATAAGTCTGCCCAGGGGTAATAGAGCCCGTGTAGCTCTTGGTATACACTAACTGTTCATCAATAAAGCCTTGGATGGTCAGTGTCCAAGCACCTGTCCCTGTACCTACAATTTCAACCCTGTATGTTCCTGAACCTGGGTCAAGAATGGTTATCGTTTGTGGCTCCGTACCCGGACCAGAATAAGTGGCCCCAGGTATCTGCAGGTCAATGCTACCCGTTTGATAATTGACCCCTACATGTCTACCGTCTGGGTCGTAAACATGCAGATCAGCTGGCGAGGCGATTGCAAAAGTAACGGATCGCTGGATAGCAGGTGTCATCTTACATTCCAGAGCCAATATTGCCTGAGCTGTTGCCATCACTTCTTTTTCCATTCCCGCGTATTCGCCGCTCCAGGAATTAACCCAGGCTCCATCCTCTCTCTGCTGGCTTGCCAAGAAACTGCTGAGGTCTTGGTACCAGTCATGTCCAGCAATCTGGTCGGTACCTGAAAGCGTCATGGCTTTGGCAAAGCTATATAGGTAGTAATATAACCAAGCGTTACCTATCGGGTAATCTTGATCTACATAGTAGTTGTTTCCAAACCATTCCAAAGCTTTTTGAACCCTAATATCACCGTTACCCAGTCCGCTGCAGGTAAGACTCCATAGGCCGGCAGCGGTCATACTACCGTAGGATTGCATCTCATATGCTACCCATGGATTCATAGTAGGATTGTAGACGAAGCCACCGTCATCAAAAACAGCATACGTGGGATTAGTCTGCATTAGGTTTTGGCACTTCGATACAAAAACTAAGGCTTTGTCCCACACCTGACTAGATACACTCACCCATCCTTTTTCATCCGCTTCATGTAAAGCTAGAGCCACGAACTGAGTATTAGACATGTCCGACCAGAAAGTCTGGCCTTCCTCATAACCCCAGCCTCCATAGAACCAATCGGATGGGGTAGCTCCCTCCCCCTCGTCATTTTGAGCTTGGATAAGATAATTCACTGCATTTTGGACTGTGCTCCCGTAGGCTTGTTGATTGTTAGTGGAGAGCAGGGCTAGCACAGCCATTGACGTATCATACAATCCGTACCAATTGGTGATGGAGCCATCTGCTTTCAGGTTTGATAAGATGAAAGTGAGTCCTTTCATCACCGTCGGATCTGCTTCGTCTATGCCGTAGTTCAGAAAAGCAGTCGTAGCAAGTGAGGTCATTCCCACTGAAGGAATGTCTCCGCCCCCAGGATAGGCATAGCTCCAGGAGCCATCAGCGTTCTGATGGTTAAGTAGCCAACAAAGGCCTTGATCAATAGCAGAGGTGCCTGAGAGTACGTAGATCGTCGCCCCTCTTAAAATGCTCGTAGCCATTCTTAAGCATTCGCCTATGTCGCTGTCGCACATTTCCCAGTCGTCCATTGCACCCGAATGGGGAGACGCGCCGTTCGCGCAGTTAAAACCTGGAAATGGAGTTGGGTTTATCATATATTCCGGCGGGTCAGAATTGTCCCAATACATGCAAGGCATTTTCCTGACTTTTTCTTGATCCTGTTGAAGTTGATACTTGAGGTCTTCTGAGCAACAAACGGATTGCATCGGTGCTCCTGTTACATACGACCTGAACGTGCTACCATATTGCTCATACGTATAGTACTCAAAGTCGGTATGAGCTTTAAAGTAAGGTATATAACCCTGCTGCCAGTTAAGTACATGCGGGGGGCACACGGCATCCTCCATGTAGTGAATCGCATAACCCAACGCATCTTTCCAATAGGGGTCTCCGATGGAATAAAGCTCCCGCGCTTCGTTAAGATAATTACTCGCTGCCTCGATAGAGCTTGTAGCTTTTGGTAAAACGCCTGTAGCTTCATAAGTGTCTACCCACCCTGCTCCACTTGAAATAGACTCGATTACATCAGGGGAGAGCCCAAGTCCCTGCAAAGCATCATTCGTCCAATTTTTGTGGAGATTCCCAATCTCGGGGGTGCCTGCCCATGCCGCAGCGTTCGGCGCCTGCACTAGTAACATGGAAAAACAAACGACCATTATTGCCGCCAGCCAAAATATCTTCTTCATCCAAATCTCCTTGGTTGTATTATCGCTAGACATCATAGGTTGGGTACCATGACTCAGCAACTACCCACCTATTGCAAGGTCTGCTCCCCAGTCGAGCAGAGCAAAAAAAGGAACAAAAAGAGGAAATCAGGGGTGGTCGTATGCTATTAACGTACGAGGGTCGTGGACTATTATATACGACCTAAACTACCTGTCAATACTTGGAACATCATTTATCTTTACTTATTCCACCATTTTTTCGGCTCATTGATACGCTGGAAACTAACAATCTTATCTTGTTCCGGAGGTTGAATTAATTTGAACCAGACTTAGCTTCGTGAGGATCGCACTACGTTGTGTATGCACCCAACCAATACCCTCTGAACAAAGATAACGTCCCTTACCTTGCCCTCACTCTCCTTCTGTGTTACACTCAATGGGACATTTTCAGGAGGAACGAGTTGAAAAAGGGTCGCGTCTTCTCCGGAGCCAGGCCCACAGGCAAACAGCACATCGGCAACTACCTGGGTGCTATCCAGAACTACGTCAAGCTGCAGGAAAATTATGATTGCATCTACTGCATCGTGGATGTCCATGCCCTGACTACCCTTGAGGACACCCACATGCTCAAGGCGAATACCCGCGATATGATGCTCGACTGGCTGGCAGCGGGGCTCGACCCCCAGAAAAGCATCCTCTTCGTCCAGTCCCATGTGCCCGAGGTGATGGAATTGCACACCCTGCTCAGCATGGTCACCCCACTGGGCTGGCTGCTCCGCGTCACCACCTTCAAGGAGAAGGCCAGGGAGCAGCCCCAGAACGTCAACTACGGGCTGGTGGGCTATCCCGTGCTCATGACCGCCGACATCGTGCTCTACAAGGCTGATACTGTGCCCGTGGGCGAGGACCAGTTGCCCCATCTGGAGATAGCGCGGGAGATTGTGCGCCGCTTCAACAATATCTTTGGCCCCACCTTCCCCGAACCCCAGGCCAAGCTCACCAACTTCCCTATGGTGCTCGGGCTGGATGGGGAAAAGAAGATGAGCAAGAGCTACGACAACCAGATCGAGCTTGCCGCTACCGCCGAGGAGACCACCAAAAAGATATTGGCCGCCTTTACCGACCCTGCCCGCAAGTTCCGCAACGACCCCGGCCATCCCGAGGTATGCAATATCTACCGCCTGCACAACTTCTACACCTCCCTGAAGCTGGACGAGATAGGCAAGAAGTGCCGTGCAGCAGAGATCGGCTGTGTCGAGTGCAAGAAGCTGCTCGCCGATAATCTAAACCAAGCCCTGGCGCCCTTCCGCGAGAGAAGGGCTCAAATCGCAGAGAAGCCAGGATATGTGGATGAGGTCTTTGCCGATGGCGCTCGCCGTGCCCACGCCATAGCCAGGGAGACCCTTGCAGAGGTCAGGGAGAAAATGGGCCTGCCATGACCACCCCGCCTGTGTCCAAAAGTGGGAAGGACCCTTTGGAGGTAGCAGCCGGGGCGGCGAGGAAGGCCGGGGTAATCCTCAAAGCCCATTTCCGAGAGAAAACAGAGGTTCACTATAAGGGCAGGGCCAATATCGTCACCGACGCAGACCTGCAATCGGAAAAGAGTCTCAAATCCATCCTTCAAGCCGAGTATCCCGACCACAGCATACTCTCTGAGGAATCGCAAGCCGTCACCGGCAGTTCCAGCTACACATGGATTCTTGACCCGCTGGACGGCACGAACAACTACTCCTTCGGTATACCCTTCTTCTGCATAGTTATCGCACTGGCCAGTGGCGAGGATGTTTTACTTGGCATCGTCTACGACCCGTTGCGCGACGAGATGTTCTCAGCCCTGAAGGGCAAGGGGGCTTACCTCAATAACTCGCCTATCCACGTCACCACGAAGGTAACCGTCAAAGACTCGCTAATCGGCCTCGACCTGGGCTATATCGATGAGAAAGGGAAAAAGTCGCTGGAGTTCATCACATCCCTCTGGCCCGGCATGTACGCCTACAGGATTATGGGCTCCGCAGCCCTGGGCATGGCCTATACCGCCTGTGGCCGTCTTGACCTCTACTTCCATCTATTGCTCTATCCCTGGGAGCTTGCCTGCGGCTCTCTGCTCGTGACCGAAGCCGGCGGGGTAGCAACCGATCTGGAAGGTAATCCTCTGAAAATAGGGCAGGGCTCCCTCATCGCCTCCAACAAGGCCGTTCACGCCGATTTCCTCCGCATAGTGCGCGAGAAGCTCCGCTAAACCTTCCCCTGTCCAAGCTCTGGACACGCCCTGTACATCCTTGATAGCCAACTGCCCATAGGGGGTAGATTGGAGCAGATGCTCCAATCAATAACGGGGCGGTTCGCGAACCGCCCCTACACTGATGGAAATCACGGGCCAAATAGCACATCGCCCTGGGAGACCTTCTCATTCCTCAACTTTGTGCTTCTTGGTTTCAGCCATGAATTGCTCCAGCTTCTCATCGCTTCCTGATACTATCAGGACATCTCCCTCCCTTACAATCTCCGCCCGATCCGGCGTGACTATTACCTCTTTTCCTCTTTGAATCAGCAGCACCGCCAGGCCCCATTTGCCGCCGCGGCCCAGCCCTATATCGGAGAGCGATTTTTCCACGAAATATGACGATGTTGCCAATTTGGAGACCCCATAGCTGGGTGCCATCGGTATATAGTCCTGCACATCGGTCAAAATCAGGCTATGTGCAACTCTGATTCCCATCTCGCGCTCCGGGTAAACAACCTTGTCCACACCGATTTTGTCAAGTATGGTGCCGTGTAAATCGTTCTCGGCCCTGGCTATCACATAGCGGACCCCCAGCTTCTTCAGCAGGATCGCGCACAACACGCTGTTCTGTATCGCCTCCCCCATCGTCACTATTGCCACATCGAAGTTGCCCACGCCCAGCTCTCTGAGAACTGCCTCATCTGTACAATCTGCTTGTACGGCATGTGTTATCTGGGTTGATAGGTTCTGAACCTTCTTCTCGTCTTCGTCCACCGCCATCACATCATGCCCCATGCGGAAAAGGGTGGTCGCCAAACTTATCCCGAACCGTCCCAGTCCTATAATCAACACCTGTCTTTTCATGTTAGCCTCCTAACCTATCCTTACTTCATCATGTGGGTACCGGTATGTACTCGGCTGCTGGCGCTGCGTGAGCGACAACACCAAAATAAGAGGCCCCAGCCTCCCGATAAACATGACAGCCGTAATAAGCAACTTCCCCGCCACCGATAAATCAGGGGTTATCCCCGTTGATAAGCCAACGGTGCCAAAGGCAGATACAGTCTCAAACAGGAGATTGAGAAACCCGAATTTCTCGGTGACCGTCAGCACAAGAACTACAATGAAGATAAGAGTCAGAGCCAACATCACCAAAGCTAGCGCTCGGTGTATCTGCTGGTTGGCAAATTCCCTGCCAAACGCTCCGGCATGTTCATTACCCTTGATTGTACTCCATATTGTGGCAACGAGCATGCCGAAGGTGTTGACTTTTATGCCTCCTGCAGTCGAGCCCGCAGCCCCGCCCACGAACATCAGAAGTATGGTGAAGAATTGCGAATAAGTTTCCATACCGCCTATGTTGATACTGGAGAAGCCCGCAGTTCGTGGGGTCACAGAGTGGAAGAAGGCATTGAGCAATTTAAAGGGCACCGACATGGGGCCCAGCGTAGCCGCGTTACCGTACTCCGTTATTAAAATGACCACGGTCCCCAGCACCAGCAGCCCCAGAGTAGTGACCAGCACTATCTTGCTGTCGAGCAAAAGCCTGCCAAAGCGCCGCACGTTGATCACATCCGCCACCACCATGAAGCTGATGCCGCCGAGAATAATCAGCGCTGCGGTCGTCAGTATCACCGTCGTATCCGTCTGATAGCCCAGCAAGCTTCTAAAGTTGCCAAAGAGGTCCAGCCCGCAATTGTTGAAAGCTGATACAGCGTGAAATACTGCCCTCCATGCAGCCGTCCCCGTCGGGTTTTCCACAGAGAATCGGATATAAAAGATTAAAGCCCCGATGGCCTCAACTATAAAGGTAAAAATCAAGATCCTTCTCACCAGCTTGACCATGCCCCCCAGTTTCTCTGTCCCAAATGACTGTCCGATCAGCCATCTCTCCCGAAGGCCGAGCCTGCGGCCCAGCAATAATAGCAACAGGGTGGCGCTGGCCATGAAACCCAGGCCGCCGACTTGAATCAGGACCAGAATCACCCCTTGTCCGAAGCCGCTCCAGTAAGGCCCGGTGTCCACTACAGCCAGCCCTGTAACACATACTGCCGAAGCTGCAGTAAACAGAGCGTTAACTGGAGAAGTAAACTGTCCCGCTTTGCTCGCTACGGGCAGCATGAGCAGAATCATGCCCAGCACTATTACGCCGGCGAAGCCATATATCAATATCACGGGGGACAAGCCGGCGTGTCGGGGTCTGGGGATTGCCGGCAAGGGGATCAACCACGGCCTGACCCTGGCAACACGAAATATCCTGTCTCCAGGCCTTCGTTTCCAAACAGGCGGGATCTCGGGCAGTTCCAGTTGCAACTCCTCTTTGGAGGACCACCTGACCTTATCCCTCACCCACCTGCCGATTCGTCTGATTTTCATTGTGATTTTCATATTGCCCACTATTTTACCCCTTTTGTCCATCAGAGTCATCCATCACCTGATATCATCTGCCGAATAGGAAGTGCATAGACGAAAGCCCCTTGATTAACAAAATCCCCCTTTCTTAAAGGGGGATACACGGGGTTCATAAGAGGGTTTGCAAACCTTCCCTTCAAAAACCCTTGACAGCCATCGAGCGGGAGTCTAGCATGTTAGCTAATAATGAACGACATAGCTTGGTACGCCCTTGGCGCGGTAGCGGCGACTCTCACCAGCTTCGGATTCGTGCCGCAGATTGTCAAAATGTGGCAGACAAAGTCGGTCAGAGACGTAAGCCCTATCACCCTTCTCCAGATGGTTGCCGGGGTAGCGCTCTGGATCGTTTACGGGGTGCACCTTAAAGACCCGGTAGTAATAATTGCAAACGTAGTATCCCTTTCCACTCTCGCCATAACCATTGCAATCTACCTCCGGTTCTTCAAGAAATAACAGCTAAGATAGTCCATGTATCGCGATACGGCGTATCGTTGAGGCCGGTATAGGAACACCTCTGATCATAGCCCCGTCGTAACCCCACCTCCGCCACAAGCTCCGGTGAAGTTTAAGCTCCCGCCGGATAAATTCTATCTCGCTGTCCGAAAGCTGCCCCGCCCATCCCGGCTCAAGCAGCCTCCTGTCCGCCCACGTCTTGGCAACTGCCATATCTTTCTTCCGGGTTTTGCCCCGGTTTGCGCTCTTCAATCCGTGTGCCTCAGCCTTCAGTGCCTTACGGGACGACACCTTCAATCCCTCTCACCTCTGTAATTCGTGCAGTATTGCCCGTCGGCTTTTTGTGCTATTATACCATCGGTCGCAGTGAATACCGCAAATGTCAGTTTGGTGAAACTCGAAGTCCGGGGAAGTAGGTAGAAAGTAAGTGAAGTTCCTCAGACGCCAACTGGGATTCTTACTATATGGTTCTATTTTCTGGCTTCCTATTGGCATAGCACTTGCTATCGGCATCTTCATCTTTGGCGATTTTGATAGTCTGGGAAAAGGGTTCCTTAGTGCCTTCCTTCCCGAGCGGTTTGTCTACCCCGGTCTCGGAGTAGCCTTCTGGTTGATTCTCTTCTATGCCACCGGCCTCATCGCGCAGAGAACTACTACAGGCAACTTTCTTTGGGGGATGCCGTTATTCGGCGCTTTCTTCAGAAGAGGCAGCACGACCATCACGCTGGACAACTTGCTGAATCTAAGCCCATGCCTATTCTTGCGTTCCCAAACTTGTATCGCCTACGCCTGGATAATGAGGGAGGAAAAGGTCAAGCTAGGTGATAAGAGTGCAGATTTTGACCTGATAGACCTCTATCATCCTAGCATCCCCACTATAGTGGCCGGCCGGGTCTTCTCAGTAAGGAAAGAAACCATAATTAAACTGGGCAATAAATCGGGTGACATCATCAACATTTTGCTCTACGGGCTGAGAAGACCGGCAGAGATTAAGTATCTCCCCTGGGAAGATGAGACGGAAGAGGAGTTCCAGGAAAGAGCCAGCCATTTTGGACTTAATATCGAACCCTCGCCCCTGGTGCACTCTGCTCTGGACAAGATTGAACGAACGAGGAGGCCCTGAGGTCTTCTCGCCTCATCCCTCTCCCTTGACGGGAGAGGCTAGGTGAGGGTGAAAGATGTGTATTTCCCAGAAGGACTGGCGGTTTGGGGATGTCCCAAGACTGGGGGACTTAGGGAGTTGATTAAGAATAAGGAGTTCACCCATGAAATCAAGTGAAGGGCGGTTGGGACGGGTTTTCGTGATACGGCTTGAGGATGGCGACGTGCTCCCCGGATGTGTTGAGAAATTCGCCGAGGAAAAAGGCATATCAGTAGGACACGCCATACTGGTGGGCGGCATCGGGAAGGGACAAATCGTGGTCGGCCCCCGCTATTCCCGTAGAATGCCGCCCGAGCCCATGCTGCTGCCCATCGACGGTGCTCACGAAGTGGCCGGTGTGGGCGTGCTCGCCCCCGGCGAGGATGGCAAGCCCGTATTGCACATGCACGCCGCCCTGGGCCGCTCCGGACAGACCATGGCCGGCTGCCTGCGTCCCGGCGTCACCACCTGGATAGTTGGCGAAGTGATACTCTATGAAATCCTCGGCGCTAAAGTGGTCCGCCTCAAAGACAAAAGGAGCGGCTTCGCCCTCATGCAGCCCGTAGAGCGCAAATCCAAAACGTAGGGGCGATGCGCCGCCGTCTCTTGACATAACACAGTAGGGGCGTTCAACTGAACGCCCTCTGATGGGTAGGTTGGAGCAGGTGCTCCAACCAAGCCTGTAGGGGCGACCCATCGGGTCGCCCCAATTTGTTCACCATTGATTCCTATGGGAGCGTGCCGTATAATCACGCTTAGCAAAAAGTGGTGCAAAATGCATAGACGGCAGGAGAGACCTTTGTGAATATGACTCAAGAGCAGGCTATCGATACGTTACAAAAACTGATTGACGAAATCGATACCCTTAAGACGAAAACAGCTTTTTCAGAGCAGCATACAAGATGGTTAACCAATGTATCGTCTATCACTGAAGAACTGTTTGGTCAACGCTCCAGAATACATTTAAGCATTGCCAATTTACCTTGGCAAAAACAAGGGACATTCATCGTTAACGCAGACACAGAGGATATCAATGAAGAGGTAAAACGCTTTAATCACCAAGCCTATCTGGCACAACTTGACACTGCTAAAGGTCTTCTGAAAGCCGGCATTGACCAGATTAAACTCCTTGGTATTGATAAAGTCTATAAAGGCAAGGATACTCCGAGAGAGGCTAATGAAATAATCAAGATACTGGATTTGGCTGAAAACAAATTACGTAAAATCATAAGAGAAGTACCTCAAGCTGAAAAGGATATCCAAGACAAATTTGAGGACTTACTTAACGCCAACGATATCAAGTTTTTAAAAGAGCAGGAGAAGATTGCCTATTCATCAAAGACATATCATCCTGATTTTTGTTTTCCCAAAATTAACACTGTTCTGGAAATAAAATTCTGTGACAAACAAGGTCGCGAGAAGGAGCTAATCTCTGAAATCAATGATGATATCGTAGCCTATAAGACCAAATATTCAAATGTTATTTTCCTCGTATATGATATGGGACATATCAGGGATAGAGATAGATTTAAGGCCGATATTGAAGCCCAAGGTGCTATCATCATCGTCGTCAAACACTAAGTTTCAAGTAGTAGTGGAATGAATAGAGCATAGCCAAATCCACCGCTTTTCATCGCCGTTTGAATTGGTGGGTTCCACCTCATTTCACTTGCCATACTTATAAGAATCTCTGCCATGGCAAAAGAACAGGAGTATTATGAGAGTGTTTAATATTGTTGTCTGGGTTGCAGACGTCGGCTCCATAGCCAAAGATCGCTTCTACTGGTGTCGTGCCCCTTCCCGAAAAGAGGAAACCTGGAGCAAACCCGAGAAGGACATTAATCAATTTGCAGAAGGTATTGCAAAAGACTTGCGCGAGAGCAAAAAGGTTGCTCTTGGCTTTGAGTGTCCTCTTTTTGTTCCAGTGAGACACGAACCTCGTGAGTTGACAAAGGGACGAAAGGGATGGGACGGACACGGAGACGGTGATCGTCCGTGGAGTGCAGGCGCAGGTTGTGCTGCCTTGGCAACAGGACTCACAGAATGTGTATGGCTTTTTGAGCGAATACGGGAGAAATTTAGCGAATCAGCTCAAAAATATATTCGTCCAACTTTTGATTGGACGCAGTTCATCTCCAATGATGCTAATTTGTTTATTTGGGAAGCCTTCGTGAGCAAAAATGCGAAAGGTGCTTCACACAGCGATGATGCAAGAATTGCTGCACGTACTTTTTGGGCAGAGTATCCCAATATTGTCGAAGCTAGCGCTGTGAATGAACCGTATGTATATTCCCTGGTAGGTGCTGCACTTTTGCGATCAATGCTAACCAAGAAGATATCAATGTTGCGTAAACCGTGCATTGTTATTAAAAGCTAAAAGCAGGGTGTGGCGTAGCGAAACCCACCGTTTTCATCTCTGGAGCAGGTGCTCCAGGCTACCCGAATTCGCCGAAGTAATCCTGTCCACTGGGCTGTCCAGCCTTGTCCAGAGCTTGTCTAAAGCGGCTCTTCGCCTTGAATAACGTTCTCAAAGAACCGCTACTGCGACTCGAAGTATGCTCTCACCTCCAGCTTCTTTGCCGGCTCCACAGGGTCGTTCGACCTGACGGTGATCTCAAATAGATGGGCGCCTGACATGTGCCCGCCGGCAGGGGCTGTCTCTATACTCAGGGTGCTCTCTTCACCGGGCTGCAATGTTGTGGAACCCACAACGGGATCCGGCGGTCAGCAGCCTTCCAGGGCTTTTGCGGAAACGTTCCCCACAATTAAGGTCGCATTCCCCGTATTACTGAAGTGGAAGGTGTAAGTCAAACGTTCTCCAAACGAGATATTGCCCGCATTGACAACATCCTGGTCGAAGTGAATCCTGGGCTGCGGCCCCTGCTGCGAGCAGGCAGCCAGCAGCATAATGCCCACCAGGGAGAATAGCACAAGGAATACAATGGCTTTACCGCAAACTGGCTTCTTCATTCTCTGCCTCCAACCTAACCTAATTCGCCGAAGTAATCATGTCCAGGGGGCTATTCCTGGTACTCGGCAGGCGTCACAGTCATCTCCAGCCTGGTGGTGAAGTTCCGCAGCACCACCATGTCCAGCCTCTTGCCGATAACGTCCCTGGTCAGCAGGTGGTGTATGTCGTCCACGCCGGCCACCGCCTCCTGCCCCAGCGAGATGATGATGTCGCCCTCCCTCAAGCCCGCAGCCTGGGCCGGACTGTGGGGCGCTACGTTCATCACCTGTACGCCTGACTCGTTCTTAAGCAGGTAATACCTCACCACCCGCACCGGCAGCGGCACCATCTGCCCCGATATGCCCAGGTAGCCCCGGGTGACCTTGCCCTCCCTGATCAGCACGCTCACCACCCAGCGCAGCGTGTTCACCGGTATGGAGAAGCAGATACCCTGCGCGAACTGGATAATCGCCGTATTGATGCCCACCACCAGGCCCCGCGAGTCCACCAGCGGCCCGCCGCTGTTGCCCGGATTGAGCGCAGCATCAGTCTGTATCATGTTCTCGATAAGCCTGCCGCTGCGGCTGCGCAGAGAGCGTCCCAGTGCGCTCACCACCCCCGCAGTAACCGTGCTCTGGAAACCCAGCGGGTTGCCGATGGCGATGACCATCTGCCCCACCTTCAGCTTGCTCGAATCGCCCAGTTGCGCAATGGGCAGGCCCGAGCCGGTGACCCTCACCAGGGCCAGGTCCGTAGCCGAGTCCTGGCCCACCAGATGGGCAGTATAATCGCTGCCGTCCGCCAGGCTCACCTGTATCTCGCCCACCCCCTCCACGACATGGCTGTTGGTCACCACATACCCGTCGGGAGCTATGATGACCCCCGATGCGCTGCCTTCTCCCTCGTTGGGCCATCTCCGCGGCCGATCCGAAGCCTTCTTCCTCACCCGTATGCTGACCACTGCAGGGCCTACCCTGGCCACAACGTTGGTAACAGCCTTGGAATAGGCATCCAGGAAGTCCGCCCCCTCCTCGAAAGAAGATGGCGCCGGCTTCTCCGCCTCCGCGGCAGCCGGGTAATCCAAAAACTTAAGTTCGAAATCCGATTGTCCACCAACTATACTCATCAAACCCCTCCGATTCCATGTTACCCCAACAAAGCCTGCAACACAATCAACCGAAGCTCTTGTATTTCTCTTCCTTGATGCGGGGGCGGGTTGGAAACCCGCCCTACCGCTCTGCTCGGGGCAGGAAGGACATGTATGTATGTAAATCCCCCTGTAGCCCCCTTTACGAAAGGGGGCTTATACCCCTCACTCTTATCTCTCCCTCAAGGGGCGAGAAGACTCGGGCGAGGGGATTGCTTCGTCGTACGCCAGAGGCGCACTCCTCGCAATGACATTGAAGTCCGGCAATTTTGGGGTACACCGTGGTCGAAGAATGATTAGCAAATTCTCTTGCTTTTTCCCTCTTGATTCTCCTGAAGTCGCCCCCTATAATCTCGATAGGCAAAAAGGGCTACACCGGAGGGGCAAGGTCATGGCAGAGCAAACAAAACCTCCTTATCTGGAAAAAGCTGAAGAGCTGGGCAACCTACAGGTGTGGATTGTCGATGGCGCTTACATTCGCAGCAATTCGGATGAGGAGTTCACCAACTTCGGCCAGCACTACCGCTACCCTTATATTCCGGCGAACGAACTCTGGATCGACCGCGAAGCCCAGAATGATGAGCGGCAGTTCTTCATTGACCATCTGCTGGTGGAGCGCCGCCTCATGGCAAAGGGCATGCCTTATGAAGAAGCCATCGTAATTGCTGACCGTGCTGAGCGCAGGGAGCGCCGCCTCGCCGGCGACTTGAAGACCATGACCCACCGCGGAGAGAAGCTGCCTGAGGGCAAAGACGTTCACGACAGGCTGTGGCGAAAACTGGAGAGCGGCCTCAGCGTCTGGATCGTTAACGGCAGACTGGTGCGCAGCGCCTTCGATATCGACTTCACCGAAGGCGGCCATGACTACGTTTATGAGTTCGTGCCTGAGAACGAGGTGTGGATAGACGACGATATCGAAGAAGCCGAGCGTCCCTACGTACTGCTGCACGAGCTCCACGAGCGAAACCGCATGGCCGGTGGCTGGCCCTACAACAAAGCCCACGCCGAATCAAGCCGCCTCGAATACCACTGTCGCCACCATCCCGACGAGCTTCACGACAAACTGGTAGCCGAGGGCTGGGTCTAGAACGCTGTTAGGGATTGCCGCGGCTAGCTTGAGTTGTCCAGTGGCTTGTCCAGGGTCTGTCCAGCGCTATAAAGACATCTGGATTCAAGCTTGCACTGTCTCAGGATTTGGTGCATAATATTTTCCCTGATTCTATCACTTATACAATCTTCTCCAGGGATTTTGAAAAAGAAGAGCATCACATGGCCCAGACGAATCTATCAAGGCTTGCACAAGAACTGGGGATCGAGACCTGCCTGGAATTCAATGCAGGGCTCCTTGTGCCGGAGCAAAGGATAAGAGACCTTTGCTTTGTAAACAAGTGTGGGAATTATGGCAATAACTACATGTGTCCGCCTCACATAGGCTCACTGGAGGAAATCAAGGTTCGACTCAAGAAATTCCAGCATGGCGTCTTGCTGCAATTCTCGAAAGCGCTGGATATTGCCAGCGACATCAAAGGGTTGAGGCAGAGCAAGATTGATTTTCATAACAGAGTGCTACAACTTGAAGAGTGTCTGAGAGACAATGGGCTGAAGCATGTCTGGGGAATGATCGGAGGGAATTGCGCACTCTGCGAGATTTGCAGAGCCGGAACCGGCGACCCGTGCCCTCACCAGGACAAAGCAAGAACTTCCCTGGAATCGCTAGCAGTAAATGTCGTGGGATTGCTGGAGAAGTTCAGCCTGGACTGCAACTTCAGCCCCGATAAGGTAACCTGGACAGGTTGCATCCTATTTTGAGCCGTCGGACAGACGCACGAACTCTGCATAGGCCGTACCCGAGACCGCCTTGCCTTTAAGCTTGCCTGATACAGTTGTCTTGCCCTCCCAGAAGTAGAAGGAGGGAATGGACAGCGTCTCGAACATCTGTATTTCCTGCTGGACATGGCGTCCCTCAATTTTCAAGTCCAGCCCAAGAGCTTCCTGCTGAAGCCTCCAGAGCACACCGTATCCCCTCCCACTTTGTGGGGAGACCCAGGATTTCAGCCTTCTCAGCGCAAAATCCTGGGTGTGATATACTGAATTATCGGCAAACATTATTGTCAAATCCGCAGTCTTAAGCGACTCGTCAGGATTCACTACATGCCAGAAGACCATCTCGCAATTGTTGTCTAATTGGACAGCGAACCAGTCCCAGCCACCTTCACCCAGATAATTCATCCATTGATGATCCATGAAGCCAACCCCTTCGACCTTGATTGCCTTGCTGGCCAGCCTAATCTCGCCTTTAGTTTTGAGTCGGCTCTGCGAGTAATAGTATGAGCTTCCACCTGTCCATTCGATTAGACCTCTTCCACATCCTAAGAGCGGAGGTTTCTCCGAGACCAAGGTAAGATTGAGACCGAGTTCCCCACCATACGATTCTAACTGGTAAGAGAACGACTTGGGGTCAGTGCGGAACCAATGGTCGCGCCCCCAGCGCAAATCGAGGCTCTTCTCGACATAATGTAGCGTCGAGCCGGAGGCAAAGTCATACGATTTCCCTGCACTAAGGTCAGAAATTGCGAGGATTTTGAGCCCAAAATTGAAATAGGCCACCATAACGCCGTATTCCCTGCCCTCAGGATCGCTGAGGCTGAAATGACCATACCACCATTCTACGATGAAAGAAGGGTGCGCCCCCTCATCGCGAGGGAAGCGTATCTTAGGCTTGCTGGATCTCCTCAGCGTCATCGCACCCCATTCTCACCACAGTCGCAGCCTTTGTCAAGCTCGCGGCCACTAAAGTCCTTTCCTGTTATGATTTGGTCATCAATGTTAATTCAGAAGAATTCTTCTGCCCAGCCCCTAGCTTGCCGACCAGCTTTGTGGTATGATATATATTAATGCGGTTTTTGAGGTTCGAAAACGTTTGGCGATTGAACCGCCAACGTCCGCGATATAGACAAGAAACGTGGCAAAAGAGCAAGCAAATAGCATTGATATAACAGCCGAGCGGCTTGGTATCAATTCCCTGCCCAGGCGACAGGTGCTCATCACACTAGCCGGCGTGCTGCTGGCTATGTTCCTGAGTTCCCTGGACCAGACGGTCGTCGGCACTGCCATGCCCCGAATCATCGTCGACCTGGGCGGATTCACCCAATACACCTGGGTAACCACAGCCTACATAATCACCTCCACTATAGCCATACCAATCACCGGCAAGTTGACTGATATGTACGGCCGCAAGTGGTTCTATATTTCCGGAATAGCAATCTTCCTAGCGGGTTCCCTTCTCTGTGGCTTCAGCCATACCATGACGCAACTCATTTTCTTCAGGGGATTTCAGGGGATAGGCGCAGGAATCATGATGGCCAATGCCTTCACTGTTATCGGCGACATTTTCCCGCCTGCCGAACGTGGAAAGTATCAAGGTCTAATGGCTGGTACTTTCGGGCTATCGTCCATCATTGGGCCAACGCTCGGCGGGTACATAACCGATACCCTGTCCTGGCACTGGGTCTTTTTCGTCAATATCCCTCTCGGAGTCCTGATTGTCGTCCTGTTCATATTCTTCTTCCCCCACCTCAGACCTGACCAGCTCAAACATAAAATTGACTATCTGGGCATAACGACGCTGATACTTGCCGTCGTGCCAATGTTGGTAGCCCTGACCTGGGGCGGTGTTGAGTATCCCTGGGGCTCTGCCCGAATCATAGGCATGTTCGTTTTCTCAGCGGTCATGATCCCTCTTTTCATAGTGCTCGAGAGTCGGGCCGAGGAACCTATCATCCCCATGTGGCTCTTTAAGAACCGGATCGTATCTGTTTCAGTATTCATCATCTTCATCACAGGTTTCGGCATGTTCGGTGGCATCATCTTCATACCCCTCTTCTTTCAGTTTGTATTGGGGCAATCCGCTACCAACAGCGGCACATTCCTGACACCCATGATGTTAGGTATGATAGCAGGTTCCATTATCTCGGGGCAGCTACTCTCGCGTGCAGGGGGGCACTACAGGCTCCAGGGAATGATAGGCCTGGGGGTCATGGCTTTGGGCTTGTGGCTGCTCTCTCAGATGTCGCCAGAAACGAGCAACACCAGGGCCATAATTAACATAGTGGTAACAGGCTTTGGGCTGGGCATCACCATGCCCCTTTATGTTTTAGCGGTTCAGAATGCAATCCCTTACTCTGCGCTGGGGGCAGCTACCTCTTCGGCGGCTTTCTTCCGCTCCATCGGCGGCGCCTTCGGGCTAGCTATCTTCGGCTCCGTGATGAACAACCGTTTCGCCACTGAATTGATGGGTGGGCTTTCTCCACAGGCAAAGGCTATTATCCCGCAAGAACAATTAGTTGAACTGGCACACAACCCCCAAGCGCTGTCTAGCACCAATGCAGCAGAGCAATTAAAAAGCATGTTCGAGCAATTAGGGCCACAGGGAGCAGCGTTATTTGACCAGGTAATGCACACGCTTAAGTCAGCCCTTAATTCCGGCGTAACAGAGGTATTCTTTATAGCTCTTATCCTGGTCGCTGTCGGCTGGGTAGCCAACCTCTTCCTTAAGGAAATCCCACTGCGCAAGCACTACGGGGAGGGGGCAGGCACTTAGACTTCGAGCGGCAGATGTCATTTCTTCTTTTGAGATAGCTTCCACTGGACGTAGAGCTTAGTGCCTTCTTCAATGGATACTTTGGGCTGCCAGCCCAGCTCATTCCTAGCCTTAGTGCCATCGAGGTATATCCCCTTATTGACAAACCGAAGGCCCGAACGAGTCAGGTACGGCATATCCTTCACGCGCCGCAGCCTGGACCACTCCTCCATGACCGTACACCATAAGTAGGCCACCGAATAGGGAATAGTCACTTCAAGCCTTGGCCTACCTATGGCCTTGACCATGGCAACAGCGAACTTTCGAAGTTGAATTTCATGCGTGGGGGCTACATTGTAGACCTCGCCTATGGCCCGATCACTTGTAGCTACCAAGATAGCAAAGTCAGCGGCATCGGAAGCATATACAATGCTATATTTGGGATTCGATTTCCCTGGCCAAGCTATAATAGGGAACGATACATGACGATAAACCCGATCAGCAAGCAGCCTGTCCCGCGGGCCATAGACGGCTGCTATCCTGATCATCGAGACCTGGATCTTGCCTTTTCTGCTGTACTCGAAGGCTACCTCCTCAGCCCGCATCTTGGCGAAATCGTAGTATGCATCCCGACAGAAGACTACATCGCATGGGGTAGACTCACAAACCGGGGTATCGCCTTCGCAAAGCTTGCCGTGAACGCTGCCAGTGCTAACGTGTAAGAACCGAGGAACTCCAGCCTCAACGCTGGCCCTGAGCATATTATCGGTGCCCTTTATGATTGAGGACTCAAACCATTTCCACGCTCCCCAACCGGGGGTCACCCTGGCTGCAGCGTGGTAGACCACGTCAACATCTTTGACAGCGGGGAGCAGGCTATCGTAGTCCTCAACGTCACCGAATATGATCCGGGCTCCCGTTGTTTTCAGATGGGTAATGTCTGAGGTTTTCCGAGCCAGGGCGAGCACCTCGTCTCCATGAGCAATCAGTTGCTCTACGATGTGGCTGCCCAGAAATCCCGTGCCGCCGGTAACCAGAGTCCTCATCTAGTCCTTCCTTTAAGAACTAACCAGCCGAGCAAATCGCAGTTAGAAGCAGGCTGTAGTTCACACAAGGGGGAAACTATCATCAACCAACCCCTGAAGAGGAGGATTCGAACTTCGAAGGTTTCTATATCTTCCCCTTGGTGCTAGGAACTTCGCTGCCTACCCTCTCGTCTATCCTAGTGGCCATGTCCAGCGACCTCGCAAGAGCCTTAAACAGTGCCTCCACCCTGTGATGGTCATTCCCCTTTGCCAGAAGCCTGGCATGGAGATTGAGTTTAGCTTCTGCAGCGAAGGTCTGAAGAAAGTGCTTTACGAGGTCTGCGTCAAGGCCGCCTATATCCCTCCCCTCAAGGGGAAACTCAACGACGGCGAAGCCTCTACCACCGATGTCCAGCGCCACCATCGACAGTGCCTCATCCATGGGCACTATAGCGTATCCCATCCTGGCGATGCCCCGCCGATCACCAAGCGCCTTATCGAGCGCCTGCCCCATACAGATAGCGACATCTTCGAGGATATGATGCTGCCCCACCTTGAGGTCTCCTTTCGCCTCAACCATTATATCGAACAAGCCATGCCGTGCTATTTGCTCTACGAGGTGGTCGAGCATCCCTATGCCTGTTTTAGCCTGGCACTTGCCCCTGCCATCGAGCGCAAGCTCCATCTTCACCTTGGTTTCGGCTGTCTCACGGGTGACCGTGGCTTGTCTCTTCTTAGCAGCCTGAGGAGTCTTAGGGGCCTGAGGGGCTTTAGGGGCCTTCGTGGTCTTAGCAGTCTTAGCAGTCTTAGCAGTTCTATCGGCCATTCTACCCTCCTTTGTATTTTGCCAGCGCTTCGATCAAAGCATCAGTATGCTCCGGCTTGCCTATGCTAATCCGCAACATATTCCTGAGCAAAGGCGTATCAAAGTATCTCAAGAAGATGCCCTTGCTATCCAGTCCCTGCTTTATCTTCCGCGCATCGCCTTTGACCACCCGGCAGAGGATGAAATTGGATTGAGATGGG
>Ga0315281_10002670_pt1 | contig 26422 bp, 24 predicted proteins | sample YL17G07_0_MG_FD_204540 | JGI IMG/M metagenome (GOLD analysis project Ga0315281, IMG submission 204540) | Sediment microbial communities from Yellowstone Lake, YNP, Wyoming, USA - YL17G07_0 | ecosystem: Environmental > Aquatic > Freshwater > Lake > Sediment | place: USA: Wyoming | collected... | reverse complement strand
CGCGCATCGCCTCGCAGTTCTGGATCGACATCATTTTCGATGTCCTGACCGTCGGATGTTTTCTGGTCGCGATCTGGATGCTGTTCGAAATCTTCGCCCGCTGATGACGCAACGGTGCGTTCAGTGTCCAACAATGGTCAATCATGAGTAGCGCCCAACTCTGCTGGTGTGCCCGCGGCGGCCTGCGCCTCGCCGCTTCGCTGTTGCCGCTGCTGTGCGCCGTTTCGCCCAGCCTCGCCGCCGAACCGGCCCTGACCGCTGAACAACTTGTGCCCATCCGCCACGCGGTGAGTGAACTTATTCGCGCGGAGATGAAGGCGAAGAACGTGGAGGGCTTGAGCATCGCGCTGGTTGAAGATCAAAAGATCGTCTGGGCAGAGGGCTTCGGCCAGGCCGACCGCGCGCGTCGCCTGCCGGCGCAGGCGGGCACGCTCTACTCCGTCGGCGGGCTTTCCATGCTCCTGACCGCCACCGCCGTGATGCAACTTGCCGACCAGGGCACGATCGACCTCGACCAGCCGGTACAAAAATATCTGCCGGAGTTCTCGATCCGTTCGCGTTTCGCCAACGCGCCGGCGATTACTGCGCGCCGCCTGCTCTCGCATCACGCCGGCCTGCCGGCCATGCACCTCAAGGACATGTGGACGCCAAAACCAGAACCGCTCGCCGCGTTCGTCGCGCGTCTTAAAAACGAATACACCGCGTCCCCGCCGGGCCTGGTCTTTTCGCCGTCGTTTCCGGGATACGACGTACTCGGGCGCGTGCTCGAAACCACCTGCAAGAAACCATTTGCCGTGTGCATGCAGGAGCTACTGCTGGCGCCGCTCGGTATGAAGCATTCCACCTTCGATGTCGAGCACGCCCACCGGCCGCTGCTGGCCATGCACTACTGGAAGGAAAAACCCATCGCCTCGCAGGCCGTGCGCGACACCCCGGCCGCAGGCCTGGTCAGCAGCGTGTCGGAACTTTCCCGCTTCATGCAAATGCTGTTCGCCAACGGCACATCGGACGGCAAACAAATCGTGCGGCCGGGCAGCGTGCGCGAAATGCTGCAAGTGCAGAATGCCGGCGTGGCGCTCGACCTCGACACGCGCGTGGGGCTGGGCTGGCGTTTAAGCGGTGTGCCCCTGCCGCAGGCAGGTACCATCGCCTGGCTCGGCAACGACAGCCCCTTTTCGCGCGGCCGCGTGCTGATGGCGCCCGCGCACAAGCTCGGCGTGATCGTGCTCACCAACTGCTCCAACTCGACCGAAGTGGTGGAAAAAGTCAGCGAACGGCTGATGGAGCTGATATTGCAAGCGCGCAAAATCGAGACCGCGCTCGCCACGCGTCAGACGGCGGCCACCCTGCCGGCGGTGGCGCCAAAGCGCGATGACATCGTCGGCCAGTACGCCACCGGCCTCGGGCTTATATCCGTCACATCCGACAACCAGCGTTACCGCGCGCAGATGCTTGGCAAATCCTTCCGCCTTGTGCGCCAACCGGAAGGCCTGTTCGCGCCGGAGTACCACCTGCTCGGTCTGTTTCCGATTCCGATCTCGGTACTTAAAGACGCGCGCCTGACCACAACAAAAATTGGCGGACGTCACCTCGCCGTCGCCTATTACCGAAACCAGGCGCATCGCCTCGGCGAGCGCATCGCGCCCGTGCGCCTGTCTGCGCTGTGGCGCAAACGTCTTGGCAGCTATCAGCCGGTGGAACGCGACCCGCTGCTCGAACTCGTGAAGTTCGGCACTGTCGCCCTCATCCACGCCGACGGTCTGCTTTATTTCCGCTACCGCGTGCCCGGCTGGCTCGGGCTCACCGCTAATGTTCCGGTGCGGCCAGTCTCCGACACGGAGCTCGTTGTCGAAGGCACCGGCTGGTTGCTGGGCGAGACCGTGCAGGTGGTGCAGCGTGATGGCAAGGAAGCGCTGCGTTACTCCGGATACGAATTCAGGATGGTTGGCCCGGCCATGAAGGACGGCGCGGCGCTGCATTGATCGTACGCATAGTACGCGCTACGCTTGCTTCAGCCCGGCGTACCCAGCCGGTGATGCGCAGCCAGACGGCTGTCCGTTACAACACCGCAACCTTAAAAGGAGCAGAGATCATGAAGCCGAATCGACGTCACGTTGTTGTCCTCGCCATTTTGTTTCTAGCAAGCCTGCCGCTTGCCGCGTTGGCGACCGGTTTCGGAGAACTTGTAGACCACATGGATTCTCGCAAGCAGACCAGTCTGCACGCCAAGGAATACTGGCAGAAGGTCAAAGGCACGGAAGTGTCCTGGTCGGGCATCGTGTACGACGTGAAAGGCGATTCGTCCAAAGCCAAAGTCTATGTCGCCGACAAGTCGCGCCCGCTGCACAGTGGTTACAACATTGTTATCGTCACACACGACATTGAAAAGGCCGCTAATCTCAAGAAGGGCCAGTCACTGCGCTTCAAGGGCAACCTTGACGACTTCAGAAGCAAGGACGCCGGCGGGATTGTGACGTTGGCGAATGCGCAGATTCTCTGAAAATGAATATCAGAGCCAGAGTCATATGGCCGAACAGGAGATTTCGACAGCACGAGAAAACCAGCTGTGCGGATCGGAACCGATGAGAGAATCAAGCAGGACATAAACGTAAAAGACTCTGGTGAGCTCTACACGGAGCTCAAGAAGCTGAAGGAATTGAAGGATCCCGGGATAATTACCGAGTCAGAGTTCCAAGCCAAAAAGAAAAAGCTGCTTGAGAAATATTAGCCTGCGTATGGAGTAGCGCGGCGTATTCCATCGGATGTATTACATGTTCGATCGGTGGGTTACGGCGCTGCGCGCCTAACCCACCCTACGCATACTAATGTTTTTCCCGCTACTGATGCCGGGGTCCTGGTTTTAACGTTGAGACACGTGGCGTCTGCTTGTACTACTTTCACTTCACCCGCCATCGTCCAAGATTCTCCAGCCACAAGTCTACCCTGCCCCACAGGTGCTCGCGCAGACGCGCGATCCAGCGGCGACGCTGCCACTGCTGCTTGTCGATTTCGATACTCACCTTGAAGTCGGCCTCAAACATGGCGTGCACGCTCGCGGCGAACTGCGGGTCGTCCACTTCCTGATTGGCCTCCAGGTTCCAGCGCAAATTCCAGCGGTCGAAGTTGCTGGAGCCGATCGACACCCACTGATCGCAGAGCAGCGTCTTGGCGTGCAGGAAGCGCGGCTGGTATTCGAAGATGCGCACGCCGTGGCGCAGCAGCGAGCCGTAGAAGCGCCGCCCGGCGTGACGGATCGCGGGATGATCGGTGCGCGGGCCGGGCAGGAGCAGGCGCACGTCCACATCCTGCTGCGCCGTCTGCCTGAGCGCGCGCAGGAGCTTGCGCGACGGAACGAAGTACGCGGTGGTGAGCCACACACGCTGCCGGGCTTCGCGCACGCGGCGCAACAGCGAGCGGCGGATGTCCTGCACGACCAGGCTGCTGCTCATCGCCACGCGACCGTACATGTCCGCTGCCTCCGCGCACGGCGTTGGCGCGGGCAGGAGCAATGCCGGCGATACGTGCCGGTTCCAGACGCGCATGAAAAGCGTTTGCCAGTCGGTCAGCACCGGGCCACTCACGCGCACGGCGGTTTCGCGCCAGCACCGTGCGGGATTCTTTGGGTTGTCGAATGCATCGGTGATGCCGGTGCCGCTCACGAACGCCACCTCGCCATCCACGATCAGCAGTTTGCGGTGGTCACGGAACATGTTGCCGAGCCACTTGCGCAGGTGTAACGGATTATAAAAAACCAGCTGGACGCCGGCAGCGGTGAGACGCTCACGGTCGCTGTCCAGAAGCCTTGCGGTACCGAAATCGTCGACCAGCACTTTCACCGGTACAGCGCGCGCGGCGGCGCGCGTGAGCGCGTCGATAAAGCGGCTGGCGACCGCGCCCGATTCGAACAGATAGATTTCGAGCAGAACATGCCGGCGCGCCCGATCGACCGCGTCAAGCATGCGCGGGAAATACGCGTGGCCGTCCACCAGCAACTCGAAGCGGTTGCCACGGCGCCAGGGAAACTGGGATTTCAGCCGGGGCGGATGATTCATCCTGCGATAAGTACCGCAATTTCAAGAAAGGTCATGCAAGGGCCCATGTGGTTAACCGATACGGTTGCGGCGGCGGCCTGTCATTACAATATGGCCGGGCGACTGGCCATGATCGCACGTTCACACCGTCAACGGTTTCGGGCTATGATGGTCCGGTCAATCATAAAAAGGAACCTGCATATGAGGCCATTCGCTGCGTTTGCGGTCCTGCTGCTGCTCATTTCCACGCCCGCCATGGCGCGCGACCTGGGCGGTGTGAACATCCCCGATAGCCTTGCTGTGGCGGGCGAGAAAACTCCGCTGCTGCTGAACGGCGCGGGTTACCGCAAGAAATTCTTCATTAAAGTGTACATCGGCGCGCTCTATCTGACGCCGCCGCTCAGCCAGGCCGAAGCGATCCTCAACGCCGGCACGCCGCGCGTTATGCGCATACACTTTCTGCGCGACGTGGGCCAGGACCAGTTCGCGACTGCCTGGAACGACGCCATTGCACCTAACCACACGGTGGCCGAGATGCAGGCGCTGCGCGCGCGGCTGGATCAACTGAAAATTCTGGTCGGCAACCTGCATCGCAACGACGTGCTGCGCATCGAGATGCGACCACAGGGTGGTGCCGAGGTATGGGTCAACGACCTGCCGCGCGGCAACATCAGCGGTGCGGATTTCCAGCGCGCCCTGCTCAGCGCCTGGATCGGTGCGAACCCGGCCGATGCCGACCTCAAACGTGCGCTGCTGGGCGACAAAGAGTAGCCGGACATGTTGCGGTTCAAATACAGAATCGCCGGACTGCTGGCGTTGTTTGGAATACACGCCGCGCAGGCAACGGAATCCATGCAGGCAAGCCCGCATAAAAATAGTCATTTTACGGTCGGCGTAGCAGCGCCGGCCTTCGCCCTCAAGGATCAGACAAGCAAAGTTCACGCACTGACCGACTACCGCGGACGCTGGGTGGTGTTGTTCTTCTACCCGAAGGACGACACACCCGGTTGCACCACCGAGGTCTGCAACTTCCGGGACAACCTCAACACGTTGCGCGCGCTCAATGTGCAGGTGCTGGGCGTGAGCATGGACGACACCCAAAGCCACGCGCGCTTCGCCGAGAAATTCCACCTGCCGTTCCCGCTGCTGGCCGACACCGATGGCGCGGCGACGCGCGCTTACGGCGCGCTCTGGTCGCTGGGCCCGATCAAATTCGCCAAACGCCACAGCTTCCTCATCGATCCCGAGGGACGCATCGCGAAGATTTACCGCGACGTAAAACCGGAGGCCCACAGTCACGAGCTGCAACAGGACCTGAAAGAGTTGCAGAAAGAAAAGTCCGGCAAACACGCGCCGGCATCATAAAGGCGCACGAGTGAATAAAGTCGCGTGCAAGCGCGCACGGCTGGCCTCCCTCTTCCACCTGGAGAGGGAATGAGGGTGAGGGCGACTGAGCATCCAGATGATCGTCTACCTGCACGGTTTCAACAGTGGTAGCCAGTCGCACAAGGCTGCGTGGCTGCGTGAACATCTGGCACCAGTGCCGGTGTTCGCGCCTGGCTATCCGGCGCATCGCGCTGACGATGCGCTGCGTACGCTGCGCAAGTTTATCCGGCGCCTGCGGCGCGAAAACCCGCAGAACCGCAAGCTCATGCTCATCGGCAGTTCGCTCGGCGGCTTCTGGGCGCAATATCTGGCGCCGGAGTTCGGTGCCTGCCTGGTGCTCATCAACCCCTCAACGTGCCCGGACCAGACACTCGCCCGCCACGCCGGCCGTTACCACAACGAAGCCAGCGGCGAGGAAACGGTGCTGACCGTGCAGGACGTGCAGGCGCTCAGGAAATACCGCGTCGAGCCGTGCAACCCGAAGGTCCCGACGCTGCTGCTGCTCGACCAGCAGGACGAGGTGCTCGATACCAGCATCGCCAAAGCCGCCTTGCGCGGTTGTGGGAAAACCATTGTGTACCCGGGTGGCAACCACCGCTTCGAGCATCTGCCCGAGGCCCTGCCCGAAATTCGCGCCCTGTATGCGGCCTGAGCCGGCGGGCCAGCGGGAATAAACCTCGCTATACTGTTGCTGTCCGGTATGCACACCGGGGCCGAGAATCACAAACGGAGGCAAACATGGCTGGCTGGATTCTTCTTGGCGGCATCATTCTGCTGATCGTGTTTGTCATCAGCCTGTACAACCGGCTGGTCACGCTGCGCAACCGTGTGAAGAATGCGTTCGCGCAGATCGACGTGCAGCTCACGCGCCGTCACGATTTGATTCCGAACCTGGTCGAGACCGTGAAGGGCTACATCAAGCACGAGCGCGAGACACTCGAAGCGGTGATCCAGGCGCGTAACATGGCCATCACCGGACTCAAAGCGGCGGCGGAAAATCCTGCCAACGCACAGGCCATGCAGAAACTGGGCGGCGCCGAGACTGCACTCAGCGGCGCGTTGTCGCGGCTGATGGTCGTGGCCGAGGCCTACCCCGAACTCAAGGCCAACCAGAACATGATGCAGTTGACCGAGGAACTCTCCAGCACTGAGAATCGCGTGGCGTTCTCGCGCCAGGGCTACAACGACTCGGTGATGGACTACAACAACGCGCGCGAGATGTTCCCGAGCGGCGTGATCGCCAGGACGTTCCGCTTTACACCGGCCACGATGCTCGAAATCGAAGACACGGCCAAGCGCGCCGTGCCGAAGGTATCGTTCTCGTAATTGCACGCGGGCCTTCTCGCCCAGCATGAATTTCTTCGAACACCAGCGGCACGCGCGGCAGCGCACGGCGCTGGCCGTGTTGCTGTTCATACTCGCCACCCTTGCCATTGTGGCGGCCACCGACTTCGTGGTGCTCGGGGTCGTGGCGTTCCTGAGTGTCGATCCCTACCTGTCACCGGCCAGCTACGCCAACTGGATTGGCGCGCACCCGCGCGCCATTCTCTGGACCAGCCTGATCACCTTCGGTCTCGTGGCCGGCGCCAGCCTCTACCGCATGGCTACGCTGGCAAGCGGCGGCAGCGCGGTCGCGCAGTCTCTGGGTGGCACGCTGATCGATGCCGGCACCCACGATCCGCTGCGCCGGCAACTGATCAATGTCGTGGAGGAAACCGCCATCGCCGCCGGTGTACCGGCACCGCAGGTGTATGTGCTGGAGAGTGAAGGCGGCATCAACGCCTTCGCCGCCGGTTACAGCAGCAGTGACGCGGTCGTCGCCGTCACGCGCGGGACGCTGGAGGCCCTCACGCGCGACGAGTTGCAGGGCGTGATCGCGCACGAGTTCAGCCACATTTTGAACGGCGATATGCGTCTCAACATGCGCCTGATCGGCGTGAGCTTCGGCATTCTGGTTATCGCCCTCACCGGGCGCGCGATTCTGCGCGGCCTGCCGCACGCGCGCGGTTCATCGGGGCGCGGTAGCCAGGTCCTGCTGCTGGGCCTGGCGGCCGGAGTGACGCTGGTGGCGGTCGGCTACATCGGCGTGTTGTTCACGCGCCTGATAAAATCCGCAGTCTCGCGGCATCGCGAGTTTCTGGCGGATGCCTCGGCAGTGCAGTTCACCCGTAACCCGCACGGCATCGCCGGCGCGCTCAAGAAGATCGCCGTGTCGCCGCTGCGCGCCACGCTCACCAGCGCCGAAAGCGAGGAGATCGGCCACATGCTGATCGCCGAGCGCAGCGGCTTGTTCGATGCGCTGTTCGCCAGCCACCCGCCGATCCTCGAACGCATCCGCACCCTCGAACCGTCCTTCGATCCAAAGGAGCTGGAACGCATCCGTCTTGCGCCGATGGTGTCGGGGACGCCGTCAGCGCCTGCGCCAGCACCGTTATCACACGTGGATCAGCTGGCGTTGCTGCCGCTTTCGGTCATTGCCACCATCGGCAATCTTGGCGCCGCACAGCTCACGGCGGCCGTGCAGCGACGCAGCGAACTACCTCCGGCACTGCGCGAGGCGGCGCACTCTCCGCAGGAGGCGCTGGCCGTGGTGCTGGCGGTGGTGTTGAGTCAGGAATTACTCACGCGCGAACGCCAAATCGCGTACCTGCGCACACGCATCAAACTGGCGCCCGACGCGCTTGTGCGTCTCGAAGCGCTGGCCAGTGGTGGTGCGCGCCTCGAACCGGTGCTGCGCCTGCCATTGCTCGAAATCGCCTTTCCGGCGCTGCGCCAGCGTCCGCCCGAGCAGTTACGCGCGTTGGTGATACTCGTCGACGAACTGCTGCGCCTGGATGGATGGAATGAAGCCTCATTCACTAGCGTGCTGGATTACACGCTCGGCCGGCTGTTGCGCGTGCAGCTCACCGAGGCCCTGACACCACGCGCCGGACGACCGCAGCAACCGGCGCTCAAGTTGCGCGCCCTGCGTAGCGAGACGCAGACCTTGTTCGCGGTCATGGCCCAGGCGGGTCACGGCGACGAGCGCAGCGCGCGTGCCGCCTTCGATGCCGGCATGCGACAATTGCTGCCAATGATGACACCAGAATTCGCGTCACCGACAGTGAATGAGGCGTCAGTCACTATCGCAACACTCGATCGTGCACTCACCCGCCTCGACGCTTTGCCGCCGGACATCAAGCAAGCGTTCATCGAGGCGCTGGTGCTGACGGTCGCCCACGACCGGCAGGTGACACTCGGCGAAGCCGAGCTGCTGCGCGTGGTCTGCGCCAGCCTGCACTGCCCGCTGCCGCCGCTGGTCGCCGACGCGGCGGCTTAAGCGCGATTCACCCAAACCGTTCCATCTCCATGGGCCGTCAGCGTCTTTCCCAACCCGCCAGTTCGAAAGTCATCACGCCCGAGGGCATGCGGCAGCTGCGCGATGAATTGAACCATCTGTGGCGCGTGGAGCGTCCGAAGGTTACGCAGGCCGTGTCCGAGGCCGCTGCCCAGGGCGATCGCTCGGAGAACGCCGAGTACATCTACGGCAAGAAGCGTCTGCGCGAGATCGACCGGCGCGTGCGCTACCTGCAAAAGCGCATTCCCGATCTAAAAGTCGTTGATCGCCTGCCCGATGAACCAGCACGGATATTTTTTGGTGCGTGGATAACGCTGGAAGACGAAAACGGCAAGGAAGTCCGCTACCGCATCGTCGGCCCGGATGAGTTCGACCCGGCCATGGGCTGGATCAGCATCGACTCGCCGCTGGCGCGCGCGCTGCTCAAGAAAACCGCTGGCGACGAGGTGCGCGTGACCCTGCCCAGGGGCACGATGGAGTATTGCGTTGTGGCGGTGCAGTACATGCCGTTTGAAAGATGAGGCGCAGGTTGGGTGGAGGCCGCTCTCGCGCATCCATGCGCTTCGCGGCACTCGGGCATCCTGCCCATCGCGAGCGAAACCCAGCAGCCTTCTGTCTTGAACCTTGTATCTGAATTACTTCCAAAGCGTAAGCCTGGCATCGATACCGGCGGCGGCAATTTTTTTTCCGTCCGGTGTCAGTGCGAGTGCGTAGATCTGATGATTGGCGCCTTCGTAACGCTGCGCCAGCGTCGCCGCCTCCACGTCCCAGAGCTGTAGCGACGCGTCCGATCCGGCCACGAGCAGCCATTTGCTGTCGGGGCTGAAGACCACGGCGAGCACGCTGTATGGCGCACCCGGCAACGCGCGGTCCGCGCGTTGCCGGCTCACGTCCCAGAGATTCAGAAAACCCTGTTCGCCACCGACCGCAAACCATTTCCCATCCGGTGAATAGGCGAGCGCCGTCACCGGTTGATCGCGCGTCGACACGTAGGCGATGTCGCGCAGGCTGCTCATTTCCCAGTAGCGAATGCCGCCCGCGCTGTCGGCCACGGCCAGCCGGCTGCCGTCCGGCGAAAACGCGAGATCGAGCGGCTCGTTGGCCGGCTTGCTCAGATCGCGCAGCATCTCCCCGCTGTCGACATTCCACAGGATGACCGTCTGGTCGCGGCTGGCGGAGGCCAGCATCTTGCCGTCCACGGAAAAAGCCAGCGCGACCATCGCATCCACGTGGCCGGGCAGTTCGCCGAGGAAGGTGTTCTTCTCGATATCCCAGATCTGGATGGTGTGATTGTCGGCGCTGAACGCGAGCCGCCGGCCGCCGGGCGCCGCCGCGACCACGCCGGGGCCGCCGATGGCGGCCACATAACTGCGCACCAGTTTTCCGTTCGCTGTGTCGCGCAACTGAATCGTGCCGTCGTCCAGGGCCACGGCCAGCAGCGCGCCATCTTGCAGGAACGCCATCGACACCGCCGGGGCAGGCAAGGTGATGGTGCCGGCGAGACTCTTCCCGGGTTCGAACACCGGCACTGGCGGCAACTCCGCCGGCTTCGGCGCGGACGCGACGCGCGCCGCTTGCGGCGACGGTGTGAAGTCCGGCGCACGCTTCACGCCTAATATATTTTCTTCCAGATAACGTCTTGTCTGCTTGCCGTAGTGGACGCTGGCAGTCAGCGTGCGATCCAGGTAATCGTATTCTTCGCCCTCGGCGAGATGGCCGGTGAAATGCATAATACGGACCGACAACAACAGCAGCACGGCACTAAAAACGCTGAACACCAGCAGTCTCTCCACCGGCCCGCGCGGGATAATGCGCCGGCCCTTGCCGGTAATCTCCGACTTGATCACGCCGATGAAGCCAACACCGCGACTCAGTGGCGCCACCGCCGCCGTGCGCGCCTTGTTCATGTCCTTGCCCATCAGACCATTTTGCAGCGCGAACGCCGTGGCCGGCCGGTCTTCGAGCTTGCGTTGCAGGGCGGCATCCACGCACGCGCGGATGTGCGCGGCGTACAAAGGACGCTCGAAGCGAACCGCCGGAATCAATGGGTCGATGTGCAACCGGCGCTCGCCGCGTTCGCGTTCGAGTGCATCCAGCGGTTCCTTGCCGGTGATGCAACGGTAGAGGGTGGCGCCCATCGAATAAACATCCGACCACGGGCCGATCTCGCCGTGCCCCGGATATTGTTCGAGCGCGGCATAGCCCGGCGTGAGTGCTACTTTCTGGCTGCGATTGGCGGTGGAACGCTGGCGCGCCGAACCGAAGTCGATGAGCATCGGTACGCCGCTGCGTCGCAGGTAAATGTTGTCCGGTTTGATGTCCAGGTGCAGCAGGCCGGCGTCGTGTACCGCCTGCAGACCGTTCAGCACCGGCAGGAACACGTTCAGCAACAGCGATTCGTCGAGATAGCCTTCGTGCCGGCGCAGCACGTCGGAGAGCCCCTCGCCTTCTTCGTACTCCATCGCCATGTACGCCGTGCCGTGCGCCTCGAGGAAGCGCAGCACGCGCACAATGTTGGTGTGTTTGAATTGCGCGAGCGAGCGCGCCTCTTTCAGAAATTCCTGCAAGCCCCAACGGTAGTTTTCGGCATCACCGGCGTCACCACCGGTGTTCGGGTGTATCGTCAGGCTGCGCTCACGCACGGCATAGGCCTGCGGAAAGTATTCCTTGATAGCCACCAACACCCCAAGCCGGGTATCGCGCGCGAGGTATGTAATACCGAAGCCGCCGATGCCGAGCACGCTCTGGATCACATATTCCTCAAGCCGGGAATCGACCGGGAGGGCATTGTTGGATGACGCGACAGGCATGGCGTGTGTGACAGTGATGCGCCCGCCGGGCGGGAACCGCCTCCGGCGACGCTGTGTGAATTCGGGATCCCCTGTTAGAAAGTTAGCTGCTCCCGGGCGGGATGCAACCGGGTACCCTACGGCTTAACTATGATTGTTTGCCGCAAAGCCACGAAGGCGCAAAGAAAAACAGTCGATAATCGGCAGGAAGAATCTTTGCGTCTCTGCGCCTTTGCGGCGAAAACGTGGTAATCCAGAGGTCCCCTAGCGTTCCAGCTCCACGGCGCGCGTCTCGGCGGCCTGCGCGCCGGCGGCATCGCCGCGCGCGGCGCGCGCCGTACCGATCAGCCGCCAATTGGCGGCGCCCAGCGCCCGGTCGCCGGCGGCCCAGGTATTGGAACGCGCCGCGAAACTCTCCGCCTGGGCATGATCGCCGAGCGTCAGGTACAGACGCGCCAGCTCCTGCCACAGCCACGGGTTGCGCGGTTCAATGCGCAGCGCGCGCTCGATGGTGGCCGAGGCGCTTTGCAGTTTGTTCTGCGCCGTGTCGGCGCGCGCCTGTTCCACCAGGGTGAGCACGGCGGGGTTTTCCGAAACCGGCGCCGGCCCGGGGCGCAACACCACACAGGCCGAGAGTAACAGCAGCAGGAACGACGCGATGTGGACGGGTAATTTAGACATATGATTCTTTGGCCAAAGATGAATGCGGATGGTCCTGTATATCAGGTTAGAAGTAAAAAACCTGCCGCAAAGACGCAAAGGACGCAAAGAATTTTGCGTCACTTTTCTCTTTGCGTCCTTTGCGTCTTTGCGGTGGATGTTTTTAATCTGTGTTCATCCGCAACCAAGCCGATGTTATCAGATCACTCAAACAGCCGCCGCAACCAGCCCTTGAGTTTCTTGCCCGACGAACGCACGCACGGCGCGCTTTCCTCCGGCGCCGAGCCGCGCACGAACGGCAGCTCAATGGCGCCTGCGCAATCGCGGTCGGCGCGCAGACCGCTGGCGGGATCGATCCACACGCGTTCGATATCTTCCGGCAGCGGCGGCGCCAGCGGTTCGGGATCGAGCCGCACAATCAACTCGCCCCACACCGGCAACGCGCCGGTTGCACCGGTGAGTCCGGCCGGACGGTTGTCGTCGTAACCGACCCACACCACTGCCAGGCGATCACCGCTGAACCCCGCGAACCAGGAATCGCGCAGTTCGTCGGTAGTGCCGGTCTTGCCGGCAAGTCTCAGAGACGGCGGCAGAAATTCCCTGAGTCCGGCGGCGGTGCCGTCGCTCACCACATCTTGCAGCGCCGCCGTCAACAGATACACCGGCGCCGCCTCGAACACCGGTTCAACGCTCAGCGCGTAACGCTGCACCGGTTGGCCGGCGGCGGTGAGCACTTCGCGGATGGCGCGCAGCGGTGTGCGAAAACCGCCGCTCGCAAGCGTTTGATACATCTGTGTCACCTCGATCGGCGCCAACTCGACGGCGCCGAGCAGACTCGCCGCATATGGCGGCAACTCGCGTTCCACGCCAAGGCGACGCGCATTGTCGAGCACTGCGCTCACACCCAGTTCGAGACCGAGACGCGCGCTGGCGACATTATAAGAATGCGCCAGCGCCTGACGCAGCGGCACCTGGCCGTGAAAGGCCTTGTCATAGTTCTGCGGCGTCCAGTCGGGGATGCCGCGCTCTTTCCATACCAGCGGGCTATCGTCGAGCAGCGTCGCCAGCGTGTAGCGCTGCGGCTGCATGAGCGCGGTGAGGTAGATCACCGGCTTCAGCAAAGAACCAACCGGGCGGTGTGCATCGAGCGCGCGGTTAAATCCTTCGAAGCGTGCGTTGCGGCCGCCGACCACGGCCTGCACCTCGCCATTCTGGACATTGGTGACGACCACTGCGCCTTCGAGACCACTCTCGCCCTGGCGCGTGCGCTCGATGTGCGTCAGCCGTTTCGCCAGCGCCTGCTCGGCGCTGGTCTGTGTCACCGGATCGAGAGTGGTGAAGACATGCAGGCCTTCGGAGCGCAGATCGTCTTCGCGGTAATCGCGTTTGAGCTGGCGGCGCACAAGGTCAAGGAACGCCGGGTACGGGGTAGTGCCCATGGCGGGCTTTTCAATCACTACCAGCGGTTCGGATTTGGCAAACGCGTGTTGTTCGGGTGTGAGCATGGCGAGCTTGGTCATTTCGGCCAGCACCAGGTTGCGGCGTTCGCGCGCACGTTCCGGGTGACGGCGCGGGTCGTAGTAACCCGGCCCCTTGACCATGGCGACCAGCAACGCCGCTTCCGGCAACGTCAAATCCTTGAGCGGCTTGCCGAAATAGAACGGACTGGCGAGGCCGACGCCGTGGATGGCGCGATTGCCGTCCTGGCCGAGATAGATTTCGTTCAGGTAGGTCTCAAGGATATCGCGCTTGTCGTAGTGCAACTCGACCAGCAACGCCATCAGGATCTCGGTCGCCTTGCGCCGCAGGGTGCGCTCCGGCGACAGAAAAAAATTCTTTACCAACTGCTGGGTGAGCGTGCTGCCACCCTGCACACCGCGCCCGCTGACCGCGCTCACAACGGCGCGCCCCATGCCACGCGGATGAATGCCGTGGTGTTGGTAGAATCTTCGATCCTCGATAGCGATCAGCGCCTGCACCAGTTGTTCCGGCACCTCATCCAGCCGCACCAGCAGACGGTCTTCGTTGTGCGCCGGATAAATACCACCGATGTAGAGCGGATCGAGGCGCACGAGCGTCAGCGACTGGTCGCTGTGTACGTCGTGTACGGCATGCAGGGACTCGCCACGGAAATCGAGGCGCAGCCTGAGTGCCGGCTGCGCGCCATCCCAGAACACGAACGGCCGCGCTTCGATCTCGAAGCTGTGGCCGCGCCGCGAGTAGCGGCCGGGCTCGGAACCTTCGAGCGGTTCCTTGTAGCCGAGGCGCGTCAATTCCTGTACCAGTGCGTTCGGCGTGAGTTTGAGACCGGGAAACAGTTCCAGCGGGCGCGCATACAGGCGCGCCGGGAGTGCGAAGCGCCGGCCCTCGAAGGTATCGCGCACACGGAAATCGAGGTACAGGGTGAAGCCGGCAAACAGCAGCAACAACGCCAGACCGATCAGGCGCAACCGCTTCCAGGTGAGGTACTTACGCAACGTCGAGAGTTTCATCAGTCCTTTGGGAGCGGCGTCAGGCGGACAGCGTGATTCATTATATAGTGTCTGCCACGCTCAGCGTGGTTCGGCCAGCTGACGCGCCACCGCCTCCGCCACCTTCATACCATCCACGGCGGCGGACAGAATTCCACCGGCGAAACCGGCGCCCTCGCCGGCCGGATAGAGTCCCTTGGTATTCAGGCTCTCGAAGCTGCGTTCGTCGCGCGGGATGCGAACCGGCGAGGAGCTGCGCGTCTCGACGCCGGTGAGCACGGCGTCCGGCATGGCGAATCCTTTGATAGTGCGGTCGAATTCTGGTAACGCCTCGCGGATTGCCGCGATCGCGTAGTCCGGGAGACACTCCGCCAAATCGGTGGGCGTCACGCCCGGCGTATACGATGGCACAATCGAACCGAGCGTTGTGGACGGGCGCGCGGCGAGGAAGTCCTGCACACGCTGCACCGGCGCATTGTAGTTGCCGCCGCCGAGTGCGAACGCGCGCGCCTCCAGCGCACGCTGCAAAACAATACCGGCGAGCGGATGCTCGCTGCCGAAGTCCGCCGGCGTAATACCCACCACGATACCGGCGTTGGCATTGCGGTCGGCGCGCGAATAGTGGCTCATGCCGTTCACGACCACGCGTCCCGCTTCCGAGGTCGCGGCCACCACCTGCCCGCCCGGGCACATGCAGAAGCTGTACACCGAGCGGCCGTTCCGGCAGTGATGCACGAGCTTGTAGTCGGCCGCGCCAAGCTGCGGGTTGCCGGCGTGGCGTCCGAGACGCGCGACATCAATCAGGTGCTGTGGATGCTCGATGCGAAAACCAATCGAGAATGGTTTGGCGTCGATGCGCACGCCCTTGGCGTACAGCATCTCGAACGTGTCGCGCGCGCTGTGGCCGACTGCGAGCACGAGGTGCGCGCTGTCGATCTGCTCGCCGCCGGCGAGCAGGACACCGCGCACGTGACTGTTTTCAATGATGACCTCATTAACCTGCGACTCGAAACGGAACTCGCCGCCGGCCGCGACAATCTGCTGACGCAGTTTCTCCACCACCTTCACCAGGCGTAACGTGCCGATGTGCGGTTTGCTGATATAAAGAATCTCCTCGGGCGCACCGCACTCCACGAAGTCCTGAAGAATCTGGCGAATGTGATGCCCGCGATCCTTGATGCCGGAGTACAGCTTGCCGTCCGAGAAGGTTCCGGCCCCGCCTTCGCCGAACTGCACGTTCGACTCCGGCTTGAAGTCACGTTCGCGCCAGAAGTCCCACACATCCCGGGTACGCCGGCGCACATCACAACCGCGCTCCAGAATCAGCGGCCTGAAACCCATGCGCGCGAGCGAAAGGCCGGCGAACACGCCGCACGGGCCGCTGCCGATCACCACCGGGCGCGCACCCGGCGGCGCGGCGGCGCGCACCGGGTAGCGATAGGTTTCATCCGGCGCCGGATTGATATGCGGGCTGCCGTGGAATTTTTTCAGCAACGCGCCTTCATCGCGCACCTCGACATCGAGGGTGTAAACGAAAGCGACCGCACCCGGTTTGCGCGCGTCGTGGCCGCGCCGGCGCACGCTAACCCCGCGCAAATCCGTTTCCGGAATAGCCAGTGTGCGCAGAATCAGCGTGCGCAGGGCATCCGCCGTGTGATCGAGGGGAAGCTTGATTTCGGTGAGTCGCAGCATGCCGCCAGTCTAACCGGCCGGGAGAAGACCGGTGTCAGTGGCGGGCTTTCTGGCCCAGACTGTCGACGAGATCGTTGACCGTCTCCGGCTCCATGTCGAAACCGGCATCGAGCCCCGGATTGAGGGCGACGCCGAAGTCGTGGCCCATCTTCTCCAGCACCCAGGTAAATTCGGTGAGGATGCCGCCGCCGAAACCCGGGTAGTCGCTGATAAATTCCTTGGCGCGCTCCGGGCTCGAGAACAGCACCAGAATCGGCGTACTGTCTTCGTCGGAGAGCACCAGCGACTGAGCGCGCGCCGAGCGCTGGATATTGAGCAGCGACGGCTTCTCGTCCTGCACCGGCATGAAGACCTGGGAGCTCATGAGGATGTTGAGCAGGTCGTCGCTGCTGATTTTTTCTTCCTGGGCGGCCAACAGGCTCTCCTCCAGCTCGTTGCGCGGCTCGAATTGTTCGCTCATCTGTAGGGGTCCGGAAAGAAGTAGGTGTGCGGCATGCTCGGCGATTCCGTTGGCCTTTTCAACCAGATCCTGCCTGCCGCTCGTCCTGAAAAGCGCGCCACTCACTTCCTCTTGCCTGTAAAAACAGCTGCAATGAGAGGTCGATATGATTGATTCCAGAGGTGTTCTTAACGACGACCAGGAGTTTATTCCGTGGCACTCCGCCGCTCCCTGTAGCGTGGCTGGTTACAGACTATTTAAGGATATCCGGGGTGAGGAGGAAAATAAATCTGTCCAGGATTTTGCGCCGCAGATCTTGCGCCGTCCCGGAATCCGGAATACAGGGCTTAACTTGTGTGCCAGGAGCCGACTGTAATGGCCTTGGGCTCGACGACACAGGCCTCGCGACATTGGGCGCAACCGGTGCAACGGGCGGGATCGATGCGCGGACGCTCTCGCTCCCACAACAGGGCATCGCGGACCGGGCAACTGTCGCGGCAAGCACCGCATTCCGGCCCCTGATAGGGAAGACAGATCGCCGGATCGATACGCAGCCGTGCAAGACGCGGCAATATCCGCCGTTTCTTTTTTTTCGTCCCGGGATACTTGAGTGCGCCAGGCTCACAGGCCTGCAAACAAGGCCAGTCGGCACAAAGCTGGCAGGCCTTGTGCAAAAGGTCGAGTGCCGGCGTGCCGGCCACCTGCGCCCCCGCATGGGGAGCCAGCGGGAAAATCACGCCGGTCGGACAGGCTTCGATGCAGGCATTGCAACGGGTGCAGGCGAGCAAGAACTCCAGTTCATCCAGCGCAAAGGGTGGACGCACCCAGCGGGATGCGTGCTGGCGAGCCCAGGTATCCAGCGCCGCCACCGTGCGCGTGCCGACCTCGCGGGTGGCGCGCCGGAAAAAATTACGTCGGTCCATGGGTTCGTGGCTCATGCGAAAAATCTACCAGTCGGCAGGCATCGGCATGCCGCGATGACAATCGCTGCAGGGCCGGTGTTCCTGCTGGAAGCGGTCGTGCAATGACCGGTTCTGGTCGAACTCCCTGGCGATCTTGTGCGCGATACCCATGTGGCAGTCGATACAGGTTCGCTGCTCCCTGGCGGCGCGCTGGTGGGTGATACGCGCGCGCGAGTTCTGCTGTTTGAGTTCCATGTGTTTCAGGTCATGGCAATTCCGGCACTCGCGCGAATCGTTGGCGCGCATCGTGGTCCACACCCCCTCCGCCAATTTCAGGCGCTTGGCAAGGAATTTCTCATGGGTATCGAGCGAGCCGGCAAAATGATGAAACAACTCGTTGGTCGCGCCAATCTTGCGCGCCACCATGTGCGCCCAGTCACGCGGCACATGACAATCCGGACAGGTGGCGCGAATGCCGGTACGATTGTTGTAGTGCACGGTCTTCTGGTATTCGCGGTAAACGTTGGCCTCCATCTCATGACAGGAGACACAAAACGCCTCGGTGTTGGTGACATCGAGCGCGGTGTGAAAGCCGCCCCAGAAGACAATACCGGCGGCGAACATGCCGATCAGGATCAGGACGGGAAAACGCACCAGCCAGCGCGTCAGTCGCCGCGGTTTCTCTTGTGTCGGTTGTAAAGATTCTTTGCTCACTTTTCCTCCAGTCGTTCGTGCGCTCGCGGTTTCGTTACAGGCGCATGGTCATAGGCTGCATGAGCAACCACAAATCAAAGCCGCTAACCCCTGCGGCAAACGCCAGCATGGGTGCGGCGCGCCAGCCGGGAAGGACTGCGGTTGCGCGGTACAATTCCGGCGCACGGTGACGCAACACCTGAACCGCCAGAAAAAATCCGAACACCATCAGCCCGGCCTGTAGCGCCGCCAGCCAGGACTCGGACAGCAGCGGATTCATGTGTCGCAGGTGCAGCTCCTCCATGCCCGGGGGCAGCGTGTCGCGGCCAAAGGGATTGAGCCATACGGCGCCCAGCCCCGCGCCCTCGCGCACCAGATGGTTGAGGTTGTGCGCCAGATGATAGGCAAAGGCGAGTGGCAAGGCGGTAAAGGCGAGCCGCGGGAACAGGCGTGCATAGGGCAGGCTCCCGCGCAGCAGGCGTGCGCTGCCCCACACGGCCGACGCGAACAGCACCACCGTAATGCCAATGGTGCCCAACATGCCGAGGGAAAAGCTGCGCAGCAATTGCCCGGAATCTCCCAGCAGACGCGCGAGTTGCGCCATCCAAACTTCCCAAAACGGCATCATGGTGAGCCCGTGAAAGGTGGTGAGCGCCAGCAGCACCAGCATGAACCAGCCCTCGTCGCCATGCGGTCGCGCCTGTTGCCAGGCCTCGGCGCCGGGCAGGCGCGCGGTCCAGCGCACGTTGTGGTGCGGGCAGCTGCGCACACAAGAACCGCAGGAGGTGCAATAGGTGTTTTCGGTGAGCCGCCCCATCACGAGCCTGGTGGGGCAAGGCTCTACCTCGCTGGTACCGTGATAGCACTCGAGCGTCTGGCACTCGGCACACACCTCGGCGCGGGCGGGTCGCAACGCCACCGGCGCCAGTTGCGAATAGAAACCCACGGTGCGTCCGACCGGACACAGGTAACGACAGAAGGCCTTGCGCTCGAACAATGCGAGAGAGCCCGTCGCGAGCACCACCATGAGCAGTGCCACGCCGGCCGTGGCATAGGGGCTGCGGGTGATGCCGACCCCGAGTTCCAGCCAGGTGAGTCCGACAAACAGGGCCAGCGCCGGCCACACACTCTGCAAAGCCGCCGGGAACCTGAGGTTCAGGCTACGGTCGGCCCGGCCACGGCGCCACAGGCGGCGGCGCACCAGCCACTGCGCCAGGCTGTCCCAGGGACAGATGCCGCACCACGCCGAGCCGAGAAAAAATATCGAGACGATAAGCCCGGCCCACCACAGGCTCCAGGTCAGCGTGGTGGCCAGGTTGCGTTCCGGGACCGGCGTGCCGTAGAGACCGGCGGCAATTACCAGCAGAAACAGCGCCGCGACCATGGCCCGCGCGATTAACTGTGGCCAAGGGCTCGCGGTTCCTATACGGGTTAGTATGGAGAACAGTTCCTGCATGGGTCCCGGTGTTTTGGGCGCACGCGCAGTCTGGGCCGGAGATCGTGCGAGACCCCACAGGGTAATAACCCCCATGGCCAGAAGCACCAACAGCGCCCAGGCGTCGGGCAGACCCGGGTGCTGCATGATCATGGCGACACCTTGCGTTCTGCTTGCAGCCGCCAGCGTCGTTTGCGCTGCACGACATTCACACCGACCAGCACCACCACCACGGCCCCCACGGCAAGACCGAGCGGGCCGATCGGTCTCGGGTCGCCGATACGCAAGGGGAAATCGATGCGATACGGCTCGCCACCGGCCTCGAACAGCGCGGAGACAATATAGTCACCGGTCTGCTTGAATTCAAAACCCTGGCGATAAACATTGTCATCAATCTGCTGTACACCGAGGATTTCCTCCTTGCCCGCAAACCAGCGGTCGTCGCGCACCACGAACGTCACCGCAGCACGCAAGACCTCACCGCTATCGAGATGGGTTGCGTAGAGATTGACCCGACCCGCTTCGTTCGGTTTGGGGAACGCCGGAAACGCCATGTAGGTGACGAGGTAACTGCCAATCTGGGTTTCCACTTGCAGACTCGGCGGTGTGTTGGAGTCGGCGCCCAGGCTGTAGGCCGGGCGGCCGAGCACGTGATGCGCCAACACCGACGGCGCGCCCACGAACAACGCGAGCACAAACGCGCAAACCACGAGGCCAGTGCGTCGATTCATCGCCGCCCCGTACGCGCGCCGTGACGGATGATGGTGCCTTCCGAACGCGGCACCACGCGGATCGGCAGGCTCGGTTCCGGACACACCTCCACACACAGCCCGCAACCCACGCAGCCTGCCAACACACTCGGGCGGTACTGGTTCCACAACTCAAAGTGGATCGCCTGTTCGCCGAGCGGGCAGATGCTGACACAGGCGCCGCACACGCCCTGATCCACCCACGGATAACAGGCGGCGCGATCGATCTGCGCGGTGCCCATATCGATCTTCGGAATCGGTGTCACGCTGAGCGCGTCGGTCGGACACACCTCCATGCACAGCCCGCACAGGATGCAACCCTTGATCTCCGGATTGATGTACGGCGTATTGGCGTGCGCCCCGCCATCGCGCGCGTGAAACCGGATGCAACGCGGCGGGCACACCTCGCCGCACAGGCCGCAACCGATGCAGGCACGGGCAAAGTCGTCCGCATCGGACAGGGCACCGGGCAGGGTGACATGCCGATACGGCGCGGCCTCGGTTAGCGGCAGCATCAGGCGCGCAAAACCAAATGGCAGCGTCGCCGCGAATCCGGTCGCCGCCACCAACGTGGCTTGCTTGAGGAGTGCGCGTCGCATCATACCGGCGGCTCCTGTTGTCCCGCCTGTTGTTGGTGACGCCAAGTGTGGCCTTGATGGCCCGGGCCCTGAAACGGAATATCATGCACGGCGATGCGCAACCGGAGTGCATCCTCCGGACACACGGCGATGCAGGCTGTGCAATTGTTGCACTCCTGCCCGAAACCGTCGGCCATTGGCGTCAGACCGAATTCACAGACCACATCACACTTCTGGCAGTCGTTGCAGGTTGCCACGTCACGCTGAATGCGCACGGCGCGGTAGCGCCCCAACAGGGAATACAACGCACCGCCGGCACACAGGTAGCGGCAGAAACCCCGGCGCGCCACCAGGATGTCGAACAGCAACGTGCCCAGAAAAAACACCGCACCGGAACCAAACCCCGCTTGGGCCACAACATAGTAGAGTTCGCGCCCCACCAAGGCCGGCGGATAGATTGCGGCATAAAGAATGCTGCCGGAGAATACCGACAGTACGAAGCCGGCCGCGAGCACCAGATACTTCCCGCGCCGGTCGAATTGACGTTCGCCCAGCGTCAGGCCCGATTTGCGCAACCAGCCGGACAGGGTTTCATTGAGTTCGTAGATAAAACTCGCCGGACAAATCCAGCCGCAGAAGACGCGACCAAGCGCCGCCGTGACGAGAATCGGGATCAGTGCGGTGACTACAAACGGCCAATGAATGCGCAGGCCGGCCGCCACCTGCCCGAGCACCGCGAGCGGATCGCTGAGCTTCAACCCAAACAATGTGCCCGACCAGGTCGTGCCCTTGACGGAGTCGAGTTGGCGCGCGGGGTCGGACACAAACGGCGACGTCAGCGTTTCCATGCTGTCGTAGAGCCACTTCTCGCCCGGTTGCAGCAGGTCATACGCATGCGCGGCGACATAGCTCTGGTACACGTGCAGGAACGGCAACAGCACCAGCATGGCGAAGACCAGACTCAGCGAGGCCCAACGCAGCTTGTTCAAATGACGCGCCCAATAGACCGGCGCTGCGCGGCTAACACTCATGCAACTCCATCCCGATTCGGGAATATGCGAATGGCTTGAGGAATCTGGATGCAGGAACGCTCACACAAACCGCAACCGACGCAGCCTTCCAGCACATGCGGCTGCTCCAAACGCCCGACGCGTATCGCCACATCCGGCAACGGACAGGCGCGATAACACACACCACAGGTCTTGCCCTGGAAGGACAGACACAAACTGGTATCGACGCGCGCCATGCCCATTTTGACACGCGCCAGAATCGGTTCGGCCTCACGCGTGATGCGTTCCAGTGCACCGGTGGGGCAGGCGACACCGCACTTCATGCACAGGATGCAGGCCTGCTCGCGCGGAATGATGTACGGCGTATCCAGTGACGCGCTGCCGTTCTCCAGCCCGAAATAGCTGATGCAGCGATTGGGGCAGGCCTCACCGCACTGGCCGCAGCGGATACAACGAGCGAGGAAATCATTTTCCGCGAGCGCACCCGGCGGGCGCAGGTAACGCAGGCCAGACGGCGGTGCGGTGGCATCGGCAACGGCCGGTGCCGCGGCAACCGCGACCAACATCTGGATAAAGCTACGTCGATCCATCTCCACTCTCTTCCTCGCCACCCGGCGCGCAGCGCGGAGAGGATACCCCGAACCGCGTGGTCGTCAGTTGCTGCTCATACCTTTTCGATGCGGCAGGCCAGCTTCTTGAAGTCTACCTGTCCCGAGACCAGATCCCACACGCGGCTCGATGTGCCATTGACGAGCCACTTGTTCTTCTTGGGATCGGCACTGTCGGCCACCGACAGGTTCCAGGGACTGAAAAGATAGCCACGGGGAACACTGTTGCGCGCGGGCTTGACCAGGCTGTTGACCCCCACTTGTGCGCGCGCCTCGAAATGTCCGCGGCGTGTCACCAGACGCAGCTTCTCGCCATCCTTCACCCCGAGTGCCTTGGCATCTTCCTCGTGCATCTCGACATACATTTCCGGAACCAGCCGGCGCGTGGTCGGGCTGCGGTTGGACTTGGCAGTGTGGAAATGTTCATACACCACACCCAGTCCCAACCAGTATGGATATTTGTCCTTCGGTATTTTTTCCCAGTTCTGGCCGCGGTGCTCGTCGTCCGGCAGATCCGGGGTCAGCGCCATGTCGCGCGCCAGCTTGAGCAACGGAAGGTTGTCGATGGTGTACAGACCCTCCTTGACGCCAAACTCCATCAGCTTGGCGGTGATCTCCTTGCGTCGCGAATAATCTTGCTGGCAGAGCTTGAAGTGCACCTTGCCGTCCTTGGTGCGGAAATAACCGTACGGCCGGTTCTTCCACTGGCCTTCCTGCATCATGAAACGGCGCTTGGTGCCGCCTTCCTTGGCAATGGCATAGGTCGGGGCCGGCCACTGGATTCCGCGTAGCGCCTTGATCTGTTCATAGGGACTGAGCTTGTCGAGTTTCTCCACCTCCAGAATGCCGGTGAGATCGGTATCGGTGCCTTCGGAGGCGCGGATCATGTCGCGCAACACCTCTTCGGCATCGTAGGTGCCGTCCTTGTGGCGCTTGTAGGGAAAGATCTTGTTGCCATCGAGTCCGAGCAGTTGCGCGATCTCCTTGCCCTTGTCGATCACCATGTCCATGTCCGGGCGGCAACCCTTGGGCGGCTCGGCGGCCTTCTCGATGACATAGATGCGCCGCTCCGAGCTGATGTACACACCGGCAACCTCGCCCCAGGTGGCGGCGGGAAAGATCACGTCGGCATACAGATTGTTCGGCGCGTGGCGGTATATCTCCTGCACCACGTTAAAGGTCTTGCTGAGCGCCGGGCGCACCAGGTTGTGCTGATCCGGCAGATCGATGTGTGTGGCATACACCAGGAACACGGCCTTCACTTCGCCCTTGAGGGCGCGCTCCATCATTCCCACGGCGAAGCCCGGATTCTCGGACTTCATCGCGTTGTCGAGATTGGCCTGCGGCACGCGCCAGGCCTTGGCGATCTTGGCGCGGTGCAAACCGTCTTCCAGCGCGACATTGAACGGCAAGCGCCCCGTCAGTCCGCCGGTGAAGCGTTCGCCGACGGCATTCGGCTGACCGGTCATGGAGAACGGGCCGCAACCGGGCTTGGCGAGATTGCCGGTCATGGTCAGCAGATTGATGATGGAGATGACATTGTGCTGGCCGTGAATATGCTGGTTATAGCCAATGCCCCACATGATGATCACGCCGCCATAGCCCTGACCGGCCTGCGCACCCTTGCTGCGCGCCAGACGCTTGCGCGTGGCGTCGGCGAACAGGCCGGCCACACGGCGTATCAGGGCCGGGGTGACTTCCTCCGAGCCCATGCGGTCCTGCACCTGTTCGGGGCTGTAGTTCTTCAAGACGCCTTCGGTGTACTCCTCCCAGCCCGTGGTATGGGCCTTCATGAAATCCCAGTCGATGACGTCCTTGTGGTCCTTCAGGAGCACATGCGCCAAGGCGTTGAGGAAGCTGATGTCACCGTTCAGGATCGGAACGTGTATCGAGTTCTTCGGGTTGATATCGGCATAGCCCTTTGCGGTACCGGTGTAGCGTGGATCGAGCACCACGGTCGGGATGTCGTTCTTCTTCTTATGGTCGGCGCAGCGCCAGAATATGATCGGATGCGCCTCGCGCGCGTTGTGGCCAAAGTGCATGATCATGTCCGCAATCTCGATGTCTTCATAAGCGAGCGGCGGCGTGTCGGAACCGAGGGTCGCGAAGTAGCCGGTAACGGCCGAGGTCATGCACATGCGCGCATTGGCCTCAATCGTGTTCGACCCGAGCACCCCTTTCATGAACAGGTTCTCCAGGTACTGGCCTTCGGTGGTGAGCTGGCCGGAACCATACAGCGCGATGGAATTGCCGCCGTGGGTCTTGACCAGGTGTGCGACCTTGTGCGCGGTCATGTCCGAGGCTTCCTTATACGGTACGCGCACAAAGTGTTCGTCGTCGAAGGATCCTTTGGTCTTGCTGGTGTAGCCTAGATCGCCGTGGCCAGGTTTTTTCCATTCCGCCCACACGTCCTTGCGCACATAGCTGTCGCCCTCCAGACGATCGACATAAATGGGCTCGGCGGCGGTCAGGCCCTTGATACATTGCAGACCCGCGTTGGTGGGATGGTCCTTGTCCGGACGCATGGAGACGATCTTGCCGTTCTCCGCCTGGATGATGGTGCCGCAACCGACACCGCAATACGGGCAGGCGGCGAGCGCGGTTTTGCGCCCGCTACCAGTCGCCGCAGGCGGGACCGGTGCCGCTTCGAGCTCCGGGTTATCGGCAACGAACAGTCCGGAACCGGCACTGGCAATAAAGGCACTGCCCTTGAGAAAATCGCGACGGGACATTTTGCTGCGTTTCATAATTTCAGTTCTCCGGAGTCAGTTCTTGCTGGGCACGGTGCGCAGATAGGCGATGACGTCGTCGATCTCCCGGTCCGAGAGATTGGCCAGGGCCGCCTCGCCGCGGAAGCCGCGCATACGGGTGTTCGACCGGCCTTCAACGATGGTGGCACGGATGAAGCCATCACTGGCCTTGGTGAGGAAGCCCGCCTTGCCAATGGCTGTGCCGGTTCCGCCTGAGACATAACCATCGCCCCTGGGACCGTGACAAGTGGCGCAGATCTGCTCGAACCAGAATTTACCGAGTCGCGGATCGCCCTGGCTACCGGGTTGCGCGTCAACCTGCGCAATGCGATCGGGCAGATGCGGGTGCGAGCGCAGGTACGCCACGATCGCCTCCACCTGCGTCCGGCCCAGGTGGGCAAACGGCGGCATACCGGTACCCGCGCGCCCATCGCGGATGGTGCCCAGCAAGAACTTGTCCGAGGCAAGACTGAGAAATTCCTTGTTGGTCAGCGAGGGGGCAAATCCGGCTTTACCGATGGCATCCGCCTGATGACAGAAAACGCAGTTCTGGTTGTAAAGCTGCTCACCTTCCTGGGCCTGTTTGTTATCGGGTGAAGCGGCCCGTGCGGCGGCCGACGGGACTGCCATCAGTACAACGACCAGGAAAGACATGGTTCGGCATCGCATGATTGACCTCATCACTGTCATCGGGTTGCAGATCCGCGGTCGGCTGCTCCCGCAGTCGACTGACCTGAGCGCCGATCCTTGCACAACAGCGGCACAATGCCTTGATCCAGATCAAAACACAGGGAGATTGACTGCTTGGCCGGCAATCCGTCATCGACGCGGACCCCACACCGTTACCGCAGCGCCTGGCGCCGCCCCTCCTGTGGCAACAAAATATCCGGCG
>Ga0315281_10002669_pt1 | contig 26423 bp, 15 predicted proteins | sample YL17G07_0_MG_FD_204540 | JGI IMG/M metagenome (GOLD analysis project Ga0315281, IMG submission 204540) | Sediment microbial communities from Yellowstone Lake, YNP, Wyoming, USA - YL17G07_0 | ecosystem: Environmental > Aquatic > Freshwater > Lake > Sediment | place: USA: Wyoming | collected... | reverse complement strand
CCATGGGCGTTGCCGAGCGCCTGGCCGCTGCGGACCCCAGTAACGCGGGGTGGCAGAGAGACCTCTCGGTGAGCCAGGAAAAGATCGGCAATGTCCTTCTCGCCCAGGGCGACCTGGCCGGGGCGCTCGAGGCCTATCGCAAATCCATGGGCGTTCGAGAGCGCCTGGCCTCTGCGGACCCCAGTAACGCGGGCTGGCAGAGAGACCTCGCCGTTTCGTTCCACAAGCTGGCCGGCATGTGCGAGCAGACGCATCAGGCCGCCGAAGCCGCGCAATACTGGATTGGCTGCCGGGACGTTCTGCGCGGGATGCGCCGCCGGGGCCTGTTCATGGATCCCCCCATCGTCGCGGTGCTCGATCAACTGGAGCGGAAATATCCATGACGGTGCTCCGCCGCAAAGCGGGGTGAGGGCGGTGAGCGCATCGTTTCGAAAGGTTGAAGGGAAGATTCATGAGCGCCAGCCGAACCTTTCGCATCTTTGTCAGTTCGACCTTCAGCGACCTGAAGGCCGAGCGGAACGCTTTGCAGGAGCGGGTCTTTCCCGATCTGCGGCAGCTCTGCGCGGCGCAGGGCTGGCAGTTCCAGGCCGTGGATCTGCGCTGGGGCGTGAGCGAGGAGGCCGGCCACGACCAGCGGACGATGCGGAAAAAGTGGAACTGCTTTGAAAAGCGCCCAGAGCGGTTGACTGCGCTTGGCCTCACGATCAGTGGGAGAGACGGATCATCTGGCAGGGATAAGGAGGGACAATCATGGGCAGAGTAATCGGCATCGATCTTGGAACAACCAACAGCGTGGTCGCAGTTGTGGATGGCCCACAGCCCCGGGTTGTGGAGAACAAGGAAGCGGGGACGCAGACGCCCTCCGCGGTGAGTCTGAAAAAGCGCAAGGGTCCTAAGAAGGGAGGAGAAGGGAAATCGAACGGCGCGGGGGAGGTCCTTGTGGGGAAGACTGCTTTGGACAACTTCCCGATGAATCCTCGAGATACAATCATCTCCGTGAAGCGGCTCATGGGCCGAGGCGTGGCGGATCCAGAGGTCGAGAAAATCCGCAAGGGCTTTCTGTACGAAGTGGTCAGGCCTTGCAAGGGTACAACGGACAGCATTCGGGTGGTAATGGGTGGGGAGGAGTATTCCCCGGAGAGCATTTCGGCAATGATTCTGCGCAAGTTGAAGGAAGATACTGAGTTCAGGCTCGGTGCCGAGGTAACACACGCGGTGATCACGGTTCCCGCCTATTTCAACCAAGCGCAGAAGAAAGCGACGCGCGACGCTGGGCTGCAGGCGGGTCTCCAGATCATCAAGATCCTGGATGAACCGACTGCGGCGGCCGTGGCTTTCGGGATCGATGCCGGAGGTGGGAAAGATGCCAAGACCCTCCTGGTTTACGACTTGGGTGGAGGCACCTTCGACATCTCTGTTCTGATGTGGGCGGGCAATGTTTTCGCCCCTCTGAACCTCGAGGGCGATATGTGGCTCGGAGGCGACAATTTTGACCAGATACTGGTTGATCACACCTTGCGCGAAGTGAAAAAGGAGCACGGGATTGACCCGACTTCCGACCTTCGATTCATGGCTGCGTTGAGGCAGGCGGCGCGCTCCGCGAAGGAGCGGCTCAGTTCCGCGCACACCGCCGAGATTGTGGTTCCAGGCCTGCTGAGAGACAAGGATAACGACCTGATTGATGTGGAGGTGGAAGTAACGCGGGCAGAGTTTGAAAGAATGGTCAGGCCGTTAGTCGACCGGACGGTGCGTCTTGTAACCACGGCGCTTGCAAACGCCAATCTGTCGAAGGATCAGATTAACTACGTGCTGATGGCTGGCAACTCGACCATCGTTCCGATGGTCCAAAAAGCAATGGAGGACTACTTCGGCGCGGAGAAAGTGCTCCGCAATATCCATCCAAAACACTGCGTCGCGATCGGTGCGGCGATTGTCGCCTTCCGCCATGGTCCCAAGACTGTTTGCCAAGCCCCCCGAGCAGAAAGCGACGGAGGCGAATGCGGCCATGTCAATCCGATGGACGCCGCCGAGTGCGAACGATGTGGAGCATCGCTCCGCGATTTTGGGGCTGCGGTCGAAAGGGTTGAGGGGAAGGCTTCGCAGGACGATCTCATCCTCGGTACTCCTTCACCTATGAGTTATGGCACCCAGTCCTTCGGCGACAAGTTCAATGTTTTCATCAAGAAGACCGATCCGTACCCAACCGATAACCCCTTGGTGCAGACCTTCTACACCCGCACACCCAACCAGAGGATGATCAGGATCCCCGTCTTCGCCGGAGATGTCCTGGACAAAGCCAGCGCCAACGAGAAGCAGGGAGAAGCGTTCGCCGTTCTGCCTCCCGGACTTCCTCAGGATGAACCCATCCACATCAAGCTCTGGCTGGATGCGGACGGCGTGTTTGACTTGACGGCGCATTTGGACAATGGCACGGACCTGGAACCGAGAATTATGCATGGAGAAGATGACCAAAGGGCAGTCGAAGCCATTGAGGGGATTGAGAGGACCGTTGTGGAGAAAGGCAAAGACCTCTCAGCTGATCAGATGAACCAGATCGAGAAGGCGAGAAACGAAGCCTTGCGAAAACTCCAGGATCGGGACTTCGAAGGGGCGAGCGCCTTGGCTGATGAGGTCATGGGTATCCATCCGATTCCCCTTGGACTCGAGGAAAAGGCTCAGCGGCTGATTGGTTTCACGGAGGTCGTTCTCCAGCGGTTTGGCTGGGCGCTGGACCCAAACGATGCATACAAGTTGACCAATCTTGTCACCACAGTCCGCAACGCGCTCGAAAAAGGCGAGGGCGAAGCGCTGGAGGAACAGACAAACGCGCTTGAAGAAGCAACGAATCACCTGCCGGAAGTCATCATGATGCTCTTGGGACTCCGTAACGCTATCGAGGGGAAAATCCGTCCAAGCGACCCGAGGCAGGCGGATGAGATGTCTGGCGAACTTGAGGCCATCGAGAATGAGTTCAAGGCACATCGGTCTGGTCCGGCACTTGCCAGGCTTACTGGTTTGGTTGGCAAAGTCCAAGAGTTCCTCAGCAAGGCAAAGCCGAGGGGCGAGGGTGAGAAATGTGAAGGGTGCGGCGCGGTGTTGCTTAGCCAGCGCAAGTGCCCACAGTGCGGTCGGGACACATGGGTTCTCGCCAAGAAACAGCCCGAGGGAGCCAGCCTTGAACACCAGAAGGCCGCGATCATACCCTGCGTCGTCGGCGACCTGGTTCACTTCTCCGTGACATCCCCACCGATTGTTACCAGTGGCACAGTCTACCTGATGGACATTTGGGTGCACCTTGAAAAACAGCGGCAAGAGGTCATCAAGAGGGCGCTCGAAGAGGCTGGTGGAGCGAAGATCCAGATAAAGAGCCGCGGGCCCGTCAAGGTGGCGAGGGGCAACGTGCTGACCGTGCGCCCACGCATCCAAGGCTTTACGGTTGATCCCCCGCAGGACGTGATACTCTGGGAAGGAGAAATCGGCAACACGACGTTTACGGTCACGGTGCCCGAAGATACTAAGCTGGAGTCGCATGCTGGAGTCTGCGAGTTCTATGTAAGCGGGTTGAGGGTCGCAGCTTTGAACTTCCTAATCCGGGTGGGTGCAGAAGCCACAGAGCCTGCTTCTCTCCCGTCTCGTGAAACGCGTGCGCGACGAGCCTTCGCCTCGTACGCCAGCGAGGATCGCGATGCCGTTCTGGCCCGCATTCAAGGGCTTCAGAAGGGCGTGTCCGACTTGGACGTCTTTCTCGATGTGGCCAGCCTGCGCTCCGGGCAGAGGTGGCAAGATATGTTGAGGCAAGAGATCCTGGGCCGCGACGTGTTGTACTTGTTCTGGTCTCGGGCGGCGAGCGAGTCGAAGTGGGTGGACTGGGAGTGGCGATGCGCGTATCGGGAGAAGGGCCTCGATTTTATCGATCCGGTCCCTCTGATCTCTCCGGACGAAGTTCGCCCACCGGGTGAACTGGCCGATCTTCATTTTGACGATTGGGTGCTCGCGTACATGCGTGGAGGCGTGGGTCCAAGCCATAGGTGAAGTGTGTCCGGAACACGGGGCGCCAAGACAATGCGCGCAATGGGAGCGTGAGTCATGCCGACAGCGAGCCGGACATTCCGAGTGTTTGTCAGTTCGACGTTCAGCGACCTGAAGGCCGAACGGAACGCTTTGCAGGAGAAGGTGTTCCCACGGCTGCGGAAGATGTGCGCGGCGCATGGATGCAACTTTCAGGCGATTGATCTGCGCTGGGGCGTGAGCGAGGAGGCCGCGCTCGACCAGCGCACGATGCGCATCTGCCTGAAGGAGATCGAGCGCTGCCACCGCTGCCTCGATGGACATTCTGGCCTGCCAATGGATGGCGCGTCACTATGGCCACGTGCGGATCGTACACGTCGCGGCCATGCTGGAGGGGATCGCCTGCGCCGAAGCGCGCGGACAGACACCATCGTCGGATAGAATTCATGAGAAAAGGAGCCCCCCAATGGATCAGGACAATTCAACTAAAATCAGGGAGACTGTTTTCATCAAGCAACCCGATGAGGTGGCGACGATGCGCTTCGAGATGGTCAGCAACTCCTCCGCCACCAGCTTCAAGTCCTACTACAGGAGCCAACGGCCGGTAAGCGTGGTGGATCGCGATGGGGCGCGCCACGACGTGGAATTGAGCTCCGAGGGCGTGGAGGTCTGCCCGGGCGTCACTGCGCGGATCGTATCGTCCGAGAGGCGGGAAGACCACCATTACCGGGCCGAGGTGCGCGAGATCACCGTTCGCGCCGAAGCCTGTCCCGTGCTTGTCAAGGTTTTTGAGGAATTCGCGACCTGCACCCGCGACGGCGAAAGCGACAGCCGGACCGACTCCTACACCGTTGCTTTCCGCTTGAGCGATCCAGTGGATCGAGTTGCGGGAAATGAGGATAGCCAAAAGGCATGATCTGCGAATTTCATGGCGGGAGGCAATGGCACCATGACAGAAGAGACAAGTGAAAGATCCGGGATTCAGGAGGCGGTCATGTCGAATAAGTCGAGATCCTTTTTGCGTCGCGCTGTGTGCTGGCTCTTCCGCCATCCAGTTCGGCATTATGTGATATTCTCGCTGTCACTGTTCCATGGCATGGCAGTCTACTTTTACGTGCAGACGGTTGACCCGGACACCTACCGCAAATGGTGGACGACGGACCTTCGGGTCACCCCCAAGTGGCGCTACGGGTACTTTCAGGAGTATCATGGCGCGCACCTCTGCAAGGCACGCAACCTCCCCGAGGCGGTGCCGAAACCCCGCACGGAGGATGAAGAGTTGTCGGACAAGGAACTGACTGCGGCCATGATGCGGCAACTGGATGACTTCCCACGAAAGGCGTGGTCAGAGACGTTGTTCTTCGCGGGTCTAGTGGGGTTCATCTTCTGGCTGGGACCGTGGCTGTGGCGCAAACTCGCGCCGCCGGGCAAGCGCCCCGTCTGGGCCGTCTGCCTCGCGGCGTTACTGTGGATGCTCGGTTGGGCGCTGACCCTTTCGCCCTTCTTGATCTCTAACTATGGCGCGTCGCTCTACACCACCTATGCCGGACCGGGGGCTTTGGTGTACAGTGGCCCCTATCCGGGCCTTGTGTCCGGCCTGGGCGGCGAGACGCTTTCCTATCGCCCCATTCTTGAGGTGATCTGCCTGTTTCCACTCCTGTTCGTGGAGACGGCTCGGATCGGGAACTGGTTGCCGGCGAGCACACTGCCCTTTCTCCTGGTCGCCGGGCTGATGTTCTGCGGCATTCTAGGCGCGATCGTCGGCCTTGTCCGGTGGTTATGGATTTGGGCCGACCTGCGGTTGCAAGCGTCGTTGGCCCCCGCGGATCAGCACGCGCCCGAGAGTTCAGAAAACGAGGAGCACAAGGAGGGAGTATGAACAAGCAAATCATTGCGCTGATTTTGGTTGCGTTACTCTTGAGCGCTGGTGTCATACTGGTGGTGACAATGAAGCGGGAACGCGGTCCTCAGCGGGACACGCTGGCCGGCGGCATGGCTGTTGATACGAAAGGAGGCGGTTCAGGAATGGAGTCGGACAACACAGCGGACCGGGTCACTGAGTTTGAAAAGGTTCTGGACGCCTACTATCGGCGAAAGCCGGTGGCAGAGGCGAACGCGGCGTCCAAGCAGGCGGCCGACGGGTTCAACGCGTGGACCAAGGCGCAGGGGGAGGCACTCGAAACCGACCGCGTGTCGCTGGATAAGGAGTTGGAGACAATCCGCGCGCTGGAGACTCAGATCAAGGAAACGGGGCAGGCTTTGGAGAAGGAGAAAGTCAACGCTGTAGGCGCAGCCGCCGTGGAGGCCTACAACCGGCGCGTCGGGGAACTCAACGCACAGGTCGAGAAGCACGACCGCCTTGGCAAGGACCTCGAACAACGTCAGGCGGCTTACAACCGGCAAGTCGAAGCATATAACCAGGAGGCCGAACGTCGCAAAGCTCAGGCCGAGGGCATCCAGAAACAGGCAGGCAGCGTGGCCGACGCCTACCAGTCCTGGCGCAAGGACGGTCCGGAGCGTCTCTTCTCTGACGTTAACCGCGCATACGCCCAGGCGTTGGAGGAGGCCAGGCGCTCGGGCGGCCCCTCGCCCGAACGTCAATCCCTTATTGACCGGCTGCGGCGCATTCGCGCGGAACTGGCAGCTTACGCGAAAAAGGAGGAGGCGACTGCCGAGCACGGGTTGCTGCTGGTTGACGTCCAACTGCCCGGCGGAGAAGTGGGCCTGGTGATGGTGGACAGCGGCGCTTCGGTTTCGAGCCTCTCGCCGGAAATGGTGGATATCCTGAGCATCCGGCAGCACGTGGGGGAGGAAGTCGAACTGGTTCTTCCCAACGCAATCCGCATCAAAGCGCCGCAGTTGGTTATCCCGGAGATCGCGGCCGAAGGAATGAAGACCGAATACGTCAAGGCCGTCGTTCTGAAGCAGTCCATGCCGGGCGTGGACGGATGCCTCGGGCTGAGTTTCCTCCATCGTTTCGACTACGCGATCGAGAAGAATCAGTTGCTGCTGCGTCAGTTGACGAAGGCGCCGGGGGCGGCCGCGCGTTACGATGCGTTCATCTGCCACAAATCCGAGGATCTCGCCGATGCCAGGACCGTCCATGATGCCCTGAAGGAAGCGGGTCTGCGGCCATTCCTGAGCGAAGTGACGGCGCCCGAAACTCACACGACCGAGTTCCAGAAGGTCATTGACGAGGCGCTGGAGAGCGCCACGCACATGATCGTCATCTGCTCCAGCCCCGCTCGCGTCGAGTCCCCCTGGGTCGAGTGCGAATGGAGAATGTTCGACGGCCTCAAGCGCACGGGCAGGAAGAAAGGCAACATCATTCCCGTTTTGTGCGGAACGATGAAATCGGAGCAACTCCCCCTGGCGCTGAGCCGATACCAGGCCATTGCGATCAGCGATCCGGGATGGAAGACAGCGTTGATGCGCTACCTGCCGAGGTAGGGAAGAAGCCGAATGAGCCGAACTTGGAAAACCGTCCGCGTCTTCATCTCCTCGACGTTCCGCGACATGCACGCGGAGCGGGACCATCTGGTCACCGTCGTCTTCCCGGAGCTGCGGGAACGGGTCGAGCAGTTGGGACTGGAGTTCTTCGACGTGGGCCTGGGAGAAAGGATGAAGTCAGAAGGATGAATGATGAAGTCCGGCTAAACCGCTAACTCCTGGGAATACTGCCGGCAATGGATTGACCGCGTCGAGTCGTTCTTCGTCTGCATCCTCGGTCAACTACTGAGAAAGAGAAAATGGCGCTGATAGTCCAAGGTTTTCTGCTCTCACTTGGTCTCGCCTATGCCGCACGCGTAGGCTGGGCTGGGCCAAAGTTTGAACGGTCGCTGACGGGCGATTCGCGCAGCGAAGTATTGTGGCACTGTGGTCTGCTGGTGACCGCAGCACTTCTGCTTTTATTAGATGGCTGGCCCGAAAAGGTTAGGTGGGCATGGGTGGGATTAGTTAGCCTCGCTATGACAATTGTACTGGCACGTTCATACACCGAGGCATATCGATGGACGGGCGAACTCTCGCCGAAAGCGAGGCGCGTAATGGAAAGCGCTTCCCACCTGCCTCAAGCCCGCAGAATGATTCGTTGCTGCATCTGGACGACGTTAGCTCTAGTGTGGGCTGCACAGTGTGAGAGCGACGTATCGCTGGTTGTTATCTACGTGTTCTTGGGATCATTTCTGTTCTGGTTGTTACGCGGTTGGCAGCTTGTGCATCTAGCTGTACGCACTCACATATACGGACATACCCCATGGGACGACACAACGGGAGAATTCGATGTGTTTCTTAGCTACCGGCGTCTCAACGCCAATGTCGTACGACGAATCGCTGAGGAACTGGCCGTGCGGGGAATACGTGTGTGGTTTGACGAGTATGTGGTTCTCGCACGGGACCGTCGGTTTCTTGAGCAGAGGCTGCGCGATGGGGTGGAGAAATCTCGAAATATGGCGGTATTTTCGAATGACAGTTATGCTCAATCGCCGTGGTGCTGTCATAGCGAACTCGACCCGTTCTTGGCGAAGTTCGGCGCAGCGAAGGTAATCCCAGTGGGAATGCCGAGAGAAGCTCAATTCTTAACGAAGTATGGCAATGTTCTCAATGGTTGCGATTGGATAGTTTTTCCTCGGAATGATCTGTTGGAACACGAAATAGCCGAGGCCGTTTTACACTTGGCCGCATCGCTTACCTCAGGGGGTGCACCTGATATTCACCCAGATACTTTGCCAGAAGAGAGTAATCGGGTCGAGGTGTTAGCCGACGAATGTATTGCGAGTCTTGATTTGGCGGGATTCAAGTTCTTGCGCCCATTCGACCGTGAAATGAAAGGAATTCCCGCAAAAGGAATCAATCTTAAGGAGGTCACCAGCGGATTCAGTGATTTTTATGCGTGTCACCATCGCGGTGCCTTGGTCGCAGTGGAGTTTTCCGCTGGATACGAATCTGGTCCACAGCGGACGATGGTGCCTGTGGACAAGCGGTTGTCGGACACTGAACTTATGGAATACACTCGTGATTTTGCGGCTGATTTTCTAGAAGAGTGCGGTCATCGTGATGTTGGTGTACACACTGTGATTGCCTTCGGTTTTAGGCACTTTGCTGTTTCTTACTGGAACACTTCAGTGGGTGCATGGGCGCGCAAATACAGTGTCATACTTCCACATCCTCGAGCACAGAAGAATTTTGAGGTGGTTGTCACCTTCACACATTTTGGCCAGTTCGTGGATTTCCTGGTGTTTGCACAACGGATGGATGCGATGGTAAACTCTTTGCAAATCAGGTGAATCTATGAGCTTATTCAAGACATTGTTCGGCGGTATTGGCCGTTCGGAGGCGGAGCGGCTTCATCTCCGCGCATTTCAGATGGTGGAGCACGCGACACGGCGGGAAGATTTCGAAGCCGCCTTGCCGTTGTTGGAGGAAGCATCGGGATTGGCTCCGAATCATCCCGATGTCTGGAATGAACTGGCCTTTGTTCTCGGTCACTTAGGGCGTCTGGAGGATGCACTTAATGCTGCTAAGAAAGCAGTTGATCTCCAGCCGGAAAATCCAAAATACTACAATGCTGTTATTGGCAACCGTATGAAGTTGGCCTTGCGTTCCAAGACAAGGACTGAAGCACGACCGCTCTTGTCCAAAACGTTGACCGACTGTGGCCAACTACTCAACCGCTTTCCTGAGTATCCACCTTCTCATTTGGGCCGAGCGGAAATCTTGGCTGCTTCCGGGGCTCCTGAATCGGATTGGGAGCAGGAATTGGATCGCGCTTGTACCATCTACGAGAAGCAAGGAACTATGGGTCATGGTGGTGAGACGACAGGTGACCGACTCAAGAATGTTCTCCAAAACTGTCGTATTCGGTGTCTAGCAAGAGCGCAGTGGTGGAGTAAATTGCCAGAACAGTAGTCAGTGCGCTGACGGCGCCGAGGGAAGGTGACGTCGATCCGGGCATGCGTCGGATGGACGCTTTCTACAGAATGAGGAGACTAACTGCCGCCCCATGAGCGCAACTTGGAAAACGGTTCGAGTGTTTATTTCATCCACGTTCCGCGACATGCACGCGGAACGGGATCACGTGGTGCGCTTTGTCTTTCCGCGGCTGCGGGAGGAACTGCTGAAGCGGCGGATCCACTTGGTGGACGTGGACTTGCGCTGGGGCGTGACCTCGGAGCAGGACTCGCTGCAGGTCTGCAAGGAAATCATTGATGAATGCCGTCCGCGATTTCTCTGCATGCTCGGCGGGCGCTATGGCTGGACGCCGCCCGGACGCGACGAATCCATCACCGCCGCCGAGGTGCGCCACGGCGTGCTGGATCGGTTCGGACAGCACGGTTATGCGTTCTTCTATTTCCGCGATCCGCGCGTTACCGAAACGATCCCGGAAGAGGCGGCTCGATCCGGCGGCTTCCGCGAGTTCCCGCAACCGGACGAAATCGCGCAACTCGGTCCGCGAGAAGCGGAGAAGATTGCGCGCTGGCGGTCTGTGAAGCTGCGCCTCCTGAAGCGAGCAATCGGCAGGGCCGGATTGCAGCCGTTTGTTTACCCGGCGAAATGGAATGACCAGGAACGACGGATGGTCGGTCTGGAAGCGTTTGGCCAGAGGGTTTATGATGACCTCCTGCACAGCATTGACGACGAATTCGGCGCGCAGCCGGCGGCGCAGTTCGACGAATTCGCCGAGGAAAACGCCGCGATGGAGGCGTTCGTCGAGGAGCGCGGCGAGCGTTTTGTCCTCGGCAACCGCGAGCCGGTGCTGGAGGAACTGCTCGCCCACGCCGGCGCAACCGGCGGCAATGGCTACATGTGCCTCACCGGCGCTCCCGGCAGCGGTAAGTCGGCCCTCCTCGCGCACCTCTACCGTTACCTTACTACCGCCCATGCCTCCAGCCTCCGGTCTCCAGCCTACAGCCTAAGCCCCCCGGCCTCCAGTCTCCAGCCTCCAGCCTCCAGCCTTGAGCCGTCCCTCGTCATCCCCCACTTCGTCGGAGCGAGTCCTGGCTCGACCGACGTGCGCCGCACGCTGCGGCGGCTCTGCCACGAACTCAAGGCGGGTTGCCCCGACATCACCGCCGACATCCCCGACGACCCTGAAAAACTCCGCGTCGCGTTCCGGGATTTTCTGCGGCAAGCCTGCGCGCGCAGGCGCGTCGTCATCCTGCTCGACGCCGTCAACCAGTTCGATGCCGTGTCGCATTCCGCCGGACTGCACTGGTTGCCGCAGGATTTGCCGGAGAGCGCCCGCGTCATCCTTTCACTCCAATCGGCCGCGCGGTCAGATGTTCGTAGTCCCGCGCTTATGCGGTCCCACGCGACAGAACCGCCTGAAGGCGGGACTACAAACCCGGCGCTCGATGAACTCCGACGACGACGAAACCCGCCCAAGGAAGTAGAGTTGAGGCCTCTTACGGCAGACGATGGCGAGGCGATTATCAAGGAGTTTCTCCACCGGTACCGTAAGACCATGACGGACACGCAACGCGCCGCGCTGCTGTCCAAGGCCGACGCCGGCACGCCGCTCTACCTGCTGGCCTCGCTTGAGGAACTGCGCACGCTTGGTGCCTTCGAGGAAATCACCCGGCGCATCGCCGAACTGCCGCCCACGACGCACGATCTGTTCGCGTGGATTCTAGAGCGGCTGGAAAACGACGAGGGTTTTCGCGACCCGGCGGGACGGCGCGTGGCGCACGAACTGGTTTCCCGCTTCGCCGCGCTCCTGGGCGCAAGCCGTTACGGGCTGAGCCAGCGCGAGCTGGCCGACCTCCTTGCGCCCGGGGATGCCGACGCGGATCCCCCCATCGAACCCGACCCACAAGGCAACATCGCCGCGCTCCTTCACCTACTGCGCCCCTACCTGATGCGCCGCGGTGAACTGCTCGACTTCCACCACGGTCAATTCCGCGAAGCTGTCGAAGCCGAATATCTCAAAATGGACAACCAACGCCTCACTGCTCACCGCGCCCTTGCTGAATACCTCGAAGACCATTGGCGCAGACCTGACAGGCATGCCGTAGGTGAGTTACCGCACCATCAGATACAAGGGCAGATGTGCTCGGAACTCGCATTGACGCTCAGTGATTTGCAGTTCGTAGCGATGAAGTGCTCGTTCGGAATGCACTACGACCTCCAGATGGATTATCGAGCAGCGTTGGCTGTTATGCCCGAGGGGACGGGGATATCCCGCTTGCTTGATTTCAGTAAAGCGTACTCCCAAGAGATGCTGCACTTAATTGTGTTTGCAGACCACGGCGGTTCTATGCCCTTCGCTCATTTTCTCTTTCAGCAACTCCGAAACCGCATATGGCGCAACACAGAAGGACGTCTCGACTTGGCCAGCGAGAATCAAGTACTCCCCAATCTAGTTCTTCTCCACAGACGTCCCACTAGGAGCAGTCGATTCCTGCGACGAGTCGAGGGGGATGCCGGAACCAGCTTTCGTAGGTTTGACGGAACAGTCCGCTTCTCGCCGGATGGAGGATCACTCTTTGTTGCTGTTATTCGTCAAGAGGTGTTATGCATAGATCCCGACAGCGGTCGTGAGCTGTTCACTCTCCACTGCGTTGGAAGAGCCGTGGCGCTGGATTTTTCCCCTGATGGTGATCGCCTCGTCGTGGGTGGGGATATGGGGCGTGGCAATACCGGAGGCTTCGTTCAAGTCTTCGATCTTGGAAGCAGAGAGTCGGCTGCATTGGTGGAACTGGAGGTGCCAGTGTATACATTGGTTGTCACCGGTATTGGAGAGGTTTTCACTGGCTCCTGCAGTTTAGTTCACGTTCTCGATCTCGACACCATGCAGGTAAAACGCACATGGAACCCTTACGACTGTCATATGGTTTCCGCAATTGCCGTTAACAGGCAACGAACGCTACTGGCAACAGGGGAAATGCTACCCGATGACGACGATGACCACGGATCTCGAATCAGCATCTGGGATGCTGCGACAATGAAACTGCGAGGGGAGATCCACGGCCCGAAATATGGTATCAACTCACTGGCGTTTTCTGACTTGGAGGGAATTCTCGTATCGGGATCGTGCCACCTAAACAACGGCGTAGTTGCATGGCATTGGCAACTACCCGGCACGGAAATCGACGATATGCTACTGTCTGCTGAGCATCGTCAACTTGCATTTGAATTGTTACAGGTTTCCGGCCGCGACCAACAGGTGCAAAACGGTCGGATTATCAGTACGCTCGAAACGGCGGATACGGTAAATGGCATTGTTTGTTTCCCGCAGAGCAGTTGGATCGTGGCGGTGGAGGGTTCCCATGCACAAACGTCAGACGCAATTAACGTTTTCAACATCTTCGGCAGCCAGCCTGGCAACGTGGGCAAGATCTGTGGCCATGCGACGGTGCCTGTTGCTGTTGATATCGACTGTCGTGGGCGTTGGGTTGCAACACTTCACGCGAAAGGGGAGGTGATCATTTGGCCTGCAGACGGCCTAAAGGAGATAGAGCCAAGAGTTCCACCCCGAACACTGTCCGAACACTTCGCGGATCGGACGTGCCGTTATGTGTTATCGGTGGAGGATGATACTCCCCGCTTTGTCCATATCACTGACACCGAGACTGGAACAAATATACTCTCAGGCCTCAGGATTCCATGCCACAAGGCCGGTCTTGTTCCAACTGGCGAGCACTTTGTCCGATTCTACTGGAATCAGTTACCAATGGATCCATACTTCGGAAGCGACGGGACCGCCGCCGGTAGGCAGTGGTTTGAGAGTTTTCTTTCCACGACTCCGGTCTGTTGCACTCTGCATCCGCTCGCGAATCTTGCGGTGTCTCGTAATCGTGCGAAGGGATTACCCGGTGGCTATGGGCTCATAGAGATTCTGGATTCGGGTGAGGAGCTATCGAGAAAATGGACGTTCTCGCCGGGGACGAGAGCGTTTGACATTTGTTTCAGTCGGGACGGTGCATGGGGTGCTACAGTCGTGGACTCCCAAGCAATGCCTGTGCACATTTTCTGTTTTTCCCCACAAACAGGTGAATCCCGAACGTGCGCCATTCCACAGGAAATCGAGCCGGACTTCTTGATCTTTGATAGAGATGGTTCGCTGTGCTTGATAGGGGTAGCCAACAACGAGAAAATAATCGCCTGCTTCGACATCACCGGCTCGAACACGAAAGGCCACAACGGAATGTATAGAGGATTCGGCAATGCAGACCAATTTACTAGCGGACCGCTGCCTATCGACCGGAACAGGTTTGTTGCGGTGCGCGGAAACAACGAGATCGTATGTTTTGAGTCACGGCCAGGGCAGCAAGATTCAGATCGTGGTGGGATTTTCCGTAAGGTGTCAGAGGTGAGAACTCACAAGCATACTTGGGCCATATTCGCTCTGTCGGCCACCGAGGACGGAAATGTTCTGGTTATTTCGGACGGATATCCGTCAATCAGCGTACTTGCGCTCCCTTCTTTCCGTCGTGTGCTGTGGCGCCCGATGGACCAAGTCTCTCCTGACATCTTTCTGAACCAGAGCGAGACTCGACTCTTGGCAATCGGGAAGTTGGCCGATCTGGATGGCCTTCACTACTCGGTGATGGAATTCCCCGCGTCGCCGAATGGCTGAACCTGCGGCGAAATGCGCGACATTCAACGCTTTGATTTACGCACGTCGCCCCCTCGCCAGTGCGGCAGACCGGCATCCGCAACGTCTTCCCCCCGCCATGGGCGAGACAAGGAGACTCGGCCATGCCGCGGCGCTGGCCAAGCAAATCGAGCCGATGGTGAAAGCCGTGCGCCGAGCCGCCGCGGAAGATTGAGACACGCGCATGTTGCACGGGGAACGCACTCGGCGGAGGCGTCTGGTGGAAAGGCGTCGTGGGCGCGACCATTCCTTTGCTGGACGCGAACCGGCCCGGAGGTGTAATCTCCAGTTGGGATTCGCCGCAAGCCCGCAAGAGAATCCAATGGGAGCATACACATGACAACCCGAACCATGACCACTGTCTTTCTCTCCTACGCCCGAGGCGACGATGAGCCCTTTGTGAGGCGGCTGCACGGCGATCTCACGCAGGCTGGCTTCACGGTGTGGTTCGACCGCGAGTCGCTCATGTCGCGGGGGCTCACCTTCCATCAAGAGATCAAGGACGCCATTCGCACGGAGGTGAACCGCGTGGTCTATGTCGGCGGGCGGTTTCGGGCCTTTGGGACAAGACGCTGCGGGTGTGGGACCTGGAGGGCGGCCAGTGCCAGGCGGTGTCCCCGTGCGACGCCCCGATCAAGTACCTCACTTTGGCCCCAGACGGTCGTACCGTCAGTGGCCGGCACGGACACGGGAGAAGTTCCCTGAGGGTTCTGCCGCCCCCCTCGCTCGTGCGGCAGCCCGGTATCTGCAACGTCCGCGATCCGAGAACTCAGGGTCGAGGGCTTACGCACGCCGACCTCTGCCTTGTTGTGCCACACCTCTCAGGCACGCTGTTACTTCCACGACGCCAAAGGAGAAGAGCCATGGACACTCAGCACCCTTCACCGGATGCACGATGAGCGGCTACCGAGCATGTCCTTTTTCTGCGTCTCGGGAAAGACGACGCCTCAGGAGGCCATCCCCTGGTTCTTTCAGGCGCCGAAGAAAGGCTACATGGCCTCCCCCACGACCGAACCGCTGAATTCCCCTTGCGCTTGGGCAGTCGTGCGGGTATAAGGACTCTATTGCGTTGGACTCTTCCGGCGGCATGGGGAAAACAGGATCGCCGGATCAGCCCCGCTCGTGGGTACACCTCGAAAGCTGGGTCTATATGATGCGGATGTCTGCAAAAAAGGGCCTGCTTCTTTTCAGTTTCTTGGTCTGCCTGGTTGCGCGGGGATTTTCCCAATCCTCGATGCCGGCGAATGCACCGTCTCCCGGCTGGCTGAATTCTCCATGCCGCTTTGAGATACGGCCTTCGCTTCCGACCGACTTTGTTGTGATTCTTGACAACTCGGGCAGCATCAAGGGAGACCAGCAGGTCTGGCTGCGGGAATGTGTCCAGTTGCTTGTGGAACTCTTGGATCCGGAGGACCGGATTTCCCTGATTCTGTTCGGACGACAGGCTGTTCTGGCCGCCAACGAGACCGTTTCCGGCGAGGAGAGTCGAAAGGATCTGAAACAGAGGATTGGTGAGAAGATTGACTTCCGGGAGGCGAAGTCGGACCTGACCGTAGCGTTCGACCTATTGGCGCAAAGACGGGACGAGGTCTTTCGAAGGGGCAGATCTTTGCCCTGCGTGGTGCTGGTCACGGATGGTTTCCTGGAGCCCGAATCGGAATCCGTCGCGAATTCGTACAAACGCCTGCTCGAGCGGCGTGAGAAGGATCTTGCCGGGGTGCCGGTCTATGCCATAGGGTTGGGTACGTCGGCGATTCTTCAGCCGTTGGCCGGGCAAGCGGACTTGACGGGCCTGTCGCTTTTGCGGGACAAAATGGCCGGGCCGTTGGGAAAGTTTTTCCATGCCAAGACGCTGGAGCAAATCCTACCCACGCTCCTGGAGATACTGACTCTCTCCAAGGGGGAAATCCAGCTGACGGAGGGGCTGGCCGCGTTCCAGCTGGACGAAAGCTGCGAGGATCTGCTTTTCGTCTTGTGCAGGAAGACGATTGACGGAAAGTCGGAGCTCACATCGCGGGACATCTCGTTCTTGCCCCCCTCGGGTCCGGCGATCACCCTGCAGAGCGCCAGCGCCGGCATCCAGCCGGGTGTTCGCTGGGACTACGGCTACCGTTTCTTCGATGTCATCCGCATTCCGAAACCCGATCCGGGCAAATGGCAGGTGAAACTGGAGAAAGAGGCCCCCTCCGCGCTCCTTGGCAAGTACCGCTCCCACACGCGCATTCTGCACCAGATTCCTCTTCCGTTCGCGTTGAACGAGCTGGGTGTGGTCTGGACCGCGGCTTACGACGATCGGACCTCGGCCGTGGTTTCAGCCCCGGTTCGTTTTCAGATTAAGTGCGACCGTGCGGGGGAGTTCGCTCTGAGCGTGCGATACCTTGACTTTCAGGCTTCTCGCTCAAAGGGCTACTACGGGGCGGAGCTGGGCGTCTGGTTGAACGCGCAGAATATGAAACCGGGCGAGTATACAGCCCAGATCATTGCGCAGAAGGACGACGATCCGAATTTCGCCCGGACGTCGCCTCTTCTTCCAGTCCGAGTCGTAGAGAAACGGTTGGAATGGCTGGCGCCAAAGCCTGCCGAGTCTCGGTTCGTGCCTTTCTTTCAGACAGCCTTTTCTTTGGGGTGTCGCTTACTGCCTTCGGGCAAGGGGGCGTTTGTGGGCCAGCCGGAGGTCCATGTTGACTTGAGCGGTCCGAAGTCACTCGCGGACATGCAAGCGCAGTGGACGCTGGACGGCGAGACGGCTCTCGTCCGTCTTGAGACGAAAACCTTGCCGCCGGGAAGTTACGAAGCGGTTTACCGCGTGAGGGGCCGCCTGAGCGGAGGAGGACCGGCATTGGTTGTTTCCGTCCCCGTTGCGTTCCAGGTGACCTCACTGGAGCGTCTGTTCTGGACCGTGGCAGCGGTGGCGTTGGCCATTGCGGCGCTTCTCCTTCTCCAGGTTGTGTGGTACATTGCGTTCGGTGGGATTCGCGGAAGCCTGAACTATACCGTATTCGTCGACGGCAAGCCGAAGCACAACAACATCTTCGTTCTTGCCAGGGGCAAGCGAAGCCAGCGAATTCCCTGGGGCGCGGAGTTCCTGGCCAATGTGAATACTGGCTGGGTCGAGTTCCGCTCGTCTTTCCCGCTGGTGTTTGTCAAGCCAAAGGTGATTATGAGCGTCTCGAGCGACATGAACTTCGAGTTCGCGGATGCGAGCGGCGTCAGGACCGTCCCAGGTGGCGGCCAACCGCTGCGGCTAAGTAGGGGGCAGAAACTTGTTCTGAAGTCGGGGAATGCACGGGTCGAGATGGAATACTTCGGCTGATTGAGCACAGCACACAACGCACGAGGAAAAGGAGAGGAATCATGGCTACGAAAGACAACACGGCAGCCGCGCCGGGCGGCCAAGGCAATCGGGAGCCTGAGAGACTGACCCCATCTTTTCGCAGAACATTGGTGATCGGCTTGGGGGGGTCCGGGCACAAAGTTGCTGTGCATTTCAAGAAACGCCTCCTCGAGAACTATGGCAAAGTGCCTCCTGCCGTGCAAATCCTGGCCATCGACACCTCCAGCACCATCGAGGAGTGCGAGTCCCTTCGGCTGGGAAAAACGGTGAAACTTGATGCCGAGGAATTCTACTATGCGAAAGTCAGCGATCCGATCGAGGCGGTGAAGCAATCCCCTTCCGTGCAGCAATGGTGGGTTGAGGGAACCCCGTTGGTGGCGATTGTGGATGGGGCGGGAGCCATTCGTCTCAACGGCCGTCTTGCCCTTTACACGAGAATCAATGACCTCATTGACCGCATCCAACGCAAGATTGACACGCTCCGGCATGGAGACCTTGCGATGACCATGAATGAGAACCATCTGAATCTCCGGGAGGAAGCCGAGACGGAAGTCTGTCTCGTCGGGTCGCTGGCCGGCGGAAGCGGCGCCGGCATGTTCTTGGACATCGCTTTTCTCCTTCGGAAGCTGATTGGCGCAGACGTTGTCATCACTGCCTACTTCGTGCTTTCCAACATTTTCCAGAACATTCCCTGGACGATTCGGACCGCGCCGAACTGCTTTGCCAGCCTGACGGAGTTGGAGTACTTCATGGGGGCGGATCAACTTCCCTCAGAGCAGAGAATTCGGGGGGTTGAAGACTTGCAGTTGGGCCCGCACAGGGTGTCAACGAAAGTGCCACCCCTGAACATCGTCAATCTGATAGACGCAAGCACAAATCGCGGCACAAGGATTCAGGATCCCTCAAAACTCTATACATACGTGGCCGAAGCGCTCTCGGTGACCGCAGGCGCCATCGGAAGAGACCTATCGGACGTTGTGGCCAACATCCGCGCTGCCGTGGGTAACGGCAACCCCGCCATCTGGGATAATCACCCCGCCCGTTTTAGTAGCGTGGGGCTGGGCGCGCTGGTCTATCCCGCGGACTACTATGCGCGCGTCGAAATGCTGCGTGCGGCCATGGAAATGGCCCGCGAAGCTGAACGGGAGAATGCAAACCGCTCATCCGCCCCGCGGGTCGATAGCGGGGCGGGGTCGGAGTACGTGGAGTCGTTTCTCAAGAACCACTACTTAGGCGACCCAACCGGAGCAATGCTTCTCGAACAGATCGTGCAGTCCTCGGCGCTCGACAAGACGGTTTCTCTTCCGCCGGACATTGATTTATCGTCTCCCTATGGGAAGAGACAACTGGAAAGCACAATCAAGTCCCGCGAGGATTTCCTGAAAGACCAGATGCAGGACCAGATCCGGACAAACGGTTCTCAAATGTGCGGGATTGTGGTCAGTTCTCTCACGCAGACAGTCAAGCGCCTTCAAGGGATGGAGGAGCGCCGGGAGATCGCAGCGGGCGAAACTGCCCGCTTCGTTCGCGGATTGCTGCAAGCGACCAAGTCGCTCCGCGAGAACACGCTGATTCCACTGCTGCAGCAGTTGCGCAAGCAGGAGCAGGAATGCCAGGATGCCAAGAAGGGGCACCTCGCCGAGATCACGGCAGGTCGCATTTTGTTTGGGAAGAAGCAAAGGATCCGCGCCAGCGAATTGTGCGCAAAGGCCGCGTCGGCCCTTGTCGAGTGTTGGTTCCAGGTATTCCGGATCACGCAGGCTATTGAGATCACAAACAAGATCGAGGCGATTCTTCAGGAAACCACGGACAGCATGGATCGCAAGGTCGGCGAGCGGGGAACGGAGAGCGCTTCGTGGGGCGCTGTGGCCGCGAGTATTGAGACGGATTTGCAGGACCTGCTGCGTAGGGGACCCAAGTACGCAAGACAACCCTACGAAGTTTATGTGGGCGAGGAGAACATGGTTTACTATTATGCCGCGCAGCCCGCCCCCAAACTGACATATGAAGAGTTCTGCCAGCATGCGAAGAAAAACTCGCGACAGGAGAATCTGCCCAAGGACAACGGAAAACTTCTCGAACTCGCTCTCAACTACGCGAATGAGAAGGTGGAACCTCTTCGCCAGGTCAGCGTCATTGACGTGCTCAGACGCATGGAAGAAGAGACCCCGGGCTATACTGAGCAACGGGTCCAATACGCGATGAACCTGGGTGCTCCGCTCTGGCGTTACAACCAGTCCCTAGTCAATGCAAGACCCGAGCGTGTGGAAATGCTTCAGACCATCACTGTAGTGGGAGCGCACTCAACAACCGACGCGTATGAGACCCTCAACCGTCATATTCTCGCGGCCATACGAAAGGGCAAAAAGTCGGAGCCGAGCTACAGCCGAATCCACGACCCCTATCGTGTTGTCATCGTGAGCTACGAGGCAGCACTGCCCCTTCATGCATTGCAGGGCCTTGACGAGATGAAAAGGAAGTATGAGGAAATCCTCATCCCCTCCACCCACATTGACAAGCGGCTGCAATTCAGCCTGCCCGACCTCATGCCCGCTGAGTCCGACGTCGAGAAGGCCTTCTTGACTCTGACCATGGGCATCATTCCCGAGTTGGACTGTATTCACGACGAGGACATGTCGGAACACGAAAGGAAGTACTCGGTTACCGATCCGGAGGTGACTGAGCAAGGCGGCGCAATTGTCCTGGGCACCAAGTTCTACGGGGTCGTCGAGTACCTTTGCGCGAATGGTCTGCTGCTGGAAGCCATACGGAAACTCGTGGAGAGAAAACGCCGGGAGTTCGAGAAAGGAGAGCCAGAAGGGTTCCGCGCGGCCGTGCTCGCCCATCTGGAGAAACTAAAATACCGTTTCCTTGTGCATGGGTTTTCGCGGCCCATAAGCGGACGCTATCTCTACCGGGAGATGCGCTATCTGCTCGGTGAGATAAAGGATCGGCGCAACGTCGAGGACTACCTGAAAGAGCCGATCAGTCGGCGATAGCATGTACCCTTTTCTCTTTGTCACATTCCAGCCGAATGCTGCGAAGTGGGTGCGGTATCTCCTCGGCGCGGTCTCTGACACGTCGAGAGTGGTTGATTTGTGCGGCCAGGTGGACTATGCGTTGTCGGATCGCAGCGGCCAGGAAGGCGTTAGTGGGCAACCTTTCGAGGAAGAGTTCCAGCCGGCGCTTGCCAAGGAACATGGAAGACTGGTTAGGAACCGGCTGGGAATGCTTTTGGCAATGCCGGATATCGGAGAGGTCTGCCATCTGACCGTGTGCCTCGATCTGGAAGGTTCTGCCGAACAAACCATTCTGGGCCTGCCGGCATGGGTTGACGGGTTCCGGCGCTACCAGCAAGTCGCGCAGTCGCCGATGGATATCTCTGTTCTGCTGCTTGTCCCCTCATCGGTTGGGGGAGATTCCGCTGGCGGGCCTCCGGCCGGCGAGTCCATGCTTGAGACGATCACTAAGACGTGGGGCGATGTCGTCTTGCGTCTCCGGGAGAATCCTCAGGGGGCGGCTCCGTTGACGACATGGTTCTGGCTTGTCGCGTCGGAGGGTCTCGGCGGCTCCGGCGCAGAGGGCTCTCATACGGTCGGCTTTCCGGCCGCCGCCCTTCCCAACAAACCCTTTTTGGAGGCCCAGCGGTTTCTCCTAACGATGTCAGAAGTCTTGGACAGGAACTTCCAAGTGGCCCAGCACGCTGTGGCGCAGTTCGAGGAAGAGAAGGTCCAGGCGATCTTCTCGGCCTGCTTCTCGCGGGTCGTGCATTTCCCGCGTGACAGGTTCGTTGAATGGCTTCGCCTCAACCTACGGCAGGAGATTATACGGAACGGGCCCCTCGGGTCCTTGCCATATGAGGCGGAGAAGCGCACAGAGAACGGTCCTGAAGACAGCTGTGACAGGCGGGTCCCCGATGTCCTGCAGATAATTCGACTGCCGCAAGCCCCTCCAACCGTTCCCGGTCGGCCCCACGATCCGTTGTTGTCGTCCACGGCGGATCGCCGTGCCGAACTGTCCGTCGAGGCCCTGGAGACAAGGATTAGGCCGCTTGCCTACGAACAGGTACGCAACGAGATCAAGCCCGCGCAGTCCATGGCCGACCAGCTAAGAGGGGAGTGGCAAAGGTTCCTCGATTCGCTGCTTACCGAGACACTCAGCAATCCTGCCGTCCCCTTGCAGCGCGGGCGCGATGCGCTCGATCATGTGTTAGCTTCTCTGGGGGGAGCATTCCCCAAGGGCGGCCGTCGCGATTCGGTTCCTTCCAGCGTGTATGAGGCAGTGCAGCCTGAGGTCACGCCGGTTCTTCAGAAGGCTTTCCAGACATGGATTCGGGAGTGGACAAACGATTCGGTCCGCGTTACGGGGCGGGCGTCATTCATGGTACCAGATCCGGAGACCGTTGAAGATTGGCCGGCCGAAGTTGACCGTGCCTTCAAGGCATTCGAGGAACAGGAATGCGCAAGCCCCTTCTCCGAAATGGTCTTTTGGAGCGTGTTTCGCCCTCTTCTGTCTCACCTGGCCACGCACGTTCGTGAGAAAACCGGTATGCTCTCGTTGGACCAGACGCGGGAGTTACGCACGACGTGCGAAGGGACTTGGCAGGAAATCAGGAGCCGCTTGGAGGAGTCTCTCGAATACCGCCGGCGCAGAAGGGCCGAGATAGCGGAGGAGGAAGCGGCGCTCCAACGGGACTTTGAGCAGAGGAAGAGCCGCTGCAGTGTTTGGGCAAGGTTGTTCAAGACAAAAGGCTGGAGGGATATTCGCGAAGCCCACGGCAGAGAGGAAGCCGCCCTGGAACAGAAGAAGCGGCTTCTGGACGAACAATTTGCGCGGCTCTTCCCCGCCTTGTGGGAGTCCACTGAAACCTTGCGCCGGCTGATGCCTCCGATACTCTCCTGGGAGATCGCCACGGATTTGTTTGCCGCAATGGAACAAGAACGGAAGGCGCGGCTGAAAGCAATCGAGGAGTTCGAAAACCGGCTTCAGCAGCTGGCGGACGAAGCCAGGCGCACCCGTGACGGGATCGTCTTTCCTTCCTCGGAGCTTGTCATATCCATCCCCCGCAAAGAAGATATGAAGGAACTCTATGACCGACTCGGGGAAGAGATCGCCGGCGAGTCCGGTTTCCTCCCAGCGGCCCTGACGCGGCTGGCTCATAGCGCGGTTGCCATACCGGATGAAGATCTTCAGGCTGACAGACCCACGCCGCTGACCGCATTCATGCGCCTTCCTTTCGCCGTCTACATCGGACTCTTGGACAGGATTGCGGACCAGTTTTTCTCCAGGCTAGGCACTTGGCGCGTCACAGAGATGTTTGTATGGCTAAACGCTGGCAATGCACCCCATCTGGTGGATACGGCCATTCACACCATTGCATGGCCGCCTGGAATTCTGGGTTCGGACTGGAACCTGCACGACAGGAACAGGCTCATGTTCATCAGTGTGCACGAGACGGATAGAAAACACTGGGAAGATGCGGCCAAAGAGAGGGTTTGGCCAGGAGAAACGGTCTGTCTGGGTCCTCTGACGCCCTCGGCCACTGGCCATCCCCACACCGACGAGACGGACGTTTGTTTCCATACATACATCCACGGGCTGCGCGCCTCGGATCTGGCGATATTCCGCCGCTTGAGAGATGGCGGTGTGCTTGGCTGACCCGGCCGCGGGATTCCCAAGTGCCCTTCGCAACAAGGTTCTCCTTGGGGAGCAGGAAGCGGACGCACTTGGGGCGTTGGTTGATTGGACATAGCATGCAACTCGGGTAACCGCAATGGCAGCCAGTTGGAGAACCGTTCGCATCTTCATCTCTTCGACGTTCCGCGATATGCAGGGGGAGCGGGACTGGCTTATTCGCTTCGTCTTCCCGCGCCTGCGCGAGAAACTGCTCCCACGCCGTATTCATCTGGTGGATTTGACCCCGCGCTCGGGTGTAGGCTCTGGACAGCATTCGTAGCTGGCCCTCAGGAGACCATCCCCGAGGGGGACTATGACAAACCGAACCATGACCACCGTCTTTCTCTCCTACGCTCGTGGCGACGATGAGCCCTTTGTGAGGCGGCTGCATGGCGACCTCGCGAACGCGGGCTTCACGGTGTGGTTTGACCGCGAATCGCTCCTGTCGCGGGGACTCACCTTCCATCAAGAGATCAAGGACGCCATCCGCACGGAGGCAGACCGGGTGGTCTATGTCGGCGGGCCGAAGGCCGCGCTGTCCCCCTACGTGCGGGAGGAATGGCAGTTCGCTCTGGAGTGCGACCACGTCGTGGTCACCCCGATCCTCCGGCTGGGAGATTACGAGCACGTGCCCGGCGAACTGAGCCTGCTGCATTGCGAGGACTTCCGGGACGACGCGAACTACGACGCCGCGCTCGCCAAGTTGATCGCCAGCCTCCGCCAGCCCAATCCCAGGCTCGGCGCGCTTTTCGCCGTGCCCAGCCTTCCGCCCAACTTCCTCGGACGCCCCGACTTGATGCGCCGCGTGCGTGACGCGCTGATGGTGGACCTCCAGAAGCCCCAGGTCATCACCGGGGCCGACGCCCGCGTGGGCGTGCAGGGCATGGGCGGCATCGGCAAGTCTGTGCTCGCTGCTGCCCTCGCGCGCAACCGCCAGGTGCGCGAGGGCTATCCCGACGGCGTGGTCTGGATCGCCAGCGGTCAGAACCTGACCGGAGACGACCTTCTCAAGCGCCAGCGCGACCTGGCCCGGCACCTGGGCGGCGACGACACATTCGCCTCCGTGGAGCAGGGAAAGGGCGTGCTGCGTCAGTTACTCGCCGCCAAGGCCGTCCTGCTCGTGCTCGACGACGTGTGGCGGGCCGCCGATGCCCAGCCCTTCGACGTGATCGGCCCCCGCTGCCGGATGCTCGTCACCACCCGCGACAAGGGCATTCTCGACGCCCTCCACGGCGAGTTGGTCCCCGTCTCGCTCTTCACCAAACGGGAAGCTCTGCAACTGCTGGCCGATACCGTCAACGTGGCTCCGGCTGCCCTCCCCGCCGAGGCACACGAAGTTATGCGCGAATGTGGTTGCCTGCCGCTAGCCCTGGCGCTCTGCGGCGGCATGGCCAGGAAGCGCGGCGGCGACTTCCATAGCGTGCTCGAACGCCTCCGCCGTGCGGACCTGGAGAAGATCGCCGACCGCGAGACGATCAACGAACAGCATCTCAGCATCTGGCGCGCGATGCAGGCCAGCGTGGAGATGCTGAGGGGCGACGAGCAGCAACGCTTTGCCGAACTGTGTGTGTTCGCCACCGACCAGACCGTTCCCGAGGCCGCCGCGGCCACGCTCTGGTCGCACACCGGCCACCTGAACGATCTGGATACCGAGGAACTGCTGATCGAGCTCGGCGAACGTTCTCTCATCCAATTGGATCAGAAGAGCGACGTGGACGACAATGTCCGCCGCCGATTCCGTCTGCACGATTTGCTCTACGACTACGCCGTGCGCATCGCCGGCGAACCGCAGGTGCTCCATCGGAAACTCCTCGATGTCTACCGCAAGAAATGCCCCAGCGGCTGGCACACCGGCCCCGACGACGGCTACTTTCTCCAGAACGTCTGCCGCCACCTCGCCGCCGCCGCAGGCAACTGGGACGAGGCGACTGAACTCCTCTGCGATCTGCGCTTCGTCGAGACTCGCTGCCGCGCCGGGCAGGTGTTCGAGTTGCAGAGTGATTACCGAATGGTGCAGGAGGGGTTGCCCGAGAATCAGGCCCGCCTCCTCGAAGAGCGGGACCGCGAGGCGCGCATACAACGCTGGACCGACGAGACAATTGCTTATGCCGCGGCATGGAGCGACCGGCGCGCCCGGTTGTCGCGAGGGGAGGAGGTGGCAGAGCCCGAACCTGCGCTGCCGGAGATCGTCCCGTCCTGCCGAATGTGGACCGACGAGGAAATCGAAGCGGAATGTGACCGCATTCTGAAGGCGCCTACCCGAAGCGACCGGATCGATGCCTTCGCGGGTTTCGTGTCCAGCCAGTGCCACCACTTGCTTGCGCATGGCCAACAGCGCGGCTTCGTGCTGCAACATGCGTGGAACCACGCACCCGCGGGATGTGTCCATGAAGCGGCCGTGCCGATGCTGGTAGGGCTGACCGAACCGCACCTGCTGCGCCGCTGGCCTCCGAACGCCCGGCATAACGCCAAACCGGCCCTCCTGCGCACGCTCATAGGTCACGGCAAGGAAGTCCTGTGTGTGAGCGTGACGTCGGACGGGCGACGGGCGGTCTCGGGCAGTTGGGACAAGACACTGCGGGTGTGGGACATGGAGAGCGGGCAATGCCTGCGCATTCTCGAAGGGCACACCAGAGAAGTCAGGAGCGTGAGTGTGACGCCGGACGGGCGGTGGGTGGTCTCGGGCAGTGAGGATAACACGCTCCGGGTGTGGGACCTGGTGACGGGGCAGTGTCTCCGCGCGCTAATTATACATGGCGTCATTAATCATGCAGGGTGTATTCCGTTTAGCCGGCTTTTAGCCGGCTCCTC
>Ga0315281_10002667_pt1 | contig 26434 bp, 22 predicted proteins | sample YL17G07_0_MG_FD_204540 | JGI IMG/M metagenome (GOLD analysis project Ga0315281, IMG submission 204540) | Sediment microbial communities from Yellowstone Lake, YNP, Wyoming, USA - YL17G07_0 | ecosystem: Environmental > Aquatic > Freshwater > Lake > Sediment | place: USA: Wyoming | collected... | reverse complement strand
ACCAGATGGTCGGCCGCGGCACGCGCCTCGACGCCGCGACCGGCAAGCTGATGTTCCGCATCTACGACTACACCAACGCGACGCGGCTCTTCGGCGAGGACTTCGCGCAGAAGTACCGCAAGCCGCGGGAGAAGCCGAAGACGCCGGGCCCGGATGAGCCGACCGAGCCGCCGACCGAGCCCCAGATCATCATCTCGGCCGGCGGCTTCGACGTGCGCCTCGTCCACGACGGCACCTGCATCGTGACCATGGACGGCGAGGGCAAGGCGATGCCGATCCCCGTCGAGGAGTACAAGCAGCGGCTGGCGGCGCGCCTGATCGCCGAGGCGCCGACGCTCGAGGCCTTCCGTCGGCGCTGGATCACCCCCGTCGCGCGCGAGGAGATGATGGCCGCGCTACCCGACGCCGGTCGCTCGGCCGTGATCGTGCAGCTCGTCGACGACATGGCCGCCTACGACCTCTACGACGTGCTCGCCGAGCTGGGCTACGGCCTCGCCCCGCGCACCCGCCTGGAGCGCGCCGAGGCCTTCGCCTACAAGCACAAGCAGTGGCTCGCAGGCCTGCCGGCGAAGGCCGCCGCCACCCTGCACGCCCTGGCGGAGCAGTTCGCCCAGGAAGGGACCAAGGCGCTCGAGAGCCCCAAGGTCTTCCGCGTCCCCGACGTGGTCAAGGCCGGCGGGCTCGCCGCCCTGCAAGCCCTCGGCGAGCCCGCCGACGTGCTGCTCGAGACCAAGGCGAGGATGTTCGCGGCATGATTCCGCTCACTATCGAACCGCAGCCACCTGAGCCGCCAGCTGGGTGGCGTTGGGAGCTGCTGACGGACTTGGCTCGGCTGGAGAGCGGACACACGCCGAGCCGGCGCCACCCGGAGTGGTGGGGCGGCGACATCCCTTGGCTCGCCCTGCCGGACATCAGGGCCGTTGACTGCCGTGTGATTGACGCGACCGCCGAGACCATCAACGCAAGTGGCATTGCGAATTCGAGCGCACGCATCCTTCCCGCGGAGACGGTCGCCCTTTCGCGAACTGCGTCAGTGGGCTTTGTGACCGTCCTCGGACGGCCCATGGCAACCAGCCAAGACTTCGTCTGCTGGGTGTGCGGACCGCAGCTACAGCCCCGCTTTCTCATGCACCTTCTCCATGTATCGCGCGACTACATACGCGGCCTCGCCAGCGGAGCCATCCACAAGACCGTCTACGTGCCGACCGTGAGGGCGTTCCGAGTCTGTGTCCCGGCTGTGCCTGAGCAGAATCGGATTGCCACCTTGCTGGATGGGCAACTGAGTGCAGCCGCGCGCTCTCTCGCCGCCGCCGACGCTCAGGCAGATGCACTCGGTAGTGCGATGACCGCCAGCCTGGAGCAGCTGCTCCGGAGCATCGCGCCTGATGGTTGCGTGACCCGCCGATGCGGTGAGGTGGCTCGAGTCTCGGGTGGGATTCAGAAATCGCCTGGACGCAGCCCCCGGTCATTCCACCGGCCATTCCTGACGGTCCGCAACGTCCAGCGTGGGTACCTCGACCTGGCCGACATCGAGCGCATGGAAGTAACACCTGCGGAGCTCGAACGGTGTCGATTGAAGGACGGCGACCTGCTGGTGGTTGAGGGCAACGGGAGCCGCGAGCAGATCGGCAGAAACGCGTTGTTCCGGGGCGAAATTGACGAGTGCCTTCATCAGAACCACGTGATCCGTGTCCGCGCCCAGCGCGACGTGCTGAACCCGGAGTTCTTGAGTGTCTTCCTCAACAGCCACCGCGGGATGGCTCAGATGCTCGGGAGAGCCATGACAACCACCGGGCTGCACACGCTCAGCGTCAGGAAGGTCCAGTCGCTGGAGATTCCCGTGCCGCCCCTGCCGGAACAGAACGCCGTGGTAGCACGCTGGGCAAGTCGGCGACGAGCATTCGAGACCGCTTCGCAGGCCCTCTCTCTGAAGTCAGCTGCTGCTGCCGACCTTCCCGCGGCACTGCTCCGTCGTGCATTCTCCACGCGTCCCGGCCGCGAGCAGCCAGAGCCCATTTCGCGTGGACGCGCCTCCGGTACGCCGCTCCCAGGAGTCCGTCATGGCAGCGAGTGAGGAATAGACCGAGTGCCCGCCACTGGTTCCCCGAGAAGCTTCGAGACTCTCCGGTCGTGGAATGGGACGCAGGCACGGGCGTTCGAGGAGCTGTCCTTTCAGCTGCTGAAGTCAGAGGCCCCGGCCAACTCTCTGGTCATCCGAACGGGCAACCCGGATGGCGGGGTCGAGTGGTATGCGGTGCTGCCTGACGGTTCCGAATGGGGTTGGCAGGCCAAGTACGTGCACGGAATTGACGCGCTGCTGACGGCCATGACCGCATCAGTGACGCGCGTCGCGCTCGAACGACCCAGGTTGACCAGGCTAGTCTTCGTCGTTTCGTCGAATCTGGCGACGGGCACGCGAGGCGGAGAGCGGAAGTCTGCGCGGCAGAAGTACGAGGCGAAAGTCGAAACCTGGAAGCGCTCAATTCCCGCGGCGGCCCACGTCGAGTTCGCCCTCGTGCAAGCAAGCGAGCTTCTGGACCGACTGGCTCAGCCTGAGCATCGAGGCCGCCAGTGGTTCTGGTGGGCTGATCCCCAGCTGGGAAGATCCTGGTGCGCCGCCAAGCTGCACGAACAGGCGGATGCAGCCGGAGAGCGGTATCGGCCCGATCTGCAGGTCGATCTCCCTATCGAGGAGGATCTCAAGGCGCTGGCTTGCAGTGAGTCCACGATGGAGGACTTGGAGCGGCTGCTCGGCAGGGTCGTTGCTGCAGCACAGGGGCTGCGTCTCGCCCCATGCGGTCCAAAGAAGCTGCAGACCTTGCACCGAGCCCTAATCGAGTCCGCGGCAGTCCTCGCGGGCGCGGTCAAGCAAGTTGTCGTAACCGCAGAGTCGGCGCCATTCTGCCTGAATTCAGTTGCCGCCGCTCTGGAGTCTTTCCGCCGGGATGTCGAACGCGCCACAGCGCTTGAATTGCAGCTGGATCGCGAGTGGCGTGACCGGTCGCCGGACGCACGCGACACGGACGAGAGGAAACCACCAACCGAGGCTCGAGGCTACTCGGTTCGGCATCTGAGGAATACAACAGAGGCACTCGACGCGTGGCTGGGTTCGCCAGCCGGACAGTCTCTGCAGAAACGCTTCTACTTCCTCGTCGGACCGGCGGGCTCGGGCAAGACCCACCTGTTTCTCGACGCCGCTCGGCGGGCCTTGGAGGAAGACCGGCCCGCTGTGGTCCTAAGCGGCGCTCGCTTCGGTCGGGGGGACCTCTGGGCCAGCGTCTGTGACCAGCTTGGCCTTGAGATGCTCGGTGCAGATCAACTCCTCGGCGCCATGGATGCAGCTGGCGAGGCGGCTGCGGCCACAGGCCGCAGATTCGTGATCATGGTTGACGCGTTGAACGAGTCCGCCGCTCCCGACTTCTGGACGGCGGAGTTGCCTGCGCTACGTTCGGCGGTGTCACGCTTCCCGCACGTGGCGCTTGCCGTGTCGTGCCGAGACACCTACGTGGCCGTCGTCGACGACGGCCACGAACGGGCACTATACGTGACGAGAACCCATCCGGGGTTTGCGGGCCGCGAGGTCGAGGCGACCCAGAAGTACTTCGAGCACTTCGGGCTGGAAGCTCCGCGGATCCCCCTCCTCACACCAGAGTTCAGTCTGCCTCTGTTCCTTAGGCTGTACTGCGACAGCCTGCGCGACTCCGGTCAGAGAGCAGCACCCGGCCATGAAGGCCGCGTGAGGACTTTCGAGCGGTACAGGGACGCCAAGGTGGAGAGAATCGCCAAACGAATCCGCCCCGAGGCGGCGACGTCCTATGAGGTGTCTCGCGCCGAAGACCGTGTCCTAGCCGTTCTGAATGCCCTTCTGGACGAATTCGTGCACACGGGGCGAGATGGCGTGACTATGGGGAAGGCAGAAGTGCTTGCTACCAAGGCCGCGCATGGCCACGAGGCCGAGGCGATTCTCATCTTGGCTTGGCTGCAAAGCGAGGGCGTTCTCGCGAGCGAGCTGCTGTATGTCGAGGGCGATCGGCCAACACAAGGTCTTCGCGTTGTCTTCCAGGCACTCGCTGACTTCCTCATCCTGCGGCATCGTCTCTCTGACGTTGCTGACCCGATGAAGGACCCTGCACTACGTCGCTGGCTTCGCTCAGAGTGCAGCTGGGGCATCGTAGAGGCGGCCTGCACTGTCATGCCAGAGCTCTACGGCATCGAGCTTCCCGATTTCCTGAGAATCACTGCCGGCTCACTGAGGAGTGGGAGCGGCGACACGAAGTCGCAGCGTCGACGTCTTGGACGAGCACGCCATGTGTTCCGGTCGCTCGTTGAGACGTTGCCCTACCGCGCCTCCAACGCTGTGACTGAGCGGACCCTAGAGCTGCTGAACCAGTCCCTTTCGCTTGTCTCGCCCGACGAGCTATTCCGGATTCTGTTTCTCATGGCGCCGCAGCCTGACAATCGACTCAATTCAGAGGCGCTTCATCGCTACCTGTCCAGGCTCCGCATGCCTCGTCGCGACGCCTTCTTTGGCTTCGCGACGTACCACGAAATCGGGAATGACACCAGTCCGGCAGCTCTGCTCGCCAGGTGGGCCAGCCGAGGCCCCTACCCCTACTACGATCGGAGAGTAGTCGAGCTTGCTTCCATCCCGCTCGTATGGCTGCTGTCATCATCCAACCGCTACATGCGTGACTGGGTTACCAAGGCTCTCGTTCAACTACTGCGTGGACACCTCGACGTCGCACGGCAGCTCCTTGACCGCTTCTGGGACGTCGACGACCCGTATGTTGTTCAGCGAGTAGTCGTGATCGCGTATGGCGCCCTGATGCGAAGCGATGACTCGCAACTGTCAGAAGCCTGCGCACTTGTAGAGCGAGTGAGAGACCTGGTCTTCATCCGCCCCATGCGCCCCGACGAACTCATGCTGGATGCCGCGAGAGGGATCCTCGAGTGGGGGGCCTGCAAGGCCATCCTTAGTAGAGACGCGCTCTCCGTCGTCGAGCGACCCTATGGCCTGACTCCCCCGGGCAATCCGCCGACACGGGCGAAGTTGGAAGAGCGCTACGGACTCAGGCATCACCTGCCCGACGGCGAGAGCTACAACACCATCTTCTCATCAGTGCTGGGGTTAGGGGACTTCGGCGCGCACGTCGTCGATTCTGGTGTGCGCAACTTCTCCAGACGCAAGAGAGGCCAAGCTGTTCGCACCCGAGGCACGAAGGAGCCGCGGTTCATCACGAGCCGCTGGAGGACGTTCGTCCAATCATTGACGGCGGAACAGCTAGCTCAGCTGCAGGAAGGGGCCGGGTCGGCGAGCGCCGTTGAGTCAGCGGCCAGCGATCCGGTCGATCTGCTCCTCGCAGGATTTCGCTCATCGCTCAACATGGACCAGTGGGCGCTCTTCCACCGCTGCTGGTCACGGCCGCACAACAGGACTGCCTGGGACCCCTACCCCGGAGAGAGAGCGCGCCGCTGGGTGTTCAGGCGCACGCTGAGTCTCGGATGGACACCCGAGGTGTTTGGACAGGAGGACAGAGGACTCGCGTACGGCCGCCTCGATCGCGATGAACACAAGGCCGAGCGTTGGGGCAGGAAGTACCAGTGGATGGCGTATCACGAGCTGCTGGCGCGCATAGCTGACAGCTACGAGTCGTGCGCCGATGACGAGGCCTACGAAGGTCTGCATCAAATCATCGGCGACAGGGAAATTGATCCGAGCCTTCCTCCGGTTGAGTATCGCCCCTTCGCCGAACACGGCGAACAGGCCGGGGCTACTTGGCTGCGCCCGCCGATCAGGATCGCCAAGTGGCCTCCCGCGCAGATTGACTTTGGACGATACCAAGGGAGCCTCGACAAGTTTCTGGACGACCACGACTCGGAGCCGTCGCTGGACAAGGTCATCCGCTCCACCGATGACGAGGGCGAGGAATGGGTGCTACTCGAGGCCTACCTTTCGCAAGGTGACCCCGACGCCCACCAGACCTGGCTCGGGCTCCAACAACCCATGGCGCTGCATGGCTGGCTGGTTCCTCAAGAGCAGGGGCCGCGCTTGCTGCCGCACCTCGCGGAAATGCGTCGGGAACGGTTTCACGACGTAGTTGACGACCATGGACACGTCGACTGCTGCTACGTGGGAGAAATCGGGTGGGCCCCACACCGCTGCTATAACCGACATGCCGAGTTCGCGGAGGTCGCATTCGCTGACGACGTGTGGAGGCTAGTGCCTGCCGTCGAGACCTATTGTTGGGAAGGCAGCCTGCTTGACTGCTCTATTGAGGCATCCGTCTCCGCCGCTCTGCCGTCGACGTTCATTCAAGCGCGATCCACACTGCGCACCGATGCACGCGGACCGTGTTGGCTGGACTCTGGAGGAGTACCCGTCTTCACCAACCTATCCAGTAGACCCGACGGCCGTGACAAGGCCTTCTTGGTGCGAGCGAATTGGCTCAAGACGTTTCTGGAAGATCACCAACTTGAGCTGATGATAGCGAGCTGGTTCGAGCGAAGGCTTCTAGACCCAGACCACACGTCTCCTCATCCGTTCGCCGACGTGGTTTCTGCGGCTCGTGTGGACTCCGAGCTGACGATCTACCTGTCAGAGCCCGTCCGGAGCTCAGGCGAGAGATGACGGGCAAAGCCTGCTTCACGAGTCCTCTCCCTGTGGTGCGGCACATGACCGGAGGTCTCTGACATGACGAAGAATGAAGTGACGGTCTGGGGCATCCACGCCGGCAAGACCGGCGACGCGGACACGCTCTTCCTCAAGAAGCACGTCGTCGCCATCGGATGGGAGGCCAAGGGCGACCTGGGCGCCCTCGCGCCCGAGCGCGAGGCGTTCAAGATGCGGGCGCAGAAGGTGTACCCGGACGCCAAGCCTGGTGCCATTCCTCTCATCGGCGGCCAGAACTTCCGCTTCGTTCACGAGGTCCAGTCCGGTGACCTCATCGCCTACCCTTCGCAGCACGACAAGAAGATCCACGTCGGTCGCATCGATGGACCGTATCGGTACGATCCCAACCTCGACTCGGGCTATCCCAGCCTGCGGCCGGTGAAGTGGCTCCACTCACTTCCGCGGACCGACTTCAGTCAGGGGGCTCTGTACGAGATCGGCTCTGCCATGAGCTTCTTCCAGCTCAAGACGTACGCCGAGGAGTTCATCGCCGCCTCGCAGGGCAAGCACCCCGCGATCGAGGTCAAGCAGGATCCGACGGTCGCCCTCGTCGCCAGCGACGTCGAACAGTCGACCAAGGACTATCTGCTCAAGACACTGGCGCAGAACTTCAAGGGCCACCGTTTCGCCCATCTGGTCGGCGACCTGCTCGAGACCATGGGCTACCGCACGCGTGTGCCGCCGGAGGGGCCGGACAAGGGCATCGACATCGTCGCCTTCAGGGATGAGCTGGGTCTGCACCCGCCGATCATCAGGGTGCAGGTCAAGAGCGGCGAGGGGAACGTCGGGTCGCCCGAGGTACAGGCGCTCGCCGGAGCGATCGGTGACAAAGGCGCCGGGCTCTTCGTGGCGCTGGCTTCGTTCTCCAAGCAAGCGCGCGACTTCGCCGACGCCAAGGGCAATCTCCGCCTGCTCGACGGCGACGCTCTCCTCGACCTGCTGCTGGAGCACTACGAGGAACTCGACGCCAGGTATCGCGCCGAGATACCTCTGAAGCGGGTGTACATCCCGGAGCCGACAGACGAATCGGCCTGAGGCGGCCGTGACTGAGGCTGTCGACAGGGTGACGCGCGGCAGCCGCAAGCACGTGCTCGACTGGACGGGACGACCGTCGTGCCTGAGCGAGCTCGCCGAGCTGCTCGCACCGGTGCCCGTACGCATCCCGCGCGGCACGACACCGATGCCGTGCGGCCCCGATGCTCCCATGGAGGCGCGGCTCGAACGTCACGGCCAGCGGTGGCTTCCAGGTCATCCCGCCTGGCGCGTTCTTCAGGACTGGTGGCTGGTTCACAAGGCAGGGGCCAACACCCCGAACTGGGACATCGCGGTCGGATGCGAGCTCGAGGGGCGACCGGGGCTCGTCCTTGTGGAGGCCAAGGCGAATCATCGCGAGCTGAAGGCGGGCGGCAAGCCGCTGCGCGCCGACGCTTCCCTCAAGGCGCGCGCCAATCACGAGCGCATCGGCGCGGCGATCGTCGAAGCGTGCGTAGGCTGGCGGCTCGTCGATGCGCGCGTGACCATCACGCGGGACGCGCACTACCAGCTCGTCAATCGTCTGGCCTTCACTTGGAAGCTCGCCACCCTCGGCATCCCCGTGGCGCTGGTCTACCTGGGGTTCGCCGGCGACGAGGGCATCAGAGACGCCGGAACGCCGTTCGCCGACGACGCGGACTGGCAGGCCGCCTTCCGCGAGCACCTGCGCGATCACCACGGACGCGAGATCGTCCCACTCGACTTGCTCGAACGGCGGCTCGAAGTGCTCTCGCCCGCAACAGACGACCCCGTACCTGTGTGGCTCCTGTCGCGCAGCAGGCCGGTAATCGAGGTGTCGCCGCCGCGTGGGTCGTTGAGGCAGACGCCGCCAACGCTGTAGATTATCACCGGTGGACGTATCGCTGCGCCTCTGACGCCGTCAGGCGAGCAGGGTAGAATCCATGACGGACGAACTGAGGAGACAGTGAAGACCAGACCGTCATCGATCCCGCTGTACTCGCTTGCCGACGTCTCGCGGTACGCGCGTGCACAGACACAACTCGTGCGGCGGCTCTATCTCGGCTACCGCGACGGCGAGGTGCAGCGACCGCCGCTGCTCGCGAGCTCAGTCGACCCAGCGCGGCCTGCGCCGCTGGCGTTCGACGATCTCATCGAGACCGCCCTAATCGCCGCCCTCAGGGCTCGCGGTATCTCGCTGCAGGCCGTGCGTGAGGCGCACCGGGTCGCGGCGGCCGAGGCTGGCGAGCATCCCTTTGCCCGGCGCGACATCCTGGTCGCCGGCAAGGACATTTTCATGCGCGCCAGCGAGGCTCTCGGCGACGGTCCCGAGCATCTTGCAGCACTGACCAAGGGCGGTCAGCGCGCGCTCGAACCCGTGCTCGCCGAGTACCTGCAGCACGTCGACTGGCAAGAGGCCTACCCGGTCGAGTGGCGCCCCAAGGGCGGCGTGGTACGCCAGAACCCGGAGGTCGAGTTTGGCCTGCCCCAGGTGCGCGGTGTGCGCACCGAGATCATCCGCGGCCGCTTTGAGGCTGAGGAGCCCATCGAGGTCATCGCCGACGACTTCGGTCTCACGAGCGACGACGTCCAGCACGCCCTCAGATACGAGCTCTGGCTGAGACCAGCAGCGTAGTCTTCTTCTGCGACCGCAACCTTGGTCGCCGTGTTCCGCTTGCGCTGCGCGCAGCCGGGTGGGTGATTGAAGCGCACGACGACCATTTCGAGCCCGTCACCAAAGACGTGGATCTGCTGCCCGCTGTGGCAGCAAAGGGCTGGATTTTCCTGACCCAGGACGCCCGCATCCGGTATCGCTCTGCCGAGGCGACCGCGCTGAGAGAAGCCGGGCTCAAGACGTTCGTCCTCGTGACCGGCAACCTGAGCGCCGAGAGGACCGTCGAGATCCTCGAGAAGGCACGCAAGCGCATGGAGCAGATCGCGTCGCAAGAGGCTGCGCCGTTCATCTACCGCGTTGGCAAGGATGGGTCGCTGAAGCGGGTGGGCTGACCTCGTTCTCAGAGCTGGTGCGACGTCGCCGAACGCGCGCAAGGCGTCGGGCCGGCGGGGAGTCTACCGAACCAACGCCGGCCTGGCCGCGTTCGGCTGACTCCACTCGAGCGGCTGGGCGGTGTTCTCGATGACGAGGGCGGTCGCCCTGGTGTCGAGTCGAGGCGGCTGACTGCGACCTCCGCTGGCAAGTGCGGGCTGCTGGCCGAGGCACCGCAGCCCCAAGCGCAGCGTCTCCGAGAGCGTCCTGCCTCCCACTTCTGACAAGGCGGTGAGCAGCTCGATCTCCTCAGGCTTGAGGCGTACCGAGACTACGGCACCGGGAGTGCGTCCGCGGCTCACGCCAAGGACTTCGTAGTCGTCGGGACTGTCGGTTCTTGCTTCTGGCTTGCGTCGGCTCATCGTCCCTCCTCGGTGCTCTATCTCACTTCGCGTCTGAAGACCTGCTGCTGAGCGTCGGTCGCCGGATGGGCGGTCGCAACACGCCACGTTCCGGCGTCTCTGGTCCTCTCAAGGGCCACGGTGACGATCTCGCCACCATGCGTGGTGCCAATCATCAGGTAGTGCGCTCGCCTGTCCTTGCGGTTCTTCACGACGACGTGAGGATTGGCCACGATCTGATTCACGTCTCGCACCGTCAGCCCGTGCTTGGCGACGTGCTCCTCGCCCGCCTCGTCCCATTCAAGATCGTGAACCTCGATCGTCACTTGCCCAACTCAGAGACGAGTGTATGATGTGTAATACACGGTATGACATCGGACGAACGGAGTCAAACCATGAACGATCCTGACGAGCTGAAGCTCGACTACCTGCTTGTCGCCGACGCCGGCGAAGTGGTCGGCGGCAAGCTGTATCTGCTCGGCGGAGGATGGGACCGGCTGCTCGTTCCCCAGTTGCCCGGGCCTCCGGCGGCGCCCTTCGCGGTGGCGGTCGGCATCGGCGTGCCGTGGGGTATGACCAACAAGAAGCTGCGCCTCAGCATCGACGTGCTCGATGCCGACGGCGGCCAGCTCTCCCAACTTGCCGGCGGCGAGATCGAAGTCGGCCGCCCGCCCGGCATGCGCGTAGGGATCTCGCAGCGGTTCCAGATCGCCGTGCCGGCGCAACCGCAGTTCGCGACTGAGGGGCGCTACGTTGTTCGGTGTTCGATCGATGCGGCGGTCCTCGGAAGCACGGCGATAGAAGTCGCGGCCGCGACGCCCAGTCCTGCGACAGCGTAGGCCTCGCGGCGACACCTTCGAGGTTAGCGCGCGATTCTTGGCGGTCAAGGATGACAATTCCTGAACGTGCGATGGTCACCGGCTTCGCCCCCATTGCCAGGCCCGACGCCCTGGTCCTCATCCTCGGTACCGCCCCGAGCCGGCGCTCGCTGGAGGCCGGCATTCGAAGCTCGAGTCGCTTTGAAAGCCTGTCGAGCCTCGTTGTCGCACGTACTGTCGCGACTCTGACGCGGCTTCTTCCTCGACTATGTCACTAGTTTTGTGACACGGCGCGTCACCCGTTGGTGACAGAGCTAGAGACTCAGCCGATAGATCCGACTGTGAGTCGCGCCCTCGCTCGTCAAGGCACCCTTAGCGACCATGTCGGCGAGGTCACGCTGCAACGTCCGCCGCGCGACGGCAGGCTGAAGCGTCTGGTAGTCGGCCAGTGCGACCTGCCCGTACTCCAGAGCGAAAGCTAGTGCCGTTGCCTGACGGGCGTTCAGGCCAAGTCGGCCTACGGCGAGATCGCGTTTCATGACCAGCTCGGCTCTGCCGGCGGTCTGACGCATCTGCGACGCCAGCCCGTCCGCGAAGTACTCGAGCCATGGCGTGAGATCGGCATCGGCCTCATTCCCCGAGCGGATGGCTTCGTAGTACGCGGGCCGGTCGCTGTCGTAGTACTCGCTGATGGTGAACAGGCGCTTGAAGTCGTAGCCGGAACGGTAGAGGCAGAGCGTCGAGAGCAGGCGCCCTGTGCGCCCGTTGCCGTCGAGGAAGGGATGGATGCGCACGAGCTCGATCTGCGCGATCCCGGCGGCCAACACGGCGTGCACGCCGCCGGGTTCGCGCAGCCAAGCGACCAGCTCCGCCACAAGACGCGGCACCTCGTACGAGGGGGGCGGCGTGTAGACCGTGTCGCCAGTCGCCGAATTGACGACGTAGTTCTGGACCTTGCGGTACTCACCCGGGGCCGCCGAGTTGCCTCGGACGTCCTGCACCAGACGCCGCTGGATCTCTCGGACCAACGACTCGGTGATCGGCTCGCCGCCCTCGAGGTACGACGAGACGAGGTCGAACGCGTTGCGGTAGTTGAGCAACTCGCGGGAGTCGTCACGCGGTGCATCAGCTACGGATTCGCCGGCCAAGAGTCGCTCGGCTTGGTCGAGCGACAACCGGGCGCCTTCGATGTGCGTCGTGTGGAAGGCCTCGAGGACAAGCGCCTGGCGCTGCATCTGCGCTACCCAGTCGGCCGACAGGCGCGCCGCGGCGAGGAAGCCCTTTGCTTCATCGATCCGGCCGATGGCCGACGTGATCGTGTTGGTGATGGAGAACCGCGGCGCGAAGCTCATGCTAAGACCGTTCGTGTGGCGGCCGTCTCATCCCTCCATGTTCGCCGCCACGGTAGACTGAGGCAAGAGTCGGGAGGTGGACAATGTCGCAGCGGAGAGGGGGATGATGGCACGCGCCGCGAACGCCAACGGCAAGAAGCTCGCCACCCAGCAGTCGGTCAACGCGGCCGTCAAGCAGATCTGCGACATCATGCGCCGCTCCAACTGCGCCGGCGCCCTGCAGTACGTGCCCGAGCTCACATGGATCCTCTTTCTGCGCATCCTCGACGAGCGCGAGGAGCAGGAGGCCGGCGAGGCGCGCGCGGTCGGCATCGAGTATGCACCGAGCCTGAAGCCGCCGTATCGCTGGCGCGACTGGGCGGCGCCGGACGGCGCGAAGCGCGCCGAACTGCAGTCGGGCGCGCTGGGCGCCGTCTTCCACTTCCTGAACGAGGAGCTGCTGCCGTACCTGCGCGGGCTGGGCGAGCGGCCGCAGGCGAGCTCGCGCCAGAAGGTCATCAGCCAGATCATGAGCAGCGTCGAGCACACGCGCATCGACACCGAGCGCAACTTCCTCGACGTCATCGACAAGGTCGACGAGATCGACCACACCACTGTCGACACGACCCACGTCTTCACCCTCTCGCAGGTCTACGAGGGCTTGCTCCTCAAGATGGGCGAGAAGGGCAACGACGGCGGCCAGTTCTTCACCCCGCGCGAGATCATCCGCGCCATGGTCCGCGTCGTCGACCCGTGCATCGGCGAGACGGTCTACGACCCAGGCTGCGGCACCGGCGGCTTTCTCGCCCAGTCGTTCGAACAGATGACCGGGGCAAGCAACGCCAACATCACCTCGCCCGACCAGCTCACGACCCTGCAGGAGCACACCTTCTACGGACGCGAGAAGGACAACGCCATCTACCCCATCGCGCTCGCCAACCTGGTGCTGCACGGCATCGACGCGCCCCACATCTGGCACGGCAACACGCTGACACAGACGGTCGCCTACGACGGCCTCTTCGAGGCCGCGCCGCCGCTCTACGACGTGATCCTCATGAACCCGCCCTTCGGCGGCAAGGAGGGCAAGGATGCCCAGACGCGCTTCGCCTACAAGACGGGGGCGACGCAGGTGCTCTTCTTGCAGCACGTGATCGACAGTCTGCGGCCGCCGAAGGACGACGGGCTCGGCGGCCGTTGCGGCCTCGTCATCGACGAGGGCGTCCTCTTCCGCACCAACGAGACCGCCTTCGTGCAGACCAAGCGCAAGCTGCTCGACGACTGCGACCTGTGGTGCATCGTCAGCATGCCGCCGGGCGTGTTCAGCCAGGCGGGCGCCGGGGTCAAGACCAACCTGCTCTTCTTCAACAAGGGGCGCCCTACCGAGCGCATCTGGTACTACGACCTCAGCGACCTCAAGGTCGGCAAGAAGAACCCGTTCACGCTGGTGCGCATGGGCGACTTCTTCGAGTTGGTCGGGGACTGCCGGGCCGGCGGCGCAGCGGACCGGCCCGATTCGGAGCGCAGCTGGACGGTGACACGCGACGAGATCGAGGCGCGCAACTACGACCTCAAGGCGGTCAACCCGCACCGCATCGTCGAGGAGGACACGCGCACGCCCGAGGAGCTCCTCGACCTGATCGAAGAGCAGCAGAAGATCATCGCCGAGGCGATCGCCGAGCTGCGGCGACTGTGAGGCGAGCGGTCACGTGATACGCCTGCTGCGCGAGCGCCTGCGCACGTACTGGCGAAAGATCGTCGTCATCGTGCTCCTGGTCTTCGTCCAGGCGGTCGCCAGCCTCTACCTGCCGACGCTCAACGCCGACATCATCAACAACGGCGTCGTCACCGGCGACACTGCCTACATCCTGCGGACCGGCGGGATCATGCTTGTCGTCACGCTCCTGTTCGTCCTCGCCGCCATCGTCAGCGTCTACTACGGCTCCAGGGTCGCGATGAGCCTCGGCCGCGACGTGCGCGCCGCGCTCTTCCGGCGCGTGGAGACGTTCTCGCAGGCCGAGGTGAACCGCTTCGGCACGCCGTCGCTGATCACGCGCACGACCAACGACGTACAACAGGTCCAGATGGTCGTGCTGATGATGCTCAACCTGATCCTCCTGGCCCCGATGATGATGATCGGCGGCATCATCATGTCGCTGCGGCTCAACGCGTCGCTCTCGTCGGTCGTCTTCGTCGCCATCCCGATCCTGCTTGCGTTCATCGGCTTGATGGTGCGGGCGGGGCTACCGCTCTTCACGTCGATGCAGGCCAGGATCGACCGCGTGAACCAGGTCACGCGCGAGGTGCTCAGCGGCATACGGGTGATCCGCGCCTTCGACCGCACGCGGCACGAGGAGGAGCGCTTCCGCGCCGCCAACGAGGACCTCACCTGGACCACGCTCAAGGTGAACCGCCTCTTCGCCCTGATGTTCCCGACGGTGACCATCGTACTGAACCTCTCGACGGTGGCGATCATGTGGTTCGGCGGCAAGCAGATCGCCGCCGGCGACATGCCGATCGGCGATCTGACCGCCTTCCTCACCTACATCATCCAGATCCTCTTCTCGGTGCTCATGGCCACCATCATGTTCGTGATGGTGCCGCGGGCCGCGGCGTCGGCGGAGCGGATCCAGGCGGTGCTCGAGACCGAGCCGTCGATCGTCGACCCGGTGGAGCCCGTGCGGGACGTCACGGCGCGTGGCCGCGTGGAGTTCCGCGACGTCGAGTTCCGCTACCCGCACGCCGAGGAGCCGGTGCTCAGCGGCATCAACCTCTCGATCGAGCCCGGCGAGACGGTCGCCATCATCGGGAGCACAGGCTGCGGCAAGTCGACGCTGATCAGCCTGATCCCGCGCTTCTACGACGTGACCGCGGGCAGCGTGCTCGTCGACGGCGTCGACGTGCGCGACTTCGAGCTGAAAGACCTGTGGCGCCGGATCGGCCTGGTGCCGCAGAAGTCGTTCCTCTTCAGCGGCACCGTGGCCGGCAACCTGCGCCAGGGCGACGAGGACGCGAGCGACGAGAGGGTCTGGCACGTCCTCGAGACGGCACAGGGCAGGGACTTCGTGGAAGAGATGCCCGAGGGCATCGAGGCGGAGATCGCCCAGGGCGGCGCCAACGTCTCGGGCGGGCAGCGCCAGCGCCTGGCGATCGCCAGGGCGCTGGCCAAGCGCGCCGCAATCAACATCTTCGACGACAGCTTCTCGGCCCTCGACTTCACCACCGATGCGCGCCTGCGCACCGCGCTGAAGAGGGAGATGGCCGACACGACGCAGATCATCGTCGCGCAGCGCGTCGGCACGATCATGCACGCCGACAAGATCGTCGTGCTCGAAGACGGGACGATCGCCGCCATGGGCACGCACGACGAGCTCCTGAAGACCAGCGACACGTACCGCGAGATCGTCGCCTCGCAGCTCGGCGCGGAGGGCGCGGCGTGAGCACCGCCGAACGGCGCGCGGGAGGGCCGCCCTCCGGGCCCGGGCCCGGAGGCCCGGGCCGCCGCGGCGGCCCTCCCGGCCCCGGCGGGGGCCCGCCCGGCCACGCGCTCATGGTGCCCGTCGCGAAACCGAAGGACCTCAAGGGCGCCCTGCGCCGGCTCGGCGGACTGCTGGCGAAGGAGCGCGTGCTGATCGGCGTGGTCGTCCTGCTCGCCGTCTGCAGCGTGGCGCTGGCCGTGATCGGGCCGAAGATCCTCGGGCACGCCACAGACATCCTGTTCGAGGGCGTGATAAGCCAGCAGCTGCCGGCCGGCGTGACCCAGGAGCAGGCCATCGCCGGCCTGCGCGCCAAGGGGCAGGACCGCATCGCCGACATGCTGTCGAGCATGACGCTGCACCCCGGCGAGGGCGTCGACTTCGACGCCATGGGCCTCACGCTGCTCCTGGTCGTCGGCGTCTACCTGCTGAGCGCGGCGTTCTCGTGGCTGCAGCAGTACCTCATGGCGGGAGTCGCGCAGCGCTCGATGTTCAAGCTGCGGCAGGCGGTGGACGAGAAGCTCGCCCGCCTGCCGCTGAAGTACTTCGACGACCACCCCCGCGGCGACGTCCTGAGCCGCATGACCAACGACATCGACAACATCTCGCAGACGCTGCAGCAGTCGCTCACCCAGCTCATCACGGCGGCGCTGACCATCGTCGGCGTGCTCATCATGATGCTCTGGATCAGCTGGATCCTGGCCCTGATCTCGGTGCTCGTCGTGCCGCTCTCCATGATCGTCACGCTGTTCATCGCCAAACGCTCGCAGAAGCAGTTCGCGGCGCAGTGGGAGCACACCGGCGACCTCAACGGGCACGTCGAGGAGACGTTCACCGGCCACAACGTCGTAAAGGTCTTCGGGCGGCAGAAGCAGGCCATCGAGGCCTTCGACGAGGAGAACGAGAAGCTCTACCAGTCGAGCTTCAAGGCGCAGTTCATCTCGGGGATGATCCAGCCGGTGATGAACTTCATCGGCAACCTGAACTACGTGGCGGTCGCCGTCGTCGGCGGGATCATGGTCGCCAACGGGCGCATCTCGCTCGGCGACGTGCAGGCGTTCATCCAGTACTCGCGCCAGTTCACGATGCCCATCGCGCAGACGGCCAGCATCATGAACGTGCTGCAGTCCGCGGCCGCGTCGGCCGAGCGCGTCTTCGAGCTGCTCGACGAGGCGGAGGAAGAGCCGGACGTGGCCGCGCCGGTCAAGCTCGAGCACACGCGCGGCCACATCACCCTCCGCGACGTGTCGTTCCGCTACGTCCCCGACACCCCGCTGATCGAGGACTTCAGCCTCGACGTAGCTCCAGGTCGGACGGTCGCGATCGTCGGTCCGACCGGCGCCGGCAAGACGACGCTCGTCAACCTGCTGCTGCGCTTCTACGAGATCGACGAGGGCACGATCCTGATCGACGACGTCGACGCGCGGGCGATGACGCGCGGCGACCTGCGCGATCTCTTCGGCATGGTGCTGCAGGACACGTGGCTGTTCACCGGCACGATCCGCGAGAACATCGCCTACGGGCGCGAAGGCGCGGGCGAGGAGGAGATCCTCGCCGCTGCCCGGGCGGCTCGCGTGGACCACTTCGTGCGCACGCTCGACGACGGCTACGACACCGTCCTCGACGACGACGCGACGAACGTCTCCCAGGGCGAGAAGCAGCTGCTCACCATCGCCCGCGCCTTCCTCTCCGACCCCGACGTGCTGATCCTCGACGAGGCCACAAGCTCGGTCGACACGCGCACCGAGGTGCTCATCCAGGAGGCGATGGCCGAGCTCATGAAGGATCGCACGAGCTTCGTCATCGCCCACCGCCTGTCGACGATCCGCGGGGCCGACACGATCCTCGTCATGGACCACGGCCGCATCGTCGAGCAGGGCAGCCACGACGAACTCATGGCGGCGCGGGGCTTCTACTACGACCTCTACGCGAGCCAGTTCACGGAGGCGCTCGACGAGGCGTCGTAGCCGTGGGCCTCGGCCGTCGCGCGCTCAGGGCTCGGGGCCGACCCCCATCCACCGGTCCAGCCACCACTTCACCGAGCGGTTCGCCTCGGCCGAGAAGCCGGCGGTGAACTTGCGCGCGTAGACGTCCTGGGCGTAGCTGGCGATGCCGGGCCCAAGACCGTGCGCGGCATGGGCGCGGTCGAAGTCGTCCGAGACCTCGCGCAGCTCGTCCGCGCTCAGCCGGCGGTAGGAGTCGCGGTGCACGACATGCTTCTCGTACCGCTCGGTCACGTGCGGCCTGGTCTTGGGCCGGCCGAAGCACAGCATGGTGATCGGGAAGGTGTACTGCGGGAGGCCGAGCAGCTCGGCGTGGGTCTCGGCCTGCTCGAGGATGTCGCCGATGTAGCACGAGCCGATGCCGAGCGACTCGGCGGCGATGACGGCGTTCTGGGCGGCGATGAGCGCGTCGCAACAGGCGAGCATGAGGTCGCCGAGGCCGGGGGTGACGCCGCGCGGCACGCCCTCCATCTCGTCAACGCCGGCGGCCGCGAACAGGTCCATCCACTTCTGGTAGTCGGCGACGAAGAGCAGCACCCACGGCGCCCGGGCGATGAACGGCTGGTCGTCGCAGGTGACGGCGAGCCTGTCCTTGAGCGCCTGGTCCTCGATCTCGACGATCGAGTACAGCATCAGGTTGCCGGCGGTCGGGGCGCGCATGGCCGTGTGCAGGATCGTCCGCTTCTCCTCGTCGGTGAGCGGCGTCGGGTCGTAGGCGCGCGTCGAGCAGCGCGCGTTCATGAGGTCGATGGTGGGATTCACGGGTCCTCCTACCCGGCGTGCACGCCGTTGGGGACGGGCTTCTCCGGGACGGCCAGGACCGGAGTGATCCCGTCCTCGTAGCCGATGTCGAAGAGCATGCCTTCGGAGGCGATGCCGGCCATCGTCCGCGGCGCCAGGTTGACGATGAAGAGCGCCTGGCGTCCTTCGATCTCGCGCGGGTCATCGCGCTCCTGCTTCATGCCGGCGAGGATCGTGCGCCGGAAGTCGCCGAAGTCGACCTCCAGGCGCACGAGCTTGCTCGAGTCGGGCACGTCGCCCACGGCGACGATGGTCCCGACCCTCACGTCGAGCGCCTGCACGGCCTCGATGCCGACCAGTGGCTTGACCGCTGCCGTCATGTGCACCCTCCCGGGATCGTGCTGCTCACCGTGTGACGGACTCGCCCGTGAGCACCAGGCGCTCGATCAGGTCGGCGCCCTTCGCGCTGCCAGCTTGGGCGCGCACGTCGCGGGCTATCACCCGCATGCGCGCGCGCAGCGCGTCGTCGGCGAGCAATCGCTCGACGGTGCCGACCAGCTGCTCCTCCGTCCAGTCGTAGGTCGGCAGCCGCGCCCCGAACCCCGTCTCCTGCAGCCGCTGCGCGTTGTCATACTGGTCCCAGAACAGCGGCAGACCGACCATCGGCAGGCCGAAGTGGAAGCCCTCGCAGATCGTGTTGTTGCCGCCGTGGGTCATGAGCAGATCGCACTGCGGCAGGATCGACGGCTGGGGCAGGAACTCGTCGCCGTACATGCGCGGACCGAGCTTCATCTGGTCCTTCAGCGGCCCCATCGAGACGATGACGCGATGCTCGGTCGTGGCGAGCGCGTCGATGAGGCGCTGCATCAGACCCAGGTCCATGCAGCCGAGCGAGCCCAGCGAGAGGTAGACGACCTTGCCGTCGCCGGGAAGGTGCTCGGCGACGTCGAGCGGCGCCTCGGTCGCGCGCACGGACGAGTCCATGCGATGCCACGTGGGCGCGAGCGGCCGCGCCCGGGCGTAGTCGGCGGCCGCGGGGAACTCGTAGAGGTTGAGCCACGGCGACTCCCGGCTGAACTCGTCCGGCGGGCAGGCCGGGGCGCCGACTGAGGCGCGGAACTCGTTGTGTTCGCGCAGGAGGTTGGCGTGCACCCGGCCGTACTCGTCGCGAAACGCCTGCCACTGGCTGCGGTCGGCGACCGGGAGACCGGAGAGGGGCGGCGGCAGGTCGGGGTCGCGCATCTCGAGGGGGTTGCACGAGACGATGCGCACCCAGGGGCAGCCGCCCAGCTCGACCGCTGGATACCCGGTCACGTTGTCCGTCGCCACCACGTCCGGGCGGACCTCGTCCCAGATTGCCGTGAGGCGTTCGTGCGCGTACTGCTCGGCGGCGACCAGCGTCTCCCAGATCGGCTTCGTGACCGTCTCGATCTGGTCGATCGTCGGCCTGCGGAACTCCGGTGCAGTCACGCGGATGAACTCGGACCAGGGGTCCTCGGGCGCTGCAACGTCGGCCGCACGGCCAGCCGAGTCCTTGGTCGGGGACGACTCCTCCTCCGCAGGGGCCGTCCGGAAGAGGTGCGCCTCGAAGCCGCGTGGCTCGAGCACGCCGGCGAAGGACTCGTCGACGACGAAGACCACACGGTGGCCCCGCTCCAGCAGCAGGCTGCCGATCGCGGCGCAGTCGTTGGTCGGTCCCCAGGCGCCGGGCTCGGGGAAGAAGGCGATCGTCTTCGCGTCCGGCATCGGCGCTGCTCCTCTCGCGTGGACGGGGCGTGGATCGTGCTGCTCCGCCAACTCAACAACCGACGTGACCGACGCGCAAGGGCCGGCGCGACCTGAGATCGCCGCCGGCGCCTCGACTGTTCGCACAGGACGGACGATCCGGCGTTCGCGTGGGCCATACTGGCGCAATGGAACGCATCCTGCTCATCGTCGCCAACCGCGAGCAGTTCCCCGAGCCGGCCTTCCCCATCGGCGCGCTGTACGTGGCTGGGGCGGCGGAGGCCGCCGGGGCCAAGGCCCGCGTCTTCGACGCGGGCCTTCACCGGCGGCCCCTCGCCGCCCTGCGCGCCGAGATCGCCGCCTTCCGTCCCGGCGTCGTCGGCCTCTCCCTGCGCAACGCCGACAACGCCGCCTATCCCTGCACGCGCACCTACCTGGGCTGGTACGGGCGGGTGGCGCGCGAGGTGCGCCGCGCGGCGCCCCACACGCGCCTCGTCGCCGGCGGCCCGGCCTTCTCGATCTTCCCGCGCGAGCTGCTGCGGGAGTTGGGTGCCGACGCCGGCGTGATCGGCGACGGCGAGGTGGCCGCGACACGGCTCGCCGTCGGCGAGCTGCCGGACGGCCTCAGCGAACTGCCCTGCGCCGACCTGTCCGCCGTCCGCCTGCCGTCAGACCTCGCGCAGGTGTTCGCGGGCGCCGCGCGCTACCGCACTGTAGCCGTGCAGACCGCGCGCGGATGCCCGCACGGTTGCGTCTACTGCACGTACCCCGCCCTCGAGGGGCGCCGGCTCAGGTCTCGGCCGCCGGAGGCGGTGGCGGACGAGGTTGAGCGGCTCCACCGTGACCTCGGCGCCACCGAGCTCTTCGTCGTCGACTCGACGTTCAACGCCGACGAGAAGCACACGGCGGCGGTCTGCGAGGCGCTCCGCCGCCGCGCCCTCGGCGTGTGCTTCTCTTGCTACCTCGAACCACGCATGAGCGACCCAGGGCTCTTCGAGCTGCTCGCCGCGGCCGGCTGCACCTCGGTGGACTTCGGCAGCGACGCTGCAGCGGGCGCGACTCTGTCCGGGCTCGGCAAGTCGTTCGCCGTCGAGGACCTTAGGACGGCGACTCGCGCCGCCCAGCGCGCCGGGCTCGACGTCTGCCACTCGCTGCTCTTCGGCGGGCCCGGCGAGACGCCGGCGACGGTGGCCGAGACCGTGCGTGTGATGGACGATCTCGCGCCCACCGCCGTCGTCGCTATGGTCGGACTGCGTATCTACCCCGGGACGGCGCTCGCGGTGCTGGCCCGCGAAGCGGGCCTCATCCGCGAGCGCGACCCGTTGCTGGAGCCGCGCTTCTGCGCCGCCGGCGTGCTGGCCGGCGACCCGCGCGCCGCGTGGCTCTTCGAGCAGGTGCGCGGCGCGGCCGCCACGCGCCGGAACTGGTTCCTCCCTGGCGCCCGTGACTGGAGTGCAGCCTGGGGGCCGCGCCTGTTGCGCCGCGTGGGCCGTCCCGGCCCACTCTGGCGCAACTTCCCGCGGCCGCGCTGGTACAGGTACCTCTAGCGCCGGGCAGCCCCGCCCGACGACGCGGGCGTCGGCGTCGGCGCTACGTCCCAGGGGGCGGGCGCCCGGCCGAAGGCCCAAGGCGCCTTGCGCACGGCGGCGCGCAGCAGGCGACGCATGTTCGAGCGCTTCATGTGGACGCCGTCGTAGAACGCGTCCGGGTCGCCGTCGAACGTCCTGATGAAGGTGAAGTCGAGGAACGTGAAGTGGTAGCGGCTCTGCAGCTCGACGAGGTAGGCCTTGAAGCTCGCGCGGCGGTTGTCCCAGTGCACGTCGCGGATCGCCCTGATCACCCTGGGGTGGATCGGCATGATGAGGAGCAGGGGCTCGATGTCGTGCTGGTTCATGTAGGCGAGGGTGTCCTCGAAGTAACGCCGGGTGCGCGAGACGGTGGTCGGGATGCCGTCTTCGTCGCTGCGCTGCTTGAGCGCACGCTCGATGTACGCGGCGAGGGATGCGTCGAGCGTGACGCCGGCGGCTACCTGACGGTCGTAGTTGTCCCAGACGACGGCGCCGTCGCGTGCGTACACACGATGCCCCCATGTGTGCGTCATGCCGCCGTTCATCTTCTGCCGAAGATCGTAGGGGAAGTAACGGCGCAGGCGCGAGTCTCTGACGAGGCCGATGTCGAACTGCCTGTTCGTGAAGAACCCCCCAGGCTGAAGGCCCCAGACGACGTGCTTCTTGACGCTCGGCGCGCGGCGCACGAGGTGATGGACCATCGCCCACACGTCCTCGTGCGTGCTCTCCATGACGGCGCAGTTGAAGCCGCGCAGCCCCCAGCGCCGACGGGCGTATGACGGCTCGAAGCGGAACGAGCGCGAGCCGCCGAAGAAGACGAGACTGGGGCTGTAGCCGAGACGCCCCAGCATGTTCATCTTGTGCGTACGGTCGGTGAGCCGATCGAGCGTGGTGGCGGCGGCCGGCGGGGCAGTGGCGAGCGCCAGGGCCCCGCCCGCCGCCAGCCCGGCGACGAGCACGGCCAGGAGCATCCGGTCGACCTTCTGCCTGCGAAGCTTCATGATGTGCGCCGCCCTCCGCCTCTCGTCCCGCGCCTCTTCTCAGGGTACCATGGGCGCCTTGCCCGGGAGGCGACGGCGCCCGTTGACGCCAGGCCCCTCGGCCCGCCGGTAAAGACACCCGTCGGCGAGCCGATACACTGTAGGTGATGGTGACGCGTCCACAGCCGAGATGGAACATGCTGTTCGGGGTGCCCGCCGCCCTTGTCGCCGCGGGTCTCCTCGTCTGCTTCTTCACGCTCGCCGCTCCCCAGCCCGCCGCGGCGACCGGCCAAGGCGTCTTCACCGTCGAGCCCGTCGAGAAGGTCCCGACGATCGACGACCTGCAGCGTGAGGCGCGCCGGGCGCGCGCCGACATGGCGCGCCTGAGGGCGCGCCTCGACGACCTTTCGCAGCAGTACGACGCGGCCAGGGCGCGACTCGACGGCATCAACCGCGACTTGACGCGCACGCGCCTCGAGCTCCTGCGCGCCGAGGCCGCCCTCGAGGCGCAGCGTCAGCTCGTCAGTCTGCGGCTCGCGGCGATGTACAAGACCGGTCAGACGACGATGCTCGACGTCCTCGTCGGCGTCTCCGGCTTCGCCGACCTCGAGTCCGGTCTCAACCTGCTTCGGCGCATCGCCCAGAGCGACCAAGCCGAGGAAGACAAGCTTGAAGACATGACGAGGTCGACGGCGCGCTTGGCCGCCGCGCTCGACGACAGCCGCGCCGAGGCGCTGGCGATCGAGAGCGAGATCGAGGGCCAGCGCGCCCAAGTCGCCCAGACCCTCGAGGAGCGGCGCGCGTTGCTCGAGGGCCTCACCGAGAGCCTCGAGCGCGCCCTCGCCGCCGGGCTGCCGCCCGAGCTCATGAAGGCGCCGCCCGGGGGCCACACGCCGGTCACGTGGGCCAAGGCTCTGCTGCAGGCGCTGCAGGTGCCGCTGACGACCGACAACCTCGCGGCGATCATCGCGTGGGAGATGGCGGAGGGCGGCCACTGGTACAACTCCGCCCACTACAACCCGCTCAACACGACCTGGCGCATGCCGGGCGCGACGTCGATGAACTCCGTCGGGGTCAAGGCCTACCTCAGCTGGGCGCAGGGCCTCGCCGCGAGCGTGAACACGTTCCACAACGGCCTCTACGAGGGCATCCTCGCCGCGCTTCGCGCGGGGAACGACGCCCAAGCGGTCGCCGACGCCGTCGCGGCCTCGCCGTGGGGCACGGGGTCGTTCGCGGTCAGGCTCTAGGACGCGACTGCGACAGCGCGCGGTGCGTGTCGGGGCAGCCCCTTCGGGGCACTACTGAGCCATGACTGACATCCTCTGGCTGGTCGTCGTCATCGCCCTCGTCCTTGTCGTGCTCGCGCCGTTCGTGCAGCGACGCCGGCTGTTGCGACGGCGGCGCGCTCTGATCCGCGAGATCGAGGCCGCGCGGGGCTCGCGCGTCATCGGCATGATCCACCGCCAGGAGACGATCAGCCTGCTTGGCCTGCCGCTGACACGCTTCATCGACATCGAAGACTCGGAGCAGATCCTGCGCGCGATCCGCATGACGCCGGACGACATGCCCATCGACCTGATCCTCCACACGCCCGGGGGCCTCGTCCTCGCCTCCGACCAGATCGCCCACGCGCTGCGCCGCCACGCCGGCAAGGTCACTGTGATCGTCGCCCACTACGCGATGTCTGGAGGCAGCCTGCTGGCACTCGCCGCCGACGCGATCCTGATGGACCGCGACGCGGTCCTCGGGCCCGTCGACCCGCAGCTCGGCAGCTTCCCGCGCGGGTACTCGCCGGCCGCCTCGATCCTCAAGGCACTCGAGGTCGAGAACCCGAACCGTGACGACCAGACTCTCATCCTCGGCGACGTGGCGCGCAAAGCGATCGCGCAGGCGCACGACACGGTCCTCGAACTTCTCGGCCCGGAGCGCGATCCCGAGGATGCCGAGCGACTCGCGACCATGCTGACCGACGGGCGCTGGACGCACGACTACCCGATCAGGTTCGAGCGCGCGCGGGAGCTCGGCCTTCCGGTGAGCGACGAGGTGCCGAAGAAGGTCTACGAGCTGATGCGCCTCTTCCCCCAGCGCGCGCGACGCCCGTCGGTCGAGTTCGTCCCGGTACCGTATCCTGAGAGCGACCGGGGAACCGATACCCGGACGACCGGAACGAGGGCATGGCGTGACGCACCCTGATGTGACCCGTGAGGACGTGACCCGGGAGGACGTGGCCCGGGAGGATGTGACAGGCGAGGCCTTCGTCCTGCGGCCACCGTGCCGCGACGATCTCGCGGGCATCGTCGCCCTCAAGCGTGCCTGCGACGTGGTCGAGTTCGGGCGTCCCGACACCGACGACGCCGACGTGCTCGCGGATTGGGACAGCACGGGGTTCGCGCTCGACCTCGACGCCCGCGTGGCGCTCGACACGTCGGCCGGCGAGAGTATCGCCGGCTACGGTCACGCCTTCGAGCTGTACGTGCAGGTCGTCGTCCATCCCGAGTGCAACGGGCGCGGCATCGGCACGGCGTTGCGCGAGTTCGCCGAACGGCGGGCGCTCGAGCAGGCGGGTGAAGACGTCGAGGTCAAGGTCTGGCAGGCCCCGCGCCGGACCAACGGGACGGCGCACCGCCTGCTCGAGGCCGCCGGCTACACGCGCGGCCACCACTACGTGGAGATGGAGGTCGAACTCGACGGGGAGACCCGGGAGCCGGTCTGGCCCGCGGGCGTGACCGTGAGGACGTTCGAACTCGGACGCGACGAACAAGCCTGCCATGCCCTGCTGAACCTCGCCTGGAGTCAGTACAAGACGTACGAACCCGTGAGCTTCGAACGCTGGACGGACCTGACGCGAGAACCCGACTTCGACCCGTCGGTGTGGTTCCTGGCCGAGGAAGGAGACGAGCTCGTCGGCGCATGCCTCTGCCGCGATTACGAGGACCAGTCGTGGATCACCAGCCTGGGCGTGCACCCGGCGCACCGCGGGCGCGGCTTGGGCGAGGCGCTCCTGCGGCACGCCTTCGCCGACCTGCGCGCCCGCGGCAACGTCCGTGCGGGTCTCTCGGTGAGCTCGCGCAACACGCAGTCGGCGTGGCGCCTGTACGAGCGCGTCGGCATGCGCGACGCCGGCGGCTGGGTCGCCTTCGAGAAGGTGCTGCGCGAGGCCAGACCGGTCTAAGGCGACCCCGCACGCGGGCGTTTCGCGCGCCGCGCGGAAGGACCCAGCCCGGTGCGCGCCGAAGGCTCTTTCCGAGGCTCGGAAGGAGGCTCCCATGACGGCGCGCGAGTTTCGCTGCCGCGAGTGCGGCTATCCCTTCAAGACCGCGGACCAGGGCTGGGCGCGAGACGCCGCCCTCATGTGCCCGGCGTGCGGCAGCAGTGACGTCAGCATCCTCGTCTCACTGCCTCGCCGCGAGCCGGTGCGGATGATCGCCACGGAGCAGCGGACCGGCACGGGCGGCGGCCGCTAGTCACCTCGACATTGCCTGCCGCCGCCCGCCTCCGTACAATCGCCACCTCTTCACCGACGTTCCCGGAGGCAAGCCCTAGGTCGGGCCACGCGGTCCCCGCGTGACCGGCCACCCTACCTTTCAGGGGCCAGGCCAGGCAGGAGGGCGCGGTGCGTCGCGACGAGAACGAGGCGATCGAGCTCTACAACGCCGCGCGGCGCCGGGGCCTTCGGCCCGCCCTGCTCGAGTCGCTCGGTCCGCGCACCCACTTCGGGCGCCGCACCGTGCTCGGCGTCGCGCCGGC
>Ga0315281_10002666_pt1 | contig 26435 bp, 19 predicted proteins | sample YL17G07_0_MG_FD_204540 | JGI IMG/M metagenome (GOLD analysis project Ga0315281, IMG submission 204540) | Sediment microbial communities from Yellowstone Lake, YNP, Wyoming, USA - YL17G07_0 | ecosystem: Environmental > Aquatic > Freshwater > Lake > Sediment | place: USA: Wyoming | collected... | reverse complement strand
GCCGAGCCAGACAAAAGGGCGGGGCAAAGCCCCCGCAAATCCGCGTCCATTCGTTTTTCCGCAGCCTGCTAGACCTGGATCACCCGCACCGAGACCATGTTCTTGATGGCCTGGAGTTGCTCCAGCAGGGGCTTTTCGATCGGGGAATCCACGCGCAACAGGGACATCGCGTTTCCGCCCGGCATGTTCCGGGACAGCTCGAATTGGCTGATGTTGATGCCGTTGCGGGAGAGGCAAGTTCCCAGGTCGCCGATCACGCCGGGCCGGTCCATGTTCACCATGGACAGCAGGTGTCCCTCGGGGATCACCTCGAAGTCGAATTCGTTGACCTGGCTGATGCGGTGGTTGTTCTTGCCGAACACCACGCCCGCGATGGAGAAGGACTCCCGCCCGTCGGAAATGACGAAGCGGATCGCGCTGGGGTATTCGCTGAACGCCGGATCGTCGCTGTCGGTCACCTGGATGTGGCGCTCCGCGGCCCGCTGCTCGGCGTTGACGAACGTAATCAGGTCGGACGCGGTGTTCTTGAGAAACCCCTTCAGGAAGGCGCGGCGGATCATGGCGCCGTCGTCGCTGCTCAGTTCCCCCCGGTACTGCACCTGGATGGTGTGCGGGTTGAAGTCCAGGGACTGCATGGCGAAGCTGCCCAGCTTCTCGGCCAGCACCGTGTAGTCCTTGGCGCGGGGACTCATCAGCGCCTTCATGCGCGGCATGTTGACGGGAAAGTCCACCACCTCGTCGCGCAGCGCCTTCAGGGTCTGCTCGGCGATGGATTCGGCGATGCGCTGTTGGGCCTCCGCCGTGGAGGCGCCGATATGGGGCGTCATCACCACCTGCGGCAGTTGGCCGAAGGGGTTGTCCCGGGGCGGTTCCACGTCCCAGGTGTCAATGCCCGCCGCGCGCACCTTGCCGCTCTTGAGCGCGGCGAGCAGCGCGGACTCGTTGATGATGCCGCCGCGCGACAGGTTCAGCAGCAGCACCCCGTCCTTCATGCGGGCGATCTGCCCGGCCTGGATCATGTCGGAGGTCTCGCGCGTCTTGGGCACATGCACGGTGATGACGTCGCTTTCCCGGATCAGCGCGTCCAGATCCGCCTTGCGGACATGGTGGGCCTCGAACACCTCGTCGGCGATGTAGGGGTCGTACGCCAGGGTCTCCATCTCGAAGGCGCGGGCAAAGCGGGCCACGCGGCTGCCCACGTTGCCCAGTCCAATGATGCCGATGGTCTTGTGCAGCAGTTCCGTCCCGGTGAAGCGGTGCCGGTCCCAACCCAGCTGCTGCATGTGCTGGTGCGCGGGCACGATGTTGCGCACGGCGGCGAGCAGCAGCCCCAGGGTCAGTTCGGCGGCGGAGTTGGTGTTCTTGCCCGGCGTGTTGATGACCAGGATGCCGCGCTCCGTGGCGTAGTCCACGTCAATGTTGCCCACCCCCACCGCGGCCCGCGCAATGACCTTGAGCTGCGGGGCGCGGTCAATCAGGGCGCGGTCAATGTCCGTCTCGGAGCGGGAGATGAGGGCATGTTGCGGCGCCACGGTCTCCAGCAGCTGCGCCCGGGGCAAATCCGGGCGGTACGTGACCTCCGCATCGCTGGCCGCCTGGAGAATGCTGAGGGCGATCGGGTGCAAGGCTCCGGTGATCAGAATCTTGTATTTCATGGACGCGCCTTTGACGGTCGGGGAATGGCTGCGTGGCCAGGGGGTACCCCGGGGTCGCTCTACGGTTCAGCGCGGTCTCGGCGCGGGCCGAATGACCGTCGCGCGGCCGACCGGCGGCGCGAACGCAGGCCCGCACGGTCCAGCCTATCACGGGGGCGGGGGCCCGGCAGGGACATTGTCACACAGGCGCAGGCGGGACGGCGCGGCGCCGCGGGATGCGGCCCGCCCGGCCGCCGCTACCCGCCGGGCAGCCGGCTCAGACTGTCGCTCAGTTGGCCCAGTTGCTCGCGGAGGGCTGCGAGTTCCGCCCGGTTCTTGTCCACCACTTCCGCCGGCGCCTTCTCGGTGAAGGCCGGATTGGCCAGCTTGCCGGCGAGGCGCTCGATCAGGGCGCGGGTGCGGTCGGCCTCCTTGCCGATGCGCTGCCGCTCCGCGCCCACGTCAATCAGGTCGGCCAGGGGAATGAAGACCTCGAAGCCGTTGCCCACTCCGTGCGCCTCGCCCTGTTGCTTGCCGTGCGCGGCCACCACCGCCAGGGACTCCGTGGCCACCAGGGTCTGGATGGCGACACGGCTTTCCTCGTCATCCAGCAGGGCGCGCAGGGCGGCGTCGGGGCTGCTCACCACGAGGGCGATCTTTTGGCGGGGCTTGATGCCGTTCTCCCCGCGCACGGTGCGCGCCGTCTCGATCAGCTCGATCACGCGCTGCGCTTGCCCCAGGGCGGGCTCCTCCGGCGGAGCTCCGTCCGCGGCGGGGTACGGTTGCACCATGATGGAGTCTGGCCCGCGCCCCAGGGCCTGCCACAGCTCCTCCGTGACAAACGGCATGAACGGATGCAGCAGCTTGAGGGCGTCGCCCAGGACGGCGTGGAGGGTGGCGTGGGCGGCCGCCTGGGCCGGGGCGCCCCGCTCGCCGAAGAGCATGGGCTTGCTGATCTCCAGGTACCAGTCGCACAGCTCATGCCACACGAAGGCATACAGCACCCGGCAGGCCTCGTTGAAGCGCCGCTGCTCCAGGTACCCATGCACCTCGCCCGCCACCTGCCGCGCGCGCCCCAGGATCCAGCGATCGAACCGGCCCAGGTGCTCCGCCGGTGGCCTTCCCGCCGGGCCCAGGCGTTCGGCATGGCCCAGCGCGAACTTGACCGCGTTCCAGATCTTGTTGATGAAGTTGCGGTGGCCCTCGATGCTGGATTCCTGCAACACCAGGTCCTGGCCCAGCACGGTGCCCGCCGCCAGGGTAAAGCGCAGGGCGTCCGCGCCGTACTTGTCAATCATCTCCAGCGGGTCAATGCCGTTGCCCTTGGTCTTGGACATCTTCTCGCCGTGCTGGTCGCGCAGCAAGCCGTGCAGGAGCACCTGGTGGAACGGCACCTGCCCCATGAACTTCAGCCCCAGCATGACCATGCGCGCCACCCAGAAGAACAGGATGTCGTAGCCGGTCACCAGGACGCTGGTGGGGTAGAACGTCTTCAGGTCCTCCGTCGGCTCCGGCCAGCCCATCGTGCTGAACGGCCACAGGCCGGAGGAGAACCAGGTGTCCAGCACGTCCTGGTCCATCTCCAGCCGCTCCGAGCCGCACTTTGGACAGCGCGCCACGTCTTCCTCCGATACGATCACCTCGCCGCAGGCGCAGTACCAGACGGGAATGCGGTGGCCCCACCACAGTTGGCGCGAGATGCACCAGTCCTGGATGTTGTTCATCCACTCGAAGTAGATCTTCTCCTGGAACTCCGGCAACAGGGCGATGCTCCGCTCCCGCACGGCGCGCAGGGCTTCGTCCGCCAGCGGCTGGATGCGGACGAACCACTGGCGCGAGACGCGCGGCTCGACGATGGCGCCGCTGCGGCTGCACACCCCCACGGCCATCTGGTGCTCCTCCACCTTCTCCACCAGTCCCAGGGCCTCCAGGTCCGCAACGACCCGCTTGCGCGCCACGAAGCGGTCCAGCCCGCGGTAGGGCGGCGGCACCTCGTCGTTCAGGCGCGCGTCGTCGTGCAGGATGGTGAGGACGGGCAGGTTGTGGCGCTTGCCCAGCAGGAAGTCGTTGGGGTCGTGGCCCGGGGTGATCTTGACCGCGCCGCTGCCAAAGGCCGGGTCCACCATGCCGTCCGCCACGATCGGCAGCTCCCGCCCCACCAGGGGCAACACGACCGTGCGCCCCACCAGCCCACGGTAGCGCTCGTCCTCCGGGTGGACGGCCACCGCGGTGTCCCCCAGCATGGTCTCCGGGCGCGTGGTGGCCACCACGATATGGCCGCCGCCGTCGCGCAGGGGATACCGGAAGTGCCAGAGCTTTCCGGCGATCGTCTTGTGGTCCACCTCCAGATCGGAAATGGCGGAGAGGATGCCCGGACTCCAGTTGACAATCCGCAGGTCGCGGTAGATCAAGCCCTCCCGGTAGAGGGAGACAAACACGCGCCGGACGGCGCAGGACAAGCCGGCGTCCAGGGTGAAGCGCTCGCGCCCCCAGTCGCAGGAGATCCCCAGCCGTCTCAGTTGGCCGACGATGGTGTCGTGGGCGGATTCCTTGAACTTCCACACCCGCGCCAGAAAGGCCTCCCGGCCCAGGGCTTCCTTGCTCGTGCCCTCCTGGCGGAGCGCCTTTTCCACCATCCACTGGGTGGCGATCCCGGCATGGTCGGTGCCGGGAATCCACAGGGTCTGATGACCCTGCATTCGCTTCCAGCGGATGAGGATATCCTGGAGCGTATTGTCCCAGGCATGGCCCATATGCAGGGAGCCGGTGACGTTGGGCGGGGGAATGACGATGCAGAACGGCGCGCGCGGAGCTTTGGGATCGGGCGCGAAGAGATTCTCGCGCACCCAGTGTGGATACCACCGGCCCTCGATCTCCGAGGGCGTATACCGGTTCAAACTCATGCCTGCGGGTGATCCTTGGCCAGCTGTTCCATGAGCCGGGGCATTTCCTCCCGCACCGCCTTGCGGACCGAGAGGGAAATGATTTCGTCGAGAACCTGTCCCAGCCGCTCCTTGGTGGCCGGGTCCAATAGGGAGTGGGCGCCGAGCCGCTCCTCCAGGCCGTCCAAGGACGCGAGCGGAGCGGCAGGGCGCTCCCGCGGCCCGCCCTGGGGCGCCGAGGCCGCGAATCCATCCGATCTCAAGGCAATGTCTTCCGCTCCGCTTTCGGCGAGCGGGTCCGCCAGGGGAGTCTCACCGGACAGGCCGTACGCGCCGACGGCGCGGGTCAGCGGCGACTCGTTCTGGGGAATGGTAAAGTCGAGCCGGGCGATCTTGCTTTGCAGGCCTTCCTTGAGCAGGATTTCGTCCAGGTGCTCACCCTCCGGATTGGCCTCGATCTCCTGCTGAAGTTCCGCGAAGGCGGCATCGAAGTCGCTCGTGAAGGATGGCCCTGCGGGCTCCTCCGGCGCGGCTTCATCCGGCGGCGCAGCGGAATCCTCGGGCTGAGGCTCCAGCAGGGAATCCGCCTCCCCAAGGTCCGCGGCGGCGAACAGGTCCACCTCCAGGGCCTCCTGGCCGAAGTCCATGTCCAGCGTCTCTTCCTCCGGCAAGGGTGCGGCCGGCTCGGGGCCGCCGTCCTCGGGCAGCGGCGGCAATTCCGAGGCCGGCTCCAATATCAATTCCTCCGTCGGCTCGATCGCCAATTCCGCCGCGGATTCCAACTCGAACTCGTCCTCGGGCTCCAGCTGGACGTTCGCGACGGACTCCAATTCCGTTGCTCTTCCTAGCGTCGCATCCCCCACGGGCGGGGCGGCCGCTGGCGCGGATCCGGTGGCGAATGCGTCAGCCGCTTCGTGCGGCGCGGCGGACTGCTCGACCCCAGCTTCCCCGAAAAGCGGACCTTCCAGCCCCTCGTCGTCGGTGAAGTCGGGAAGATCGAGTTCCTCTTCGAACGACAGCGTGATCGGCTCCCCGCCGTCAACGGGCAGGATGGTCGTGCCGGTGACCTCCAGGCGGGTGAAATCCGGCTCGCGGGATGCCGCCGACTCCACCGGAATCTCCAGGGTCTCCAGCGTGTCTTCATACCCGGCTTCAGACGGCTCTTCCAGGACGGAGAGGGTCTCTTCCAACCCGGCGTTTTCCGCCGCCGTCAATTCGAGCGGGGCGGGCGAGGCCCGCTCGTCCCCGAACACCGCGGCGCGTTCTTCCTCGTCCAGGGAAGCCAGGATCAGCTCTTCCTCGTCCTCGTCAATGGTGATTTCCTCGTCGTCCTCCTCCGGCGCGGCCAGGTCCACTTCCAGGTCTGGAAGTTCGTTCAGCGCGTCGGTCTCCGGGTCAGAATGCCGCCCCAGGGCCGAGACGATCTCGTCCTCGGACTGCGCGCCAAATTCGGTTTCCGCGGCCGCCGCAAGGATGCGTTCCTCGTCCAACTCCTCGTTGCCAAACTCCAATTCGATCGGGAGTTCCGCTTCCAGCGGCGGCGCAAACTCCGGCGCGGAATCCCGGGGCTCGGGGGGCTGTGCGGCGGTGATGCCCGTGGCCGCCACGGCGACCGGCGGCGCCAGCACGGGCTTCAGCGCCATCATGCGCCGCACGGCGGCGGGGATGGTCTCCCCCTGCGCCTGCGCCGGGGCGCTGGGCAAGGACTCGAACATCGTCATGTCGTCCCCGCCCTCGGGAGACAACGCCAGGTCCGATTCCGACAGGTCGACCTGGATCTTGTCCAGCGACGACGGCGTCAGCGGAGCCATGGGCGAGGGCTCGCGGTCTTCCAGCGGTTCGTCCATTCCCGTGGAAAGGCCGGCTTCCAGATCGGGCTCCTCCTCCAACAGGTCTTCCGGCCCCAGCTCTTCCAGGCGGTCCTCGTCCAGGAAGGGCTGCTCCAGGCCGGGCGCGCCCAGCGGCTCGTCGCTGAGCAGGTCGTCGCCGAAGGCTTCCTCGCCGCCAAAGGCGTCGGCCTCCAGCAACGTGTCTGCCTTTCCTCCGGGGAAGGGGACCAGGTCGCTGTCGTCGAACTCGGTGGATCCGCCCGGCGCGGCTGGGGCGTCCCCGGCGAACTCCATCGGCGCATCCGCATCCATCTCGGGCACCGGCTCGAACGCCCGCTCGGGCTCCAATGTGCCCTCCAGGGCCGCATCGTCCGAGTGCTCCCGCTCCTGCTGCAATTCCAGGCTGAAGTCCACTTCAGGCACGGCGAGGCCCTGTTCCGGCGCATGGCCGGCGTCCTTCATCAGCGCAACCGTCTCTTCGTCCAGCGCCTCCAGTCCGGCCAGGGGATTGATGGCGTCCTCGCGGGAGGACTGCGACTGGCGGTATTCGTAGGCCGAACCGATCAGGTCGGTCAGGTTCAAGTGCCGGTTGATCTGTTGCTGCAAGTCGCTGGCTTCGAACGGCTTGCGCACGACTCCGCCCACCCGCAACTCGCGCAGCTTCGCATCGTCCAGGCGGTCCCGCGAGTTGGCCAGGAGCACCAGCGGGGTCCCCGCCAACACGGAGCCGGTTTTCAGTTGCCGGCAAATGGAGTAGTTGTTGTGTTGATCGGAATTGCTCATCAGGATCAAGTCGGGCACCAGGGCCCTGGCGCGATCCACGAACTTGGCCGGATTGAACTCGTGGTGCACCGTCAGCCCGTCCATGTCCAGGGCCGAGGCGACCATGCCGTGAACGACGGAATTTTCCTCCAAAACCAGGATGGTCTTGTTCATGGTTGGAGCCTCCCAGCCTTGCAGGTGAGACACATGTCGCTCCCCATCGCTCACGGAATGAAGCCTAAGCGCACAGTCGCCGGGGCGCAGTGGACATCCCCTTGGAAGACTAAACGCCGAAACGGCCGCGGAAGTTGCACGCTCGCCCTATGAATATACTCACCCGCTACATCGCCCGGGACTTCTTCCGGTACTGGTTTGCCTGCCTGGCCGCGATTGTCGCCCTGGTCGCCATCGGCGCTCTCTTTGACGACATCGAAAAGGCCTTCGCCTCCTGGCATGAGTTCCGCGCATTTCTCTACACGACGGCCCAATCCTTGCCGACGCTGCTCGAACAATTGCTCCCCATGACCGTGCTGCTCGCCACGATGTTCACGTTTTCCGCCTACGGCAGGACATCGGAACTCGTGGCGATGAAGGCGGCCGGAATGGGCATGATGCGATTGATCTTCCCCCTGCTCGCCGTCCTCGTCATGGTTTCGTCCCTGGCTTATCTTAACCAGAACTATTTGTACAGATATCTGCATTCCGACCTGGACACCCGCAACCGCGGCCTGGTCCGCCAGTGGCGCTCGATCGGCAACGCCATTGTATTCCTGGAGTCCATTGATCCGGACGCCAAAGTGGTCGTCGGCGTAAAAATGTTCCTTTGGCGCAAGGACCCGTTCAGTTTCTCTCAGGTGAACACATTTTCCGTGGGCAGGCGCACCGACGAGGAACTGTGGAGGTTCACCGGAGCCGCCATTCGGGAGCAGGATGCAGCCACATGGCGCATCGAGACCAGCGCCGAAAAGGATCTCAGTGCCCGCGATTTTCCCGATGTGTTCAGACCGGCTGAACTGGACGCGCACCACATGCCATTGCTTGACTTGTACCAGGAAATCCAAGCGCGGGAAAGTCAGGGACTTGGGGTTGAGCTTTATCGCCTGGAATGGTATCAAAAGCTTGCGGCGATGACGGCCCCTTGGGTGATGGTGCTGTTGGGTACCCCGCTGTCCCAAGGCCATTTTCGGCGCGGACGCGTGACCGTGGATGTGCTGATAACCATCACCATGGGGTTGGTGTTCATGATCGGCACGGAAATCTTTCATATCCTGGGCCGGGGGGGGATTGTTCCGGTCTGGCCCTCGGTGTGGGCTACCAATATCATCGTCGCGTTGCTGGGTATCGGGCTCATGCGCCTGAGCCGCTGAGGACCTTCCGCGCCGGCCGCGGGCCGCGCCGGATCGGCGTCCTTAGATATGGCCAAGAACTTGCTTGAGCCAGCCAATGCAGCAAGTTTCACGCGGTGCCCAGCCGGTGGGGCTGAGCCATGATGCGCCTGGAGGGCGGGGCATCAGAAGCCTCGCCACGCAGCGGAAGTCCGGGGAGAATCGAGAAACCTGTGGGACAACTGATCCGCGAGAAGGAAATTATTGCGATCGGCGGCGGCAAAGGGGGCGTCGGCAAGAGCTTTCTGGCCAGCAACTTGGGCATCCTCATCGCCAAGTCGAACAAGAAGGCGGTGCTCATCGATGCGGACTTGGGGGGCGCCAATCTGCACACGTGTCTGGGAATTCCAGCGCCCGATGTGACGCTCTCCGATTTTCTCACCAATCCCAACACCCGGATCGAGGACGTCATATTGCGCACGTCCCTGGACAACCTGATGCTCATCAGCGGAGCGCAGGACTTCCTGGGGGTTGCCAATCCGAAGTACAGCCAGAAGTTCCGGCTGCTGCGCGCCATCCAGTCTCTCAATGTGGACTATGTGGTGCTGGATCTGGGTGCGGGCACCAGTGCCAACACGCTCGACTTCTTCTTGTTGGCCGACAAGGGCGTGCTCGTGGTGCTGCCGGAGCCGACCTCCATCGAAAACGCCTACCGCTTCATCAAGAGCGCCCTGTACCGCAAGCTCAAGCTGGTGACGGCGGATTCCCGTGCCCGCACGGTGATTGACACGGCCATGGACAAGAAGAACGACCTGGGCATCGGCACCCCGATCGAGCTGGTCGAGCACATTGCCAAGATAGACAGCCGTGTGGGAGCGGCGCTTGAGGAAGCCTTGACGCAATTCCGGCCCAGGATCGTCGTCAATCAGGTGCGGTCGCTGGGCGATGTGCGCATCGGCTACGCCATGCAGAGCGCGTGTCAGAAGTTCTTCGGCATCAAAGTCGACTTCGTGGGGTATCTGGAGCACGACGAGCAGGTCTGGCAATCCATCCGCCGGCGTCAGCCCATCGCCCTCAACGGCGACAACAGCAAGTCCGGCCGCAGCCTGCGCAGCATCAGCCACAACATTCTCAATGATTTGCAGTTGAAGCCCGAATAGTCCGGCTCAGATCCCCGGGGGGGTACTGCGATGAAGTCATTGAAGTTCCAAGACCACTACGAAGTCCTGGGGGTGCCGCGCAACGCGTCCCGGGAGGAAATTCGCAGCGCCTTCGAGATCTCCAGGCATACCTTCCAGGAGAACTCGTTGGCGACGTACTCCCTGTTTTCCGATGCGGAGAACCAGAAGATCCTGGAGTTGATCGCCAAGGCCTACGAGACGCTCTACAACCCGGAGACGCGCCGCCAGTACGACGCGCAGTTGGAGGCCCTCGCCGGCGGCGATCCGGCACCGCGGGAGCAACGCCCCGCCCCCCAGGCCGAGGCCGCTGCCCGCCCCGTGGCGGAAGCCCGGCCGGCCCGCGCTGCGGCGGCGGTGACGCCGGCCATGGAAATTCGTGCCGCCGTGCCCAAGCCGCCGGCCGCGGTCAAGCCGCCCGCCGTGACCCAGAAGCCGGAAAACCACGCCGCCGTGGAGGAGTTTCTGCGCTCCGTATCGGTCTTTGACGGGGCGACCCTGAAGAAGCTGCGGCAGATCCACGGCATTTCCCTCGATGAAATGGCGGAGCGCACCAAGATCCGCCGCGCCTATCTGGAGTACCTGGAGGACGAGCGCTTCCAGTTCCTGCCGGCGGCGGTGTACATCAAGGGCTTCGTCAGCATCGTCGCCAGCACGTTGGGGCTGCCGGCCCAGCGCGTGGCGGACGAGTACATGTCCCGCGTTCCAGCCAAAGGGAGCTAGTTCCTCCGGGCCGCATCGCTTCCCCCGCGAAGCCTGTGCGCGCAACGCCCAGCCGGGGCCCCAACCCCGGGTCTCCCCGCCGCGCTGACCGGGGCCGATCTGTCTCCCGGCCCGTGGCTGGGGGGTCCGGCGGAGCACACCGGAAGGGGAACGGTTCCTGGGTTGCCTCCCCGGCGCGGTGTCGTGATATAAGCGAGCAGGACGATCTGGGCGTATGGCCTCCGGCGCGCCCAGGGTAGCGCCCCTCACGAAGATGGCGATATGGGAAAGCCCAGCATTCCAACGGCGTTGAGAGAGATGCTGTTTCAGGGAGACCGCGCCGTGGAGGACGCCACCCCCCAGGGGGTCGCGCCCGACGCGCCTCTGTTTCGCAATGTTTTCCGCAAGCGGCAGGGACCGCTGAGCGTTCAGGACTTCCTGGCGGCCACGCCCCTGTTTGAAACGCTGAACCGCCGCGAACAAAAAAGGCTCGCCGGCATCGTCCATGAGCGGGAATACGCGCCGGGGGAGTTGATCTTCGAGCAGGGCACGCCCGGAGCGGCGATGTACATCATCAAGCGCGGCGAAGTGGAGTTGTTCCGGCAAGGTGCAGACGGGCGCGAGATCGCGCGGCTGGTCAATCTGGACACCGGCACATTCTTCGGGGAGTCAGCCCTTCTGAGCGAGGACAACCGGCTGGCCTCCGCCCGCGCCGCCGGCCCCACCGCCGTGATCGCGATCTTCCGATCCGATCTGGCCGATCTGATGCAACGCTTCCCGGCGCTGGGGTGCAAGATCCTCCACAAGCTGGCCTGGGTGCTGGGCAAGCGCCTGGAGACCGCCATCGAAGACATGTACCGCAGTCCGGCCTAGCGAAGCGGGAAACCCATGGACAGTGCCCGAGTCAGAAGGATGCGTGCGACGGTGCTCCAGGTCGCTGGCGCCCTGCTGGTCGTCGGCCTGGTGGTCTTCCTGTTGGGGGCCCTGCACGCCATTATCCTGCCGATCCTGGTGGGCGCGTTCGTGGCCTATCTGTGCATCCCCATGGTCAATTGGTTCGAGGCCAAGGGTGCGCCGCGCGTCATCTCGATCCTCTTGCTCTTCACGCTCTTCATCCTGTTTCTGTTCATGTCCATCCGGCAGATCCAGGACGCGTTGCCTGACGAGCGGGAGAAGCTGGAGCTGCGCGTCCGCGTGCTCTACAAGGTCAACGAGAACTACCAGCACCTGATGGGCCTGGACGAAACGTTGCGCAAGGGCAACACCCTCTATCAGTTCATCGGCAGCGAGGTGGACCCGCTCGTCGACCGGCTGAACCTGTGGCTGTTCCCCGACAAGGAGGAGCGGGAGGTCTTCCGCCGCTACCGCGAAGGCAACTTCGTCGGCGGCCCGCAGATTTCCGACAAGGTGTTCGAGTCCTACGTCGCCAATGCGCAGACGATTAAGCGCCGGATGGAGCGCGTCTTCGCGGACCCGGAGGCCACGGCCGGGGCGCCCTTGGCGGATGGTCTCGCCAAACCCCCGGCGGAAAGCCAGGGCGCGGTGCTGAGCACCCTGGGGGAAATCGTCTCGAGCTGGCTGGTCACGCCCTTTGTCTTCCTCTTCCTGCTGCTGGATAACGGCGCCATGCGGCGCCACCTGGTGAGCCTGGTGCCCAACCGGTACTTCGAGCTGACGCTGACCCTGGTGGACGACTTGGACCGCGCCATCGGCGCCTACGTGCGCGGCACCCTGGTGGAGTGTCTGCTGGTGGGCATCACCCTCCTCGCCCTGATGATCCTGATCGGCGTCGAGGTGCAGTGGGCGGGGCTGATCGCCGTCCTGGCGGGGACGGCCAACGCCATTCCCTTCATGGGCGCCATCGTCGGCCTGGGCGCCGGATTGGTCTACGCCTTGCTGGCGGAAAACGCGCACCCGATGCTGCCGTTCGTTGACCCCGGCAGCCTGTGGGTCTGGATCGTGGTGAGCGTCGGCATCACCAAGGCGCTCGATGACGGGGTCTTCCAGCCCGTCGTGCTGGGCCGCGCCGTGCACCTGCACCCGATCGTCGTCATCACCGGAGCCATCGGGGGCTCGATTCTGTTCGGCGTGGCGGGCATGTTGTTCGCCATCCCCGCCATCGTCGTGGTCAAGGTGTTCGTGACGAGCGTGCTCAAGCAGCTCAAAGCCTATTATCTGATCTAAGGCCCGGCGGGCGCGGTGCGCGGGGCGCCGGCCCCCCTTCGCCCTCCGTGCGCGCCTTTCTTGCCGGCCCGTCAACCCCCGGGGACCCGTGAACTTTGGCCTGAGCGAGGACCAGCAGGCGATCCGGGCAGCCGCGCGGCAATTCGCCCAAGCGGTGCTGCGGCCCGGCTATCAGCAGCGCGAGCGCGCCGGCAAGCTGGACCGGGCCACCGTGCTGCGCATGGGCGCCCTGGGCCTGATCGCTCCGGGGCTGCCGGAGGCCATGGGCGGCCAGGACCTGGACAGCGTCACCCTGGGCCTGTTGCACGAGGAGCTGGCCCGGGGGGACTTCAATCTGGCCTACCTGCCCCTGCTGGCGGCGCTCAATGGGCAGATCCTCTTGCGCTGCGCGCGGGAGGAGGTCGCCCGGCAGTACCTCCCCGGCCTGGCGAGGGGGGAGGTGCTCTCCGCGTTGGCGCTGACGGAGCCCCACGCGGGCAGCGACGCCGCCCACATCCGCCTCCAGGCCCGCCGGGACGGCGCCCGCTACCTCCTGAACGGCGAGAAGGCATCGATCTCGCTGGCGATGGACGCGGACGTGGCCATCACCTTCGTCCGCACGGGCAGCGAGGCCGACGGCGCGCGCGGCATCAGCGCCCTGCTCGTGCCGCTGGACGCGCCCGGCGTGCGCCGTGTGCCCAGCACCGATGTGGGGTCGCTGATCGTGGGCCGGGGCGCGCTGTTCTTCGACGAGGTCTCCGTGCCCAGCCGGTACCTGCTGGGGGAGGAGGGGCGCGGCTTCACTCAGGTGATGCAGGGCTTCGACTTCAGCCGCGCCCTGATCGGCTTGCAATGTCTGGGGGCCGCCGCCGCGTCGCTGGAGGAGACCTGGGCCTATGCCTCTCAGCGCAGCGCCTTTGGCAGGCCTGTCGTCCAGTTCGAGGGCGTCTCCTTTCCCCTGGCGGAGGCCGAAACGCTTCTGGAGGCCGCCCGGCTGCTCTGCCTCAAGACCCTCTGGCTGAAGGACCAAGGCGCGCCGCATACCGCGGAAGCCGCCATGTGCAAGTGGTGGGCGCCCCAGGTGGCCTTTGACGTGATCCACCGCTGCCTGCTGCTGCATGGCCACGCGGGCTACGGCCAGGACCTGCCGCACCAGCAACGCCTGCGCGACGTGCTGGGCCTTCAGATCGGCGACGGCACGGCCGAGATCATGAAGCTCATCATCGCCCGCGAGCGCGCCGGGCGGGCGGCCGTGCCGTATTGAGCGCGGCCCGGCGCGGCCCGGCGCGTTGACAAGGGGCCGGCCAAACCGGTAGCGTCGTACGCACGGCCAGCGCCGGGGAAGGCGCCCGTCCGCTCCGGAATTCTCTGCAACCAGCACTCTAGCCTGCGGCGCCATGATCGTCCCGGACCCCATCGTGCAATTCCTGCAAGGCCCGGTTGTCAGTTACGTGGGCACCCGCAATGAGAAGCTCCGGCCCCACGTCCAGGGCACGGCCGGCTCCTTCGGCGCCTCCGGCTCCGACACGGTCACCTTCTTCCTGCCGGAGGTGGAGTCCGAGCAGACCCTGGACAACCTGCGCCGCAACGGTCAGCTTTCCTTCACCGTCGCGGACGGGCCGACCCACCAGAGCTTTCAGTTGAAGGGACGCTTCAAGGCCGCCCGCGCCGGCACCGCGGCGGAGGCCGCGCGGCAAGCGGCCTATATTGCCGCCCTGACGGTGCGCCTGCGCCCGATGCTGCCGGACGAAGCGATCATGGGTTTCATTTTCACGCCCTTCCTGGCGGTGACGTTCCAGGTCGAGTCCATCTGGGACCAGACCCCCGGCCCCAAGGCCGGCGGGCGGGTCGGGGAATAGCCGTCATGAGCGAAGCGGCCGAGAGGGGGGGACATGCTGCCGGATGAGATCAAGCCGTGCATGCAGGGGGCAATCCCCGCGCATGTGGCCACCTGCTCGATTGACGGGGTGCCCAACGCCACGACGATTTCGCAGGTCTACTATGTGGATGCCACGCACGTGGCGCTTTCCAATCAGTTCTTCAACAAGACCGTGCGCAATGTGCGGGAGAACCCTTACATTGCCGTCACCGTGTGGAGCCCGGCAAATTTCGGCGAGTGGCTGTTGGAGGCGCGCTTCGACCATGCGGAGACGGAGGGCCCGGTGTTCGACGCCATTGATATGCAGATCGAGGCGATCGCGTCCATGAGCGGACTGACTGGCATATTCAAGCTCAAGGCGGCGGACATCTACGAGGTGCTGTCCGTGCGCAAGCTGAAGAATCGCGTGCATCCGTAACGGGGGTCCGGCGATGAAGCAGCCAGCGGCAGGGCCCGAGGCCGGGGAGCGCCCCGAGGCGACGCGCGCCCTGCGGGACCAGATCCTGGACAACCAGCACGTCCTGGACGAGTTGAACCGCAAGCTGGCCCGCAAGACCGAGGAAGTGAAGATCATCCAGCAGATCTCCTCCGGAATCCTGGCGACACTGGACCTGAACCTGATCCTGAAGCAGATTCTCGAAGCGACGGACACCCTGTTGGGCTTCCGCCACGCGATGATCCTGCTGGCCGACGACACCGGTGAGTCGCTGCGCCTGGCGGCTGCCCGCGGGTATGGAGACGCCGGCGTCGGCGCCGTCGTCCCCGTGGGGGTGGGGCCCCTGGGCATGGTGGCCCGGAAGCGCCGCATCCTGCGTCTGGGCAACATCCAGTCCCAAATGGCCTACCAAGCGTCGGTGCGGGCCAAGATGGAGGCCACCCCGGGCGGCGCGGGCCTGGCCTCCCCCCACGCCATGCCTGGCCTGGCGGGCGCCCAAAGCCAGATCGGAATCCCCTTGGTGGTGCAGGAGCGGCTGGTGGGCGTGTTCGCCGTGGAGAGCGCCGCGCCCAGCGCCTTCGACGAACTGGACGAGATGCTGCTCAGCATCGTGGCCAATCAGGTGGCCACCGCCATCGCCAACGCCCGCCTGCACGAGGCGGAGAAGGAGCGCGTGCGCGAGCTGGCCCGCTTCAACGCGGAAATGGCGGCGCTCAACGAGACCCTGGAATCCAAGGTGGCGGAGCGCACGGCGGAGATGGCAGCCGCGCTGGAGACGGTGCAGCGGGAGCAGGCCCTCTCCGCCAACCTGGTGCGGCGCATGGCCCCCGTGGAGGTGATTCCGGAAATGCTGCGCGGCGAGCTGGGCGCGCGGCGGCTGAACATCAGCGTCGTGTTCACGGATCTGGTGGGGTTCACCAGCTACTCCTCCGGCCTGGAGCCCGACGAGATCTACTCCCAGCTCAACTACTTCTTCGGCTGGGCGGGCGACGTCATCGGGCGCTATCGGGGCTACGTCAACAAGACCGTGGGCGATTCCGTCATGGCGCTCTTCGGCGTGCCCAACGGCAACAGCACCCACGCCATTGACGCGGTGCTGGCGGCCCTCACCCTGCAGATGGAGCTGCCCCAGAAGTCCCCGCTGCCCATGCGCGTGGGCGTCAACTCCGGGCCGGTCACCACCGGAATGCTGGGCCCCGCCGACAAGAGCCTCTACGACGTGCTGGGCGACGCGGTGAACGTTGCCAGCCGCATGGAGCACATCTCCGACGCGGGCGCGGTCTCCATCTCCCGGGAGACCTACAACCTGGTCGCGCCGTACTTCGAGATCGAGGCGTTGGGCGAGCAGGAGATCAAGGGCAAGGGCCGCATGGAGCGCTTCCGCGTCATCGGCATCAAGAACCTGGCCCAGGACGAGCGCCGCGTGGACCGCTCCAGCGTCTTCGCGCGGGACTTCCTGCCGCTGGTGGACGAGGTCTACGCCTTCCGGCGCAAGCGCTTCCCCATGATTGACTTCCTCAGCGTGCAGGCCCGCGACGGCGCCCTGAGCCACAACGAGGCGGTGGCGTCCTTTGCCCTGGCGGTGTTGCGCTACCTGAAGGGCCGGGGGGAGGGGAGCGCGGAGTGGGAGGCGGTCAGCGAGGAGTCCGTCCTGAGCCTGGCGTTGCTGCACGACATCGGCAAACACGCCATGGCTCCGCGCGACCTGAACCTCAACTACAGCGACGCCGCCTCCCGTGAGCGGATGCGCGGGGAACTGCTGGCCCATACCCTCGACGCGCTGCGCCGCCTGGAGCGGGATGACTTGCTGGCCCCGATGGAGGAGCTCTACCGCTTCGAGGCCTCGCGCGGCGGCGACGGCGCACCCGCGCCGCTGGTGGAGATCGTGGCCGTGGCGGACATCTACGACGCCCTGACCGCGCCCAAGCTCTACAAGGGGATGCCCTGGCGCATCCGGGGCGCCCTGGAAGAGTTGCTGCGGCTGCCCCATTGCCTCCAGGCCGCCCGGCCGGTCTTCGGCGCGTTCGTGGACCTGTTGAAGCCGGAGGGCGTCCACATCGCTCCGCGCGCGACGGGCCAGGTGCTGTTTCAATAGCGCCGCATTGCAGCGCCCGCGACCCTACGCCTCCAGCGCCTGCTCCAGGTCCGCCAGGATGTCCTCCGGCGCCTCGATCCCCAGCGACAGGCGGATCAGATCCTCCGTGACCCCCAAGTGCTCCCGCTCCGCCGGCCAAAGGCTTCCGTAGATGGTGGAAGCGGGGTGCAGCGCCAGCGTCTTGGTATCCCCCAGGTTGGACGCCAGGCGCACCAGCCGCAGCGCGTCGAGGAAGCGGAAGCAGGCGGCACGGTCGGCAAGGGTCAGGCCCAGCACGCTGCCGAAGCGGCCGAACTGGCGCCGGCAGCGGTCGTGGTCGGGACTGTCCGGCAGCCCCGGATACAGCACCCCCCGCACCCGCGGATGCGCGCCCAGGCGCGTGGCGATCGCGGCCGCCGTGGCGCACTGGCGCTCCAGGCGCAGCGCAAGCGTCTCCAGCCCCACCAGTTGCAGGAACGCGGTATGCGGGGACAGCGCCGGGCCCACCGCCGCCATCAGCTCGCGTCGCAAGCGCATCAGGAAGGCGTCCGCGCCGGCGCGGTGGAAGTCCCCCAGATCGGCCGGCCCACCCTGGGGCCAGACCGTCCGGCCGGTGTCCACGATCAGCCCCCCGATGGTGCTGGCCGCCCCCGCCAGGTACTTCGAGCCGGAGTAGAGGGCCACGTCGGCCCCCAGGCGTCCCACCTCCACCAGGGGGGTCAGCAGCGTCGCGTCCAGCAGCAGCGGAATGCCCGCCCGGTCGCACAGCTCGCGGTACGCGGCCAGGTCCGGAACCGTCATGGCCGGGTTCGCAATGGCCTCCAGAAAGACCGCCTTCACCTGCGGGCCAGCCGCCCGCTGGGCGCTGGCGGGGTCCTGCGGATCGAACCACACCGGCTCGATCCCCAGGCGGCGCAGGGTGGTCTGGAAGAGCTGATACGTGCCGCCGAAGAGGTGCCGGCTGACCAGCACCCGGTCGCCGGTCTTCAGCAGCGCCAGCAAGGCCAGGGCGATGGCGGACATGCCGGAGGCCACGGCCACCGTCCCCCGCGCATTGCAGACGGCGGAGACGCGCTCCTCCAGCGCCGCCACGGTGGGATTGCCGAGCCGCGAGTAGGCGTCGCCCTCCTGCTGGTGCAGGAACACGCGCTCCATGGCCGCCGCGGAGCCATGGGCAAAAGCCGTGGATTGGAAGATCGGCGGCAGGGTCGGCCCTTCCCTCCCGGCTGGCTCGGCTCCATGCACCAGGAGGGTTTCCAGGGCGGGGCGGCGCGATGACAAGTCTGATGCCATTGGGCTTCTCGTCTATTCATTGTCCATATAACAATATGGAGATATATTGATATATATACCCCTCGGGGCTTTCAATGCAAGCGGATTCTTCCGCCCAAGCCAAGCCGCTGTCGAGTGGGCCGCCTTGACCCCCCGGTCATTACGGAATAATCTGCCCCAGGCCCCGGACGGCACTGGCCGGCGCGCAACGCGACGGCCGCAGGGGAATCTTCCGAGCATCGGCGCCACGCCCTGGCCGCGCCCGGGCACACCCAACGCGGGAGTTCCAATGCCTACCCAGGCCATCGGGTCCAAGGGGCAGATCAAACACTATCTGTCAAAGGATGGGCGCCTCATCGGGATGCTGATCCCGGGAGACTTCAGCGACTTTCTGAGCTTTCCGCCCTTCGTGAAGTCGGACGAAGAGCGGCGGCACTTGGCGGCGGCCTATCAGGTCAACGTGGACCGGGAAGCGAGCACCAAGGCGCATCTGACCGCCGACGATCTGCCCTTGCAGATTATCGTGCTGGAGCGGGAGCCGGGGTCCAAGGTCAATCCCCACTACCACGTCAACGACCCGCCCGCCCGCAGCGCCAACCGCCACCAGATCATGGTCTGCCACGGCGGTTCGGCACGGATCGGCCTGTTCACCAAGGACGGCGAGCGCGTGGATACCGTGCACGTCAAGAACCACGACCTGATCCTCATGACCGAGGGCCACGCCATCGAATTCGTGGCGCCGGGCACGCGCCTGATCGAAATCAAGATGGGGCCGTTCCCGGAGTCGGATGCCGCGGACAAAGTGGAGATCGACGCTACGTTCTAGGGAGCGGCCGCCGGGGGGCGTGGCTGCCGGCGCGGCGCCAGCGCAAAGAACACCAACCCGCCATCGATTACACGGATTTCACGGAGGATGAATCCCGCACCCGTCTTGTGCGGGTCTTGCGGCGAGCCCTGCGCTGACGCTCCATGCGTTTCACTGAAGGCCGCTCCCATGGCGCCTGTTAGCGAAATCGGGGATAAGCCGGTGAACCATTGGCCGGGCTCCGGGCCTCTGCGCCCAGAATGGATGCCGGTAAGCCGTTCATCCGTGAAATCCGTGACTGCGCGGTTGTTCCGCAACCTGCTGGGTCCCCGGTTGGGATGCGGCTGCGGTCCGATTCGCAAACCCTTGAAACCCCGGCCAAAATCTGACATGATGGGCGATATACGGAATTTCTTGCCGGATATAACCGGCCCGCAACGGAGCGCCGCAGTACCGCGACGGAGGCGAGAGCCCAAGCGCCTTCGCATGCGGCTTACGCCCGGCGGTTCGGCGGTGACGCCCCGGCGGCTGTGTGCTATTCCATGGCGGGGCGCCGCAATCAGGATGATCGAGTGACCGAGCAGCGGCAGACGAGCGAGCAGGCCGAACCCGGCGACGCCACGCATCCGGTGGTGGTGCTGGAGTTGTACGGCAGTCTGCGCGTGCGCACGGGCTGCGAGGCGCTGCGGCTGCACGCGGACACCATCGCCACGGCGGTGGCGGTGCTGAAGGGGGTCTACCCCCAGGCCGCGCGGCTGTTGCCGGAGGCGGCCCAACTGGGCGAGCACTACCGCTTCTCGATCAACGGGCGCGCGGTCACCAACGATCCGGCCAGCTTGCTGCGCTCCGGCGACCGCGTGGTGCTGTTCAGCGCGTCGGTGGGGGGCTGACATGGGCGGATACCACGGCCACTACCGCAGGATTGACCTCTCCGCCGGCGGGGGTGCGGCCGCCTTGGGTGCAAGCGCGGTGGCCTCGGGCGCAAGCACCGTGGCGCTGCCGGAGGCGGTGCTGCGCCAAGTGCTGGGCGGAATCGGCCTGGGGACCTGGCTGCTGCTGCAAGAGACCCGCGGCGACTATGACGCGCTGGCCCCGGAGGCGCCGCTGGTGTTCGCCTTTGCCCCGCTGGCCGGCAGCGCCCTCAACACCACGGCCAAGGCGGCCGTGGTCAGCAAGTCCCCCCTGACGCGGCGCCTCAACGACGCCATGATCTCCTCGCGCTTCGCCCTGGTGGGCAAAGGCGCCGGCGCGGACGCGCTCGTGATCGTCGGCGCCTGCCGGGAGTGGAGCACGCTGTTCGTCGAGCCGGAGGGTCACCACCTGCGCCCCACGCCGGAGCTGTTGGGGCTCTCCGCGGCGGAGGCCGAAGCCCGCATCCGTGAGCGCTGGGGGGCGGACTGGTGCGTGGTGACCTGCGGGCCGGCGGGCGAGGCGGGCGTGCCCTTCGCCACGTTGAGCCATGACGGACGGCACGCCAGCCGGGGCGGCACGGGCGCGGTGCTGGGCTCCAAGCGCCTCAAGGCCATCGCCGTGCGCGGCGAGCGCATGCCCGCTCCCGCCCACCCGGAGCGGGTGGAGGCGTTGCGGACGGCGCTGAAGCAGGCCAGCCTGGGCCCGGGGACCGAGAAGTATCGCTCCACCGGCACCTTGGGCAACCTGCTGGTGTTCGACCGCATGGGGATTCTGCCGACGCGCAACTTTCAGCAAGGGTCGCACCCGTCCGCGGAGCGCCTCTCCGTGGAGCGGCTGCTGGCGGGCGGCCAGGTGACCCGCGCCACCTGCGCCGACTGCATGATCGGGTGCGAGAAGCGGGTCTCCCTGCACGGCGGCAAGCCGGCCCGGCTCGAGTACGAGAACATCTTCGCCCTGGGTCCGCTGCTGGATATCTGGGACATGGAGCTGGTGCTGCGGGCCTCCAGCCTGTGCGACGAGGTGGGGCTGGACACGATCACCTTCGGCGGCACGCTGGCCTTCGCGGGCGAATGCGCGGAGAAGGGCCTGCTGGATTCCGCCGAGCTGCGGCGGCCGGCGCGGGAGATCGTGCTGGACGCCATCGCCCTGACGGCGCGCCGGGAGGGCTACGGGGCCCTGCTGGCGCTGGGTTCACGGGAGCTGGCGCGCCAGGTGGGCGGCGGCAGCGAGGGCTTCGCCCCGCACGTCAAGGGCCTGGAAATTCCCGGCTATCACCCGGCCGGGATGCAGACGCTGGGGCTGGGGCTGGCGGTCGGCTCCCGCGGCGCCGACCACAACAAGAGCGGCGCCTACGACCTGGACTTCTCCGGGACGGTGGACCGCTTCCAGCTTGACCCGCGGCGCATCGAGGAGATGGTGGAGATCGAGGACCAGGCGGCCGTGATGGACTCGCTGATCCTCTGCAAGTTCGTGCGCCGGGCGCTGCGGGACCTCTACACCGAGGGCGCGGAGATGCTCTCCGCCGTGACCGGGGCCGAGCTGGACGCGGACGACCTGCGGGCCGCCGGCCGCACCATCCACCACCTCAAGAAGCTGTTCAATCAGCGCCAAGGCTGGAACCATGCGGAAGACACGCTGCCGGCGCGCTTCCTGGCGGCGCCCGGTTCCGTCACCGAAGAAATGCCCCCCATTGACCCGGAGCAGTTCCTGGCCGCCCGCAGCCACTACTACCGCCAGCGGGGCTGGGACGCCCAGGGCCGGCTCCCGCCGGAAGGTCCGTTCATCCGGCGGCTGCAACTGGGCTAGGGCGCGCCGTATTTCCGGCCCGGCGGGACGATTGACGCCATCCCCCGTGCTGGGATAAGAGCCTACCAGCAGCCAAGTTTTCCGAATAGGAACTCGCAGCGGTTCGCCGGGGGTGGCCGGACCGCACCCGGCCGGTCGGCGGGGCAGCGCCGCGCCCAAGGTTGTCCAACAGCATCCTTGCGCCGGGCTCATCTGCCGCTAACTTGGCCCTGCCAGGCCCTTCGGGAGCGGGTCCGACCCGCTGGGAACCGATGCAGTTCCACATGCTGACAAAAGGAGCACCCATGTTTCTCCCAAGAATCCTGCTGGTGGCGCTGGCGGTGTTCGCTCTGCTGTTCGGGCGGAGCACCGGCCAAGCGGCCGAGGTCCAGTTCTGGCACGCCATGACCGGCGCCTTGAACGACCACGTCAACACGATGGTCAAGACCTACAATGAGTCGCAGAAGGAGCACACCGTCGTCGCCACGTTCAAGGGCACCTATCCGGAGACGATCAACCAGACCATCGCCGCGTTCCGCGCCAAGAAGCAGCCGCACCTGGTGCAGGTGTTCGAGGTGGGCACGCTGACGATGATGCTCTCCGGCGCGGTGTACCCGGTGCATCAATTGATGAAGGAGCAGGGATACAACATTGACTGGTCCAAGTTCATCCAGCCGGTGCTGGGCTACTACATGACGCCGGAGGGCAACCTGATGTCCATGCCCTTCAACTCGTCCACGCCCATCTTCTATTTCAACCTGGAGCACTTCAAGAAAGCCGGCATCCACGCGCCGCCGCAAACCTGGGATGAGATGGAGGCCGCGGTGAAGGCGCTGCGCGCCTCCGGCCAGGAGTGTGCGTACACGACCTCATGGCAGTCCTGGGTACACCTGGAGAACTACAGCGCCCTGCACAATATCCCCTTCGCGTCCAAGGCCAACGGCTTCAAGGGGCTGGACACCGTGCTGGAATTCAACAATCCCCAGGTGGTCAAGCACATCGCGCGCCTCGCGAAGTGGACCCAGGAGGGCAGCATGAGTTATGAAGGCCGCACGAATCAGGGCACCCAGGCCTTCCAGAACGGCAAGTGCAGCATGTTGACGGAGTCCAGCGCGGGCTACGCCAACATCACCCGTAACGCCAAGTTCGAATGGAGCGCGGCACCGCTGCCGGTGGAGAAGGGCACCAAGCCCCTCAACAGCATCATCGGCGGGGCGACCCTGTGGGTGCTGCAGGGGCACAGCAAGGAGGACTACGCCGGGGTCGCCAGCTTCCTGAACTATGTGGCCAGCGTGGACAACCAGGTGTGGTGGCACGAGACCACGGGATACCTGCCCATCACGCAGGCCGCGTACGCCAAGGCCAAGGCCGACGGCTACTACAAGCAGGTGCCGGTGCAGGAGACCGGCCTCAAGCAGATGATGCGCGCCACGCCCACGGAAATCTCCCGCGGACTGCGGCTGGGCAACTTCGTGCAGATCCGCACCGTGATTGACGAGGAGTTGGAAGGCGTCTGGGCCGGCAAGAAATCCCCCAAGGAGGGGTTGGACGAGGCCGTGCGGCGGGGCAACGAGTTGCTGCGGCAATTCGAGCAACTCAACAAGCAGTAGCCGCGGGGTGTCCGCGCCCACCCTCCTTCCCGGGGGCGGGCGCGCCCCGGCGCCCCTGGTGACCCATGCTCAAGCGCGTGCTGTTCCGCAACCGCTACCTGCCCTACTACCTGCTGCTGCCGCAACTGGCGATCACGGTGGTGTTCTTCTACGGACCGGCCACGCAGGCGTTGTTCAGCGCCTTCCGGCTCACCAACCCTTTCGGCACCGGGTCCAGGTTCGTGTGGCTCCAGAACTTCCGGCAATTGTTCGGCAGCCCGGAGTACGCCACGTCACTGGGGCGGACGCTGATCTTCAGCTTCAGCACGATGGCGCTCTCGCTGCTGCTCGGGCTGCTGTTCGCGACGGCGGCGAACCGGGTGCTGCGCGGCTCCGGCGCCTACAAGACCCTGTTGATCCTGCCTTACGCCGTGGCCCCCGTGCTGGCCGGGGTGCTCTGGCTGTTCATCTTCCACCCCACCTTCGGGGTGCTGTCCTTCATCTTCCGCAATGTCGGGTTCCACTGGAACCCGCTGCTGGACGGCACCCAGGCGATGGTGCTGGTGGTGGTGGCGGCCACCTGGAAGCAGGTCAGCTACAACTTCGTGTTCTTCCTGGCGGGGTTGCAGGCGATTCCCCGGGGCGTGCTGGAGGCCGCCGCGGTGGACGGGGCCGGGCCGGGCCGGCGCTTCCTGCACATCGTGTTTCCGCTGCTCACGCCGACCAGCTTCTTCCTGATGGTCATCAATCTGGTCTACGCCTTCTTCGACACCTTCGGGATCATCCACGCCATCACGGAGGGCGGGCCGGGGCAGGCGACCAACATCCTCATCTACAAGGTGTTCTCCGACGGCTTTCTGGGCCTCAACCTGGGCTCGTCCTCCGCGCAGTCGGTGGTGCTGATGGTGATCGTGATCGCGCTCACGGTGATCCAGTTCCGCTACATCGAGCGGCGCGTCCAATACGAGATGACCTGACATGGTGGACCGCAGCCCCGTGCGCGACGCGCTCACCCATGCCGTGCTCTGGCTGGGCATCCTGCTGGTGGTGTTCCCCATCTACTACGCCTTTGTCGCCGCCACGCTCTCGCTGGAGGAGGTGGCGCGGGCGCCCATGCCGCTGATCCCGGGCCGCCACCTGCTGGAGAATCTCCAGACGGTCTGGAGCAAGGCCCACCTGGGCCGGGTGCTCTTCAACACCTTCGTCATGGCGGCCGGGATCACCGTGGGCAAGATCGCCATCTCGATCCTCTCCGCCTTCGCCGTCACGTACTTCCGCTTCCGCTTCCGCATGGCGGCGTTCTGGATGATCTTCGTCACGCTGATGCTGCCGGTGGAGGTGCGCATCATCCCCACCTACGCGGTGGCCTCCAACATCATCGCCCCGCTCCAGTGGATTTCCGAATGGCTCTACCTGCCGGAGCTGACCCAGGCGCTCATGGGCCGGCGGTTTGAGCTGAAGCTGGAACTGAGCCTGCTGGACAGCTACGCCGGGCTGATCCTGCCCCTGGTGGCCTCCGCCACGGCCACCTTCCTCTTCCGCCAGTTCTTCCTCACCATCCCCGAGGAGTTGGCCGAGGCGGCCAAGATTGACGGCGCGGGTCCCCTGCGCTTCTTCTGGGCCGTGCTGGTGCCCATGTCCCGCACCAACGTCGCGGCGCTGGTCGTGATTCTGTTCGTGTACGGGTGGAACCAGTACCTCTGGCCCCTGCTGATTACGACCACCCCGGACGTGAGCACCGCCATGATCACCCTGCGCCACCTGATGCCCGGCCCCAACGACCCGCCCACCTGGCACCTGGCGATGGCCGGCGCCCTGGTGATCCTGATTCCCCCGGCCCTGGTCGTCACGGTGATGCAGCGCTGGTTCGTCCAGGGTCTGATCGAGGGCGAGAAATAGCAGGATGCGGAAAAACGAATGGATGCGGATTTGTGGGTGCTTTGCCCCGCCCTACTGTCTGGCTCGGCGCTGACGCACCGAGCGCCCAGCAGGAAGCGTGGCTCCCTGCACCCGCTATAGGGGTATCGGGATTGGACGATCATGATCGGCCATACGGTGCGCAAATCGGCTCCAGGAGCGGAGCCGGGAATCACCGGCAAAACCGTGTGTTTTCTTGACCTTTCTGTTTTCGCGGCGGCTGTATCGCCGCGAAAACTTATTCGGGGGGTGAGGGGGGACTTGTTCCCCCGCTTGTCGTAGTTTTTCCGCAGCCTGATAGGGCGCGGGAAGGGGTGGCGGCGCTACGCACGCGGCAGCAGAATCGTGAAGGTGCTGCCCTCTCCGGGGGCGGAGTCCACGCGCGCCTGTCCGCCATGGGCCTGGGCAATGTGCTTGACGATGGCCAGCCCCAGTCCGGTTCCGCCCAGCTTGCGGCTGCGGGCCTTGTCCACACGGTAGAAGCGCTCGAACAGGCGCGGCAGGTGCTGGGGGGGGATGCCGCTGCCCCAATCCTGCACGCGCAGGGCAATGCCCTCGGGCGTCTCCCCGGCCTCCACCTGCACCCGCCCGCCCTCCGGGCTGTACTTGACGGCGTTGTCAATCAGGTTCACCAGCGCCTGCTCCAGCAGCGGGCCGTTGACGCGGGCGGCCAGGCCGGGGGCGGTGCGCAGCTCCAGGGCAATTTCCTTGGCGCGCGCCTGCACCTCGCAGCCCTGCACGGCCGCCAGCAAGACGGGCTCCAGCTCGGCCCACTGCAGGGCGATCTCTCCGGTCTCCGTGTCGCGCTCGATGCGCGAGAGGTTGAGCAAGTCGTCAATGATCGCCCCCAGCCGCTCCGCCTGCCGCTGCACGATGCGCAGGAAGCGGTCGCCCTCCTCGGGCGTCTGCGCCTTGCCGGCCACCAGGGTTTCCACGAACCCCTGGATGGAGGTGATGGGGGTCTTCAGTTCGTGCGAGACGTTGGCGACGAAGTCCCGCCGCATGTTCTCCAGCCGGCGCAGGGTGGTGACGTCGTTGAGCACGATCAGGGCGCCCAGCGCCCGCCCGGCGGCGTCGTAGAGCACATTGCCGTGCAGGCTCACGCGGCGTTCGTCCTGCTTGTGCACGGAGATTTCTGCCTCCACCGGCTCGCGGGCGCCAGCCGCCAGCGCGACGAAGCGCTCCAGGTCGGCGTTGCGGGCCACCTCCAGCAGGGAGCGTCCGCGGGCCGCGGCGGGGTCCGTGCCGAACAGACGCGCCGCCGCCGGGTTCATGCTGAGGATGCGCAGGG
>Ga0315281_10002665_pt1 | contig 26437 bp, 20 predicted proteins | sample YL17G07_0_MG_FD_204540 | JGI IMG/M metagenome (GOLD analysis project Ga0315281, IMG submission 204540) | Sediment microbial communities from Yellowstone Lake, YNP, Wyoming, USA - YL17G07_0 | ecosystem: Environmental > Aquatic > Freshwater > Lake > Sediment | place: USA: Wyoming | collected... | reverse complement strand
CCTATTCCTTCGCCTCCACCCATCAGCCCCGAGCCCATCAAGCCATCGCATACTCGAAGGGGCATCATCATTGTTGCGATGGCGGTTCTACTCATGGGAATCGTTGTGATCGCGTTCTTTGCGACGGCACCGCCAACACCACCTGCAGGCACAACTGCTCTCAAGGTGCAAGAGGGTGGAACAGTTTCGATAGGGCAACCATTCTTATTGAAGTTCGGAACGGATGACGTGCCTGTCAAAGTTGTCTTCGACTCGGCCTGGCTTACCAGGACTCACGAAAGCTACGAGGCAGAGATGGGATACAAGCTCTTGGTTATCCAGCTGACAGTTCAGAACATAGGTACCAAGGAGGTAGATACTTTCAGCTTTCTTGACAAGTGGGAAGTCACGGTTGACAAAGGCTACGTTTACGAGGCGAAATCGCAGCCCTACTTGGACGTTAGGCCTGAGGAAAAGAAGACCGCGTATGTCATATTTGAGATTCTTGAACAGACAAATCCTATGGAAGTCAGCTACCGACGGTTTCTGTCGACGTCGGTCGCCGCCACCTTGAATCTGAAAGGATACAGCTTCGTGACAACAACCATAGCAGCGAACGAGTATCTTCTAGTCAAGTCTCATGATTGGCCCGAAGGCGGTACTCTGACTTTTCGGATAAGGAACTATGGGTCGGTCAGCGCTACGATCGACAAAGTGTACATTGACGGGCTTCTCGCCTCTGATGAAGATGCGCTGGTCAAACCAGGATCCGAAGTTGAGATTGTGTGCAGCAAGCCTTCAGGGCTCTCGTTGGAACGTCTGAGTACGCATAAGGTAAAGATAGTGACCATGTTGGGCAACACATTCGAATCCACGGTATACTATGGGTAGGATGAGAGTGAAATGGTTGAGAGAACTGCCGAATTCATTCTGGGACTAGTAGGCGGCATTCTTGGCTTACTCGCAGTTCCGGGTTTCTTCTTTCTAGGAGGCCTAAGTGCAGCTTTTGGAGGTCCAGTGACCTTGGTCGGTTGGGCGATAGGAGGAGGAATTCTCTCGGCAGTCGGATTAGTCGGCGCAGCTTTCGTCAAGAGTCGTCCGAGACCGGCCGCTGTGATGATGCTCATCAGTGGAGTTCTAGGGCTTTTCGTTGCATTGGGATTCTGGGTCGGCGCCCTGCTATTATTGGTCGCGGGAATCATTGCGCTCATCAGGAAGGAGAAACCAGTGCAACCTCCGCCGCCACCCATTTCTCAGCAAGTCTTCTACTGCACTAGCTGTGGCAAACCGCTCACGTACGTCTCACAATACCAAAGATGGTACTGCGAGAGCTGCAGAACCTATACTCCGAGCTAGAGACACGCATTACTTAGGTATTGGCTCATCACAACATGACTCGGTGTGACGCCGACCTGACGAGTGTGCACAAACCCCGCTCTCCACGAAGCTCATTGAGAGAACGCAAGGAGAATGTCAAAGCCAGGCGATATGACGCATCCACAGAATTGTCCCGAGAAGAACAACCTAACAAGGATTCTTAGGCCCGATTCCAGGAATTGAAAAGTTTCATGGTATGCTCCTATACTGCGCTCTGCATGGATCACGAACGAGTCCAGATAATGTACGAGAAGCAGAAGAAGGATTGCCACACGATGTTCGCACAAGTTGGCCAAAGATTCCCTGAACCACTGGATTTCATCGCTGGCGGTTTGAGTCCCTGCGACACCGATGAACAGTATCTCAGTCTGACTACTCATGAATCCGAGATACTACCGGGAGCCTAAGGCTAATCTGGTCGACCACGCTGAGCATCTGCTCTGCTGCCCCTAGAGCTCGTGACGCATCATCCCGAGAGACGGGTCTCAAGTCGTGAAGCCATTCATTTCGTGCCTGACGGACCTTCGAAATCTCTTGGTAGAGTTCAAAAGGAAGACGGTTGGTTAGCGAGAGAATCTCGCTGATCACCGATGGCGTGAAGTCGCGACTCTTGATGAGTTTGTCTCTTCGATCACTGTTGATGAAAACGACTTCCGTACCAGCAACCTGTCTCAGTCGGTTCTCATCTACGTAGCGATTCCAAAGACGCTGCATAAGGTTCTCCGCAATTGTCCAGGCAGTCACAAGGCAGAGGGCATAGTTGTGGTCTTCGTATGCCTTGCAGCTTCGAACATGAAGGTCAGCGAGAAACAGAGCGTCCGGATCTGGATGATGGAGTATGGTGCTCAGTAACCGAAACGATTCAGTCACCGTCTCTATTTTGACGATTACAGACCGATGAACGATTCGCCAGTCAAGCGTCGTCGGGATACCTTGCGCATAGGTGCTTGGGTAACGTGCCAGAGCCAAAGCAGCAACGCGATAGTCACCGAAGCTCATTCCTGTGTCGTCCAAAGACTTCAGCGAGATGAGATCCGAAGGAGAGACCACCATCTTCTCGAGAGCAAAATTCTGTAGGCGTGAGAGAGCCGTATAGAGACACGCAAGATGAGCATTGAGAACAGTAACTCTCTTGAGAATCACTGCAGCCACGGCGTCAAAGTCAGGTACGCCACTCTCGGGAAGGGCTCGGCCTAGCAGGCCAGCTGGAGAAGTCGAAGACGAACATGCCCTCCCGCAGTACCTTGGCAGTAATACCCTCGGAAAGAGTCGTTCGATACACTTCTTCCCCGAGCTTACTGACATCTACGTCAGCTCCTACAATTGGGGCACTGCTGCCTACCCAAATCGTCGGCGAGTGGTAGTATGCCGCTGCGTTCGAAATCATGGTAACCCCTCAAGGACTGCGTGCGTCACTTTCCCGCGACTATGATCGTCGGCAAACCAGTGGAATAAGCTTTGGCTGCACCCCATCAACTCTCCCGCGGAATCGCTGGCAAGCTGGTCTCCAGTTCTTGAGCTCGAGCAACTTGTCGCTAGCGGTTCGAGTCCCGGCGGCTGCACCACCTAGTCGATTAGTTTCCATAAGCTATGGAACAAGAGTCAAATGCCCATTGGAGTCAAGATAGTCTGGAATCCGATGACACCATACCGAGAGAGCGAACTTCTCAGACTAACTGATATGGCAACAAGCAAGATGATTGACCGCTGGCATTCTGTCAGTGAGAAGGTAGTGGGTAGACCGATTGAGGTCGTTGTCGACAACAGGCGGGTTGTCCCAGAGTTCCGTTCAATCCCGTATGAAGTGAATGTGGCTCGCCCCGTTGGCTACAAGAGGAAAGTCGTGCTTGCTGTCCTGTTGGATTCATTCCCCACACTCAAACCCCTACTCGTTACGCATGAGATCGGACATTGGGTTCTGAAACTACAGGGCTTTCGAGGCATGATTCGCCACCCCAGAGACCAGGAAACAGAAGGACTGCTAAACGACGTGGGTGGCCATGTGCCATTGTATGACCTCCAAAGGTCAGTTGGACATGACCCTCAAAACGAGGTTGATTCACGTTGCGATCAAGACGTCGGGACTTTTTCACGCCCTGTTGCATGGGATGAGGTGCGCAAGACTCTCTACTTGGCAGATGACCTACTGAATGGCTCCGTCGAGAAACGCCAGCGACTGAAATCGACACTGCCCAGGAACCACCCCACCGCGCTGAAGACTGTGGAGAGGATAGTTGCAATTTCTTCGGAATACAATCTCCTGGATCCCGAGCAGAATATGACATTCCGCAGAAGGGTCATTACTGAAATGAGACTCGAGGGAGAGTGGAACGAGCACGATGACGTGAAGCAGATCAAAGACCTCATCCTTGAGGTTGAGGGAACAGCGTCGTGACATCATGCCTTTGCCAATCGCTTGTCGTGTCTTCACCAATGACGCTCCAGAGAGTTCGTGATTCTCCGAACCCACAAGATTCGCCTAGCTAGCTTCGTGTCCCACCGGGCCCGTCACCTTCCATGAAGTGACCATCAACCGTCGGCGATATCGTCACATATCATTCCCGGCGATGGGACTAGTTGCCTCCGCCTAGCTGAAGGCGATACATTGTCACTTGTATGGTGAGGCGTACCATATGTGGCTCTGCTGCCCCAGAATAGCTCAGTTGGGTTATTCTGTGATTGGGCTTCGGACACCCGCAGCACCCGGCACAGCGGTCGGGTTGCTCCTCATCTTTGCTCATTCGAGCATGAGATTTCTCATTCTCTTGACAGTAGCAGGTGCCCTGATGAGGCTCTTGACGAAGAAACGTAGCCGCAGGCACAAAGTTCTTCAGGCGATACAATGTCACTTGTATCGCTCTCCCGCACGATCACAGTTATGAAGGTCGGGAGCCCGGCGATAGTATCCTCGCTCAAGCTCTGTATGCATGAATCATTCAAGACATCTCGTAGCCAATCGCACCGCCTGGGCCGAAGTGAAGTATGCATTTCCTTTCGCGGGGGATTCTGTTGCATCTGACAATCAGCTGTGAATAGAGCTTTCTTCTCTGAGTAGTTGTTAGAGCAACACGATTCTCGTTATACTTGTGAAGAAACACTTGAACTGCTTCTGGTGACGCGATTCTGTCGATATCTGATCTGAGTTCTCCATATAGCATGTCGCGAGGCGAAGATCTTGGATAGGAAATGCGAAACCTGCGAATGTGCCTAACTGGGCCCTCCTCTGACAAATCTGAACGCTCACCTCCATTCTCCCTAATCGAGTATCATGACACAGCGGGTTTAAGCGTCACGAAAAGCGCCAAGTCGGTTCCGCACTGAGGAAGATCGGGTATTCCAACACCGTTCAGGAGACCATTCGAGGCCTATCGTTGTGAGCTTCCAACTCGCGCCGGCGCCGCCAGCCCTGCGACGTCCTTGAGTAGTAGTCGCTATTGTTTTCCCTTCCCAGCATCCTCGATTACACACACCCAACAGACTTGGGCAAGCAGTTCCTGAAGTACGTCACCGAATGGCGGCCGGAAATCAAATAGGAGAGAAGGCACTGGACACGAAACACATACCAATACTGCCAACGATACATGCCAAATGCAGTCGTGAAACACCACATGGAGTACATCCTCATGGCGCGAAAGCCTGTGAGCTTTCGCGGCAGTACCTGCGGAGCTCCTATCCCAGCAGGCAAGACAATAGTAGCTATTGCGAGAAGAAAACCTAACACTATTAGTATGACCCGGGGGACGCTAAGTGATACCGTCGTGCTTTCCTTGTTTGAAGGGACAGTTGACACGATCAGCCTTCCCCTTGTGGAGCCTGATTGTGATGATGCGTCTCCTCAAGATTAGGATGATCCTGTGACAACAAGGCGACTATGAGCTGCTCCGCTTCCGAATCTGTCGGAATGAACTGTAGCCTCTCAACACTTCATCGTTCCTAGACGTATCCAGTATAGTGATGCCAAGGTGCTTTACGGACAGTCTCGACTTTCTCTTCTGAGTCAGGCCAATGCCAAAGGTGAATGCGCGATGCAATACGTGGTCGCAAATTCAGATGACCCAACAGTTCCTCAATCTGTTGGCTTGAATAGCAAGGAAGTCCGTCTTCGGACAGCGTATCCAGCAGGATAATGTGTGCTTCCCGGGTCTTTCCTCCCCTGAGACAGGAGACCAACTTTCTAGCGTCGGAACGCAACTTGCTGACCGTGTTGGCAACGCTCTGACCGCTCCAAACTATCTTGACCTCTATCATGGCCTCATATGGTGGAACACCTTGTCTTTGCTTCCACCATTTCTTGAACTTCGAGTGATTGACGACTACGATGTCCGCTCGTCTACTTCTTTCCCACCTGGCGTACCTGGGTCTTTCGACGCTACCTTCGGCATGTATCCACCACCTTGAGCCAATGGAACGGGATACAGTTCTTTCTCGAAGGTGGCTGAACAGCTCCCATTGAACTTCTCTTTCATTCCAATAATAGGCTCCTTCAAAGTCTCCGCCGATGTGACTGTTCTTGCGGTAGTCCTTGAGAAATGCAACGATGCATCGGTCTATCTTAACGAGCTTCGCAGCTCTCCTCGGCAATGTCGCTCGCATCTCAACTCCTGCACTTGAACATATAGAACTAATGGCGAAACGTGCGTAGTAAGGTATTATTGCCGACTTGAGCTACCGTTCATTCGTTAATTCCGTTTCCTGAAACATCCTTCTATTGTGCTTGGCTCCGCGGACACATGATGATTGTCGTTGGGCAGGCTTCCCTCGTCGTCTTCGGTCAACAAACCACGCACAGGCACTAATGATGGGTCTCCTCAAGATTAGGAGACCCTGCGACGATTATGACCGTACGGGACATAACTACGTAACTAGTCTCTGGTTTGGTGACTCCAGAAAATACGCAAAAGATGTAGGGAGGCCTCGTCTTCCATGTTGTCCAGATGCTGCAAGAGAGAAAGTCTGTTCTACTAACCATGCGGCGGGGTAATCATCGAGTTGCAGACCGAAGATGAAGGCTGGGAAACATTCACGCGGACAGTCGAATTCTCTGCGGCAATAGGATTCTAGGAAGCATGATGATCGTTCCCGTACTCTTCACCTTGCTTGCACCAAGCATCAGTTGGACTTGGAGAGGCCTATACCTGCTTCCTACCTACCTCGGCGCCGCTTTGGGGGCTCGGAGCATCGTGCGTAGAGCGAATGTTTCCGCCACTGGATCGAGGCGCGAGTCCTTTCTGAGCTTCGTGTTCTCATTTTCTCTGCTAGGGTACATCTTCCTGTCTTCCCTAGCATGGACTCTGCGTGCAACTCTGCTTCTGATAGAAACAAGCGTACGCACCCTGTAGCCCTCTATCCTGATGGGGGGGCTCCGTCCATACCAAGCGGGAGATGCCTAACGATGACCATAACTGGGCGAGTGCAAGCTCCCGACTTCAGTCGCGGAGAGAATCAAGAGTCCTAGCGCTCTCACATGCGCGGCCCGCTATATCACACTGGACAAATAAGCAAATCAAATACACTCAACAGCCGGAGTACCTGAAAAGGAAACTTGAAAACCATCTCCAAGAAGTAGCGAACTTGTATGGGGTTCCATCTCCTGGCGTGAAAATCAGCAAACTGGAAAAGCTTCCAGAAAACAGGTGGAGCATCAGACTTCAGATTAATGACCATGAGTACCTGCTAGGTTACGGAACTAGCTTTAAGGAAATGGAGAAACACCTTGAAGAACTCATCATTGAGAAATCCAAGAAATGGAATCCTGCCATTTCAGAAACACCATTCCCAGACGATGTCAGAGCCTATAGTGGACTATGAAAGCTGCAACTGGGAACTGAAACAATTGCATTCAGAAACTCTTGGGCACAAAGCTCGAGATTAAGAAGCTGGAAACTATGAGAGACCCGAATCAGGAGTTGAATCTTCCACAGGCAGATCCTGCCAAGAGAATGGCTGCTTTGGAGAGGGTGGCGGGGCAGCTGATGGCTATGACCGGGGTTTTGCCCGAGGAGGTTCGAGCCAAGGCGGACGTGTTGGGCGCGCTTAGGCAGCGGAGCGTGCAAACGTTGACCAAGTGGGGCCCTGTCGAATCAGTCAGCGTAGCCGCCATTTTGGAGAAGGAGGAGTGGAACTTTGATGGCACGATGCAATGGTTCCAATCTTATTATAATCGACAGAAAGACAGGAAACGGAGGACGGCACAGAAGCGCGGAAATTACATTGCAGACTACCTCGCCAACATCACGGATAAGGAGATCGGTGGCGTCGAACAGCTGATTGGCCTGCTGGAAGACGCGTCCAAGAAACATGTGCCGGTCGAAGTCATTCACCCTCAAGATAACGTAACGGTGAACTTGAAGTCTGCAACACGCAGTCTGCGAGAAGCCGACCCTCAAACTATAAAATGCGTCATAGACTCCGCAAACCAGAAAATCAGGCATCAGCAATGGGAGAACCAGATGGGCCGTGAACTTCAAGAGCACTTGGAAGCGGCGGCGAAACCTTACGGTGTCGAGGTTTATGTCGCCGAGCTCGCCTTGTTCGGTAAAAACAGTTTCGGAGTAAAACTCTACGTCGGTTACTTGGGCGACCTGTTCGAGTTCACCGGATCCTTCAACGAACTGAAAGCTGAGGTTGGCAGCATGGTCCGCGAGACGGCTGAGAACCTTGCTAAAGACGTCACTGTTTGCCCGTTCTGTGGAGCGACCGAGCGCAGAGACGTTATCATGAAACGTCACGACGTGCAACATGGTGGAACGGCCTGTAGCTGTGGTGCCAAAGTCATTCTTGAAATGGATCATGACGTGAATGGGGGTTCAAGCGCATTGAAGTGGCTGTGGAATAGCGGCTGCAAGGCCATTGGACTTCCAGTACCCAAACAGTGGCGGCGACTACATGTAGATGATTTCTTCGCAAACGTGAAGTACGTTGGCAAAAGTCTCTCTGATTACAGGATGTGGTTCCTCAAAATGCCGTGGCTCATCAAACCCGGCATCAACATTACGAAAGAACCTCTTCCAAGCAGTCCACAAGCAATGAGCAAAATTGGAGGCATACTGACAGACCAGGCGGACTTCAAGTACATTGAATGGGAGGAAGAGGTAACGCCCGAGTACAGGTACGCGCTTGGAAACAATATTACCCGGTGGGGTGTTGGGAAAGAGATTCCGCACGGGCACATCCTAGTCACGTTCGATGGATACTCGAGCAGTTTTGAAGTTGGGGTCAATATCGGACTGTTCGAACTTCCTGAATACCAACAAGCCATGAAAGATGATGAACAGCTGGTTGAAGACCCCTACGAATCTCTCCTCGACAACCTAAACGGGTACATGAGCGAGTTACTCGGATTCGATATAGGACTCTACCCCGACACCGATAAAGAAACAGAATTTGCTACATCCATCAAACTCAACGATGAGAACTATGATGAAACAGCTAGAAAACTCATAGCGGCGACCAACGCAGTGGAAAAGAACACGAACACCATACGCGAAAGAACAAGAGAACTACTCAAAACCCTCTATGAAAAAGTGGCAAAACCCATCGGAGCCGAACCCTAATGGAAGTCTGGACGGACGGAGACGGAAACGGCTACTATGCATACGTTACTGACTGCCAGATGTAGGCTGGCCGAACTTGCAACATCCTATGTCTTGAGCGGGCTAGAATGTTTCGGGCGGCGTTCACGTGTCTGTCCAAGCCGCAGTTTTGGCAGAACCGGTCGAAGCGGCTGATGGTTGACCGCCTAGTAGAGATAAGAGGATCATCCGCCGCCAAAATGCCGGGCAAGTGGCGAGTAGAGGGATATGCCGGGAACCAACTACTGTTCATAGACACATTCACTATACAATCTGCCAGTCAAACCACAACTGCGTCAGAGACAAGTCCAACAGCGACAGTGACAACCGCAAGTGTAAGCTCAGAATCATACTCGTTGTTCATTCCGATAGCGATTGTGGCAGTACTGGCTATCTCACTATCCTATGTCTGGTCGAGGAAGCGTTCGAGATCGAGACAAACGGCCAAGCAAGGGCCAGACACGAAGAGCTAGCTGTAGAGCAGCCACTGCTTCATCTCGGAAGTTGCCAAGCCTGATGCAAAAGTTAGCCTAAACTGAGCAGGGGTGTAACGTGTCACATAGACCGTTCCACTCATTCCCATCCTAGCTTTCTTGATCGGTGAGAACGCGAAGTAGCCAGCCAGTTTCACTGGTGGCCTGAAGACGAAGACGTAGTATGACAGGTCAGGCAGGTTGCCGTACATCCCATAGGCAAGCTGCTCAACGTATGCTTTCCAAGTCTTCGTCAAAGGCTCGTAGTAGATCATGTGCGCATGCCCGTGATATTGCTCATTGACGATGATCTGGTGAAGTACGAAGCTGGTGGCTATCCCCAATGATTTGGACCATGCTTCCATGAAGTAGGTCTCATCCCCACAGTCCCCGAGCCCCTTTCCAGTCGTTAGGTACTGGTCGAGATAGAAATGCAAGTTGTAGATGCTGTGATCTGGAACCAGCTCACCGTCGACTTCAATCAGAGATTCGGTTACGCCAGGGATATCCCCCGTTCTGGTTGAGTAGGTCCAATGTTGTGCCGCTCCTGAGAAGTAGAAATACTCCTCTATGTTCTTCACGGTGGCATCCGTCGACTGTTCAGCCCAGCCCTTCTCAAACGCGATCTCTCTCATCTTCAGCAGGAGTCCAACATCGTATCTGACCCAGCGATAATGCGTGAGATCCGCTGGCTTCTCAACCAGTCTCGATATTGAGTGCAGTCCGTCGTATGTACCGATGCTCGACGTGTAGGCGAGGCATATCTTCGCCTCAAGCGGATAATCCTCGAGCTGGAAGTATCCTTTGCTCCTCTGAATCTCGTTGGTTTCTCTAAAGAACGCGAACAGGTCGCTGGAATCCTTCTTGACTGCTTCTCTGACCTGTCCGTCTCCCATCGTGATCCATAACCCATTCACGATAGCTACGGCCAAAGCCAACGTGTCGTCCTTCTTGAACTGATTCTGCAACGCCAACCAGTACAGGACTTGCAGTTCCGTATTGTAATTTGGAACGCCGTATTGGAAGTCGCCTGGGGCGGCTGTTCCTCCCTTCATGATCAGCTGAAATGCTTCTTTCACCTCAGGATTTGTAGCGTTCAGAGCAAGGTATGTGATCTTGGCGACAGCGGTCGCATTAGTCGCATCAGGGAGCGCTTGCAACTCCCAGCCTAGCTCAACATACGGTTGGGCACCAGCTGACTTGAGCAGTGAAATGTAGTAGCTGACCGGATGGGTGGCGGTCACGTTGAGCCATAGAGTCGTTTCAGTGCTGGTGGCTGCTGATGACGCGGCTGATGGCGAGGTCGAAGTTGCAAGAGTTTGTTCGGACGTTCTTCTGCTCAACGAGAGCGATGTCCCCTCACCCGTGGAGCTCACAATCTCGCTTGTTGGCTTCGGAGAGAGCAGCCAATACCCAGCACCAGCGACAATAACGACCGCTATCAGAACAACGGCGACTAGTTTCGAGGCTTTACTCATCCCAGGGCTCCTGACCGCCACGAGTCAGAACAATGAGTCACTAGGTTCCAGTCGGAATTGAGTTAAGGCTTTGCAGATCTAGGAGCAAGCTAACCCACCGGCGCTTCCCGACGAACCCCCTACATTCTCCGGATTTGGGCGACGTACTCTCCTTTGGGCTGTGGATGAACAAGCAAGGCTACAGACACTCCACAGTGCACTACTGCGTCCAGGCACTGAAGTCGATAGCCAGACAGACCAACCTACTCGACCCCGAGTCTGTCAAGACATTTCTAGCGTCGACGGACGTGAGCGAGGCACGCAAAGCCAAACTCGTGGAGGACTTGGCAAGATTCTACAGCTGGAAACATGTCCAGTTCGACAAACCGAACTATAGACGCATTGAAAGATTGCCGTTTGTTCCTTTGGAGTCTGAGATAGATCAGTTGATTTCGGCTGCCGGGAGAAAGACCGGCACATTCCTACAGCTACTCAAAGAAACGGGCATGCGCGCGGGTGAAGCCTGGAACCTCAAATGGATAGACCTTGATCCAGAGAAAGACGCCGTCAACATTGCCCCTGAGAAGAACAGCAACCCCAGACAATCGAGAATTTCCACTCGACTGATGGCAATGCTCAACCGGCTTCCACGTCGCTACGAATACGTGTTCCGCAACCCAAGAATCGACCCGTTAAGGTCAATGGAGGTCTTCAGGCGTAGCGCGGCAAGACAGCGAAAGCGGACATCCGAAAGACTTCAGAATCCGAGAATACGAAACATAACCTTCAAGACCCTACGTCACTGGAAGGCAACGAGCGAATATCACCGGACGAGAGATATTCTGCATGTCATGTCAATCCTAGGTCACAAGAATATCCGAAACACCCTCGTCTACACGCACTTGGTCGACTTTCACTCGGATGATTATATCTGCAAAGTTGCAAAGACTGCTAGCGAGGCTAGGACTCTGGTCGAGGATGGCTTCGATTATGTCACTGATGCGGAAGGACTCAAGTTGTTCAGGAAAAGGAAGTGAGTGGAGCACTGACGAATGAACGCTGGCTAAAGTGGGCGGTGGCGCGGCACTATCGCAAGCAGGGATTTCGGGTAGTCATGAAGCCCGCCCGGGCTGGCAATGCTGCCGTTGACGGCGTTGCTATTGCGCCCGATGGAGAAAAACTGGCGCTCGAAATCAAATCCCCTCACGATGACATTGTACGTGGTGTTGGACAATGCGTTGAAGCGCTATACGCGGGCTACAGTCAAGCGGTTCTAGTCACGAGCCTGAAATTCGCTAAGCGTTTGAGAAAAAGAGTATTCCAAGGAAAATTGAAGCTAATTGGGGTCGATGCAAAGGCGAGGATTCATAGATTCGACCCGGACGGATGGAGGCTACTAGAATAGGTCTCTCACCAGAACAAGCTTGTTGGAAGGTCAGATGGCAAGGTTCGTGGTTCTGTCAGGTAGACCCTCAAGGAAATTCTGCTCCGATAGGATTGCACTCAGAGGTATCTCACGTGAGCTGTGAACTCGATCGGAGTACTCATCGTAGATTGTCACCCTGACAAATACCCACTGCCTGGTTCCGACATAACCACCTTTTCGAAGTTCGTCGTACAACCTTCTGGCTTCATCCCATCGGAGAACCCACGTGAAAGCGTGCCCTGGTCTCACTACGTTCGTTTCTCCCAGTTCAACCACTTTCTGATAGTAGGTGCGAGATCCGGTGCCTACCAGCTCATTCAAGATGAACCTACGGTGGAAATCGCTTGGAGCCCAGAGTGGCGCGAAGTATTCCAGCCATATCATTGATAGAACTAGTGTCCGTCTCGTGTGATTGACGATTACTATGGGCACGCCCTTTAGCCGTTTCATCGTATCCGGGGTTGAGATTGCCCAAGACGAACCGGGCAAAGAGGTCGAACTGATTAGTGTGACCCATTTCGGTATCGCAATCTCCACCCGCCTTACTACGCCTACAATCCACCCAAGCAAGACAGTGATGCTCGGTGGAGCCAATATTGCCATTACTTGAACAGCAAAACTCGTCGTTTGAGGAAACAAAACCGAATAGATTCCACGTAAACCGAGGACTGTCAATATGACGACTATCGAGGCTGGAAGCAGGTACTGCACCACATAGCGCGTTGCCCTAGGCGAGAGGAAAGGATAGTCACCAATCGTGAGCGGAGTTGTCGATAGCACTAGGAAAGCTGCGAAGACCGCAGCCGCTGCTATCCTTACATCTGCGGCAAGAACAGCGAGCACAAATCCGACAACAATTATCACCAGAACGATTGAAACGAGAAGCGTTCTCTTCAGAAAAGCCCTTTCCACGTTCTTCTTCTCTTCTTTGTAGGCACGACGGAATTCATCCCGAGAAATGGCTAAGCTATCGCTCGTTGCTGGTACCCTCACGGTTTCGAGGTGAAATTGAGAAGTTTCTGAACGACCTCGATTACAACTATCGCAGGAGCTCCCAAACTCGTCACGGTGTCTTTGATCTTCTGAAGCGTACTTGGTTTCACCGACTCTGCCTTGATTTGCGCGTCGAGTTCACGCAGTTGAGTCTTGAGGCTCTCAATCTGTCCCGTCTGGAAGTGCTCATCTAGGTACCGTTCAAGTTCCTGCAGCGTATCGATGCTTAGGGACTGCGTCTGTTCGACTACGCTTCCTGCCGCAATCTGACTCTGGCTTACGGGTGCGTTGATGTTGATGATGCTGTAGTTCACCGCTAGGTCTTGACCAGCTCTTCCTTCTACGGCTTCTACGCCGAAACTAGTAAGATCATACAGGAAGGAATACCTCTTCGTCGTGCCCAGTGAGCCGCTTGACTTCCCTCTGACAAGCCCCGCATCTATTAGATATTGGATGTTGAAATTCGCAAGCTCTTCCGGAATGTTCAAGAACTGAGCATATTGCTGGGGATTGGTTCTGATCTCCATGCCTGCTCGTTTTCTGCTATAGATATCCTGTAGGATTCTGGCTCTAATGTCTTGGTCAGTCATTGGTGACAACGACTATGCCAGTAGTAGAAGCCCTGCGGACTCTCTTATGTGTACCACTCGCGATTGTGGCAGTATGTCCACAGGCAGCTAGAAGGAGCCTAAATAGGCGAACAACGCGTACGTTTTCGTTGTGTGTCATTCTCACTAGGCGATTCTGATGGCGGCACAACGTAAGCTCGTCGAAGAACCGCTAACGCAACAGGAACTTGAGAGCTGGCTTTGGAAGGCAGCAGACATACTCAGAGGCGCCGTCAAACCCGAGAGGTATGGAAGTTGCATCCTGCGGATCGACTCTGCTATTTCGACCTCGGACGTCGAATGAATTGGAGACGGATCGGAAACGGTTTCGCTCTCAAGAACCAGACCAGGAGAAGGACACCATAAATTCCGAACACTATGCGGGCATCAAGACTCCAAAAAAGTTGGGCTTTCGAGCCGGCGAAGGAAGTGAAAACAAACGCAGCCAATACGAAAGCAAGTGCGCCTAGACTCTTGTGCAAATGTGGATTAGATTCTATAGAGCTCCAGTCTTCGAGACACACGTACAACAGGAAGACCCCAATCCCCACTAGGGTCATGAGAGCGTACGGCTGATAGTTGTAGCTGACTCCTGCTTTCATCTCCTGTAGCTCAAGATCATTAGCAACCGGTACGAGTAGGAAAGAGAACATGAATAGAATATCCACAATTGGTCGATAGTATACGTCCTTCCAAAGCCCGAAAGAATGTTTTGCCAAGAACAGAAATGGAACTGCAGGAAAGAACAAGACCTGCAGCGGGTTCATTCGAAGCTTGAGAGACACCTCAGCGTTCAAGTATACGTACATCAACCATATCATGATCAGCAGGTAAAAGTCTAAGATAACAAACCAACCATACAGGTAAAGGGATTCGAAGAAATCCAAACTTCTGCCAATAGCTATCGAGAGAACAATCCCCGATAACACAATTAGGTAGTCTGACAGGTTTCTCTCCATTCAAACAGACTCTTCAAGGATTGGTTCTGACTTCAGATCCTAAATCCTTTGCTTACCAGACTGGATTTGGTTCAGTCCGGGCGATAGACTAGCTGTAAAGTAACCACTGCTTCATCTGAGCAGCGCTGACTCCTGTCGTCATTATCTGCTCGCTCTGACCTAGCGTAATCGCTTTGAAGCAGTAGGCAGCCTTGGCGTAGGACATGTCGAGTCCTTGACCACCCACACTCACGTCAAAGTCTGTGTATTCTCTCTGATTCACCGGTGGACGAAAAATGAAGTAACGGATCATCCAATCTGATTCCTCTGTCCCCGGTGAGCCGAGAGTGTAAATTTGCTTCTCATAGGCTGTCCACACAAGCCTGTGAGGATCGAAGTACAGGATGTGATGATGAGCCCGATAAGATGCCGAATCCGGAGATACTTCAAGCCTGTATTTCCAAGTCATCAAAGTGGCTACTCCAATGGCTTTAGCCCACGCGTCCATCCACGCCGTCTCAGTCCCGCAGTCCCCAACAGGAGTCGCGCCACTCAGATATCGATTGAACTGCCAATCAACGTCAATGGTCGCATCAAACCCACTGCCGTCAACTATAGCGGGAAAAGTCGCATACTCCCATTTCCCCGGAGTGAAATAGAAGTATCCCTCAATGGTTCCAACGCTTAGATTTACATCCCTCTGCCACCACCCCTTCGCGTCAGCCAGATCCCTCATCTTTCTAAGAGTCCCCACTGACACCGTATCCTTCTCGTACACGATCGGAGGTAGTTGCTTCTCCTTCCAGAAGACTAGACTGGCAGGGTTCTTGAGCTGGGTTCGATCGCCCATCCAGTGCATGCTGAGGCTCCCTGTCCACGCCAAGCCAAGCTTGGCTTCCAACGGATAGTCCTCAAGCATAGGATCCCTGCGTTGCTCCTGAAGTTCATTCGTCTCTCTGTAGAAGACGAGCAGATCGCTGGTGTCTTTCTTCACCTCCATGCCCACCTGACTTGTTCCCATGGTTACCCAAATTCCATTGCTCATCGCCACTGCAAGCGCCAGCGTGTCATCTCGCTTGAACTCATTTTCACAAGCAAGCCAGTATAGAACCTGAAGCTCAGTGTTGTAAGTTGGCACCGTGTATGTGAAGTCACTTGGGTCAGGTGTCCCGCCCTGAATCATTAGTTCGAAAGCTTCCTTGACTTCGGGATTTGTAGCATTCAACGCCTGATCAGTGATCTCGGCTACAGCAGTCGCATTCGTCAATTCAGGAAGCTTCCGCAATTCCTTAGCTAACTGAACATATGGCTGAGTCCCATTCGACTCAAGCAATCCTAGGTAGTAGCTGACGGGCTCGCTGGCGGTCACGTTGATCCACAGGGTTGCCTCTGAAGCTGAAGTGGACGCTGTGGACGAGGCTACAGTTTGGCTGGTTCGCAAGGTTGGCGACAGCAATGAGGTCTGTTGGGTCGTGTAGGTTGCGATCTCACTGGGCATTCTTGGAATAGTCACCCAGTAACCGAATCCAGCCGCAATCACAACTGCCACAAGGGAAATTGCGACCAGTTTCGAAGCCCTGTCAGACAGTAGGAAAACCCTCTTTCATCATCAGGAATCACCGATGGTCGAACATCTGGAGATGCGGTTCTCCACATCCGTTTTCTGTTTCTTGATCTTCCTCTGAAACACGAGAACTATCACCATCGTCAGAAGAACGAGAAACGCAGTTGCTGGCACATCTGAGAATTCGGGAATTGGTTGTGTTGGGGTAATTCCGAGAGACGGGTCTCCGAGCATAACATAGTTGATAATATTGATCGCGTTCATTCCCCGGCTGACGCATTGTGCCGCCCAAGTCAGATATGCTGCTCCAAATGATTTGCTCTTGAGAGCCGGGAAGAACTGCTCAGGCAGAACATTCAGTGTATCACGATAACTCGAATCGCCCATCGCGAATAGTCCATATGAGCCAAACAGGTACCATGCTCCCATGTAGTCTTGCTTGCGATAATCGAAGTCGCTGCAGGAGGTTATCACGTAGAAGAATGCCTTAGGATCAAGGCTCTTGATATCTAGTGGATAGATTTTGCCATCCCAATTACCGTTGTACAGAAAATAGTGACCGAATCCTCCGCTATGCACAATTGTCCTAACGAGGCTGAAAGGCTCCCTCAACCTCGCCATGTAGTCGGATGCGTTCGTGTATTTGGGGTCGTACACGGAAACGACTTCGGGATAGATCGCCTGCAAGGCGCTGGCGGTTGCAGGAGCCAGTTCATCCACATAGTAGTCTGTGACTTCGTCGACGTAGAGCAGCGCCCTCTGCGGCATCGCGAGTGACCCTGTCATGTAGTTGTGGTTCTTGTCGAAGTAGTTCTTGAGTAGCTGAATCTCGTCGCCGGAGAGATTGGACGCTTTCAGGCGCCCGACCCAGATGTCGGGGGTCAGGCTGCCAGTAATCTTGTCGTACGCTCCGTTTCCATCGGAGTCGATCCAGTTGGTATGGAGGTTCATGTAGTAGAGATCGGTTGGGAATCTATCGTAACCGGCATCCGAGAAATTCCACTCGTACTCAACATAAGGAATATCCCCTACCAATAGGCAGCCAACAAGGTTAGTCACATTCTTCATGAAGGATCTAATGGCGGAAGGAGACTCGTTGGACACGATCTTGACGACTACTGTGGCTCCAAGGCTTTCCTTGTCACTTTTCCATCTCTGCAGTCTGTCCTCTAGCGGAGCGTAGACCGTATCCTTCACGACAAGACAGATGACTTGTCGGCGACCAGTCTGGGAACCAATGCCCTGTGTCAGCACATTCGGCAGCGGTCTTGCGACTGCGAACTGAAGGGCGAATCCAGCCTGCAGAAACAACAGGAAGCAGACTTGAACGATCACTCTCTTGGAGACCAAGCTGCCGATTCTCCATGAATGTCTGCTACCAGTGAAGCTAAGGCTCTTTCGCAGCTATGTTTCTCTGTGGGTACACGAGGATCCTTATCTCTTTCAACAATACCATAGCCGGGTATTCGTGGTTCTCTTGAGTGAGGACGAGGCAGGAGAGAGGGAGAATCCGCCCCGAGTCTCCCCTTCAAGCGAGGGGGATCGTGGGTTCAAATCCCACCCCCGGCGCCATCTCCGGATGCCTGTTTGAGCTGGTTTTGAGCTGTTTTTGAGCTGAAAGTCTGCTTTTTTTCCGCTTGATTTTTGCTCAGTTTTTCAATTCGCATGAGCGTTTAAATCTGTCAAGTCCGCCCAATCGTGGTGAGTGGGGACGGCTTGCGTAGGCGGTGGCGACCTAGTGCCAGAAGGATTCTGACCGTTCTGGCTGACGGACGACCGAAGGCTCAGCGTGAGATTGTGAAGGTTACTGGAATGAGTGAAGGAGCGGTCTGGGCCGGTCTGCGGAGATGCTGGCAGAAGGGCCTCGTGTTGCGTTCGAGGACACCGTTACGAGAAAAACAACGAGTCTTCAAGGGGAGAGCGGGTGTTCGAGTGAACCTCAGGTCCTACTACCTCTACCTACTGAACCCCACCAAGACTGCAAAAGCCACTGTTGGAGGGATGGAATTCGTTCAATACGCTTCCAGGTTCCTTGACCAACGCAATAGAAGCACAAGCAAGGCAAGCCTAATCCTCAACTTTCTCCGAGACCACGTGGACAAGGCCTACTTCTCGAAGATGCTCGCTGACCTGCTGAAGTCAAAAGGCGTCAAAATATCGGACATCATGGCCAACGTTCGAAGATTCGAGAAGGCCGGTCTGATCTATGTTCGAGGCTACCGGACCAATGGGCGGCAAACTCCGTTCAAGGAAGGCTACCTGCTCACATACATAGACCCCAACAAGCCAAGAGAGACGGCCATCGAGGAAGCCGTTCAAAGAACTGAGGAAGCCCTCACAGGAAGAGCAGCAACCAGCCCCATAATGAGTCGCGTCCACCGCATCCACGACCTCATCCTGGCTGCGTCGAAGACCCACGACCTTCCATCACAGTCATTCATCATGCATGAACTTGGATGCTCGGAGTATGAAACTGAAGGCGCCGTCCAGCGGGCTCTGCAGCTTTACCCGAAGCTCAAAGAGTTGAAACTCTTCAACGCGTACAAGTACTACTACCACGACTCCATGTCCCCCGAGGACCTGCAAGCCACCATAACAATGAAAGAGAACTACATTCGCATCGAAAAAGGCCGCGACCTTCGTATCGGTCACAACTGGGAAGCAGCCGTGGAATGGTTCGTAGACAAGTTCACGCCCAACGCCGCCTTCCAACAGCAAACCCACAGAACAGCCGGAATGGACCCCAGACGCATCACACTACATCTAATCAAACCCGTCGGCAAAAGACGACAGAACGCCGAGGTAGACCGCGTCTGGACCATCACATCAGGCCTATTCTCTCCCGTCACAACCAACGTACTAGAATGCAAATGGGGCCTAGTACGCAAAGGCGACATCGATGACTTCTTCGAAGTTCTGCGTTGGAGCCAAGACTACGGCGTCGACGCAAGTCAAGGTCGTCGACTCAAGCAAGGAGTGACAGGACTCTTCGCCGGAAGCGCCTTCAATCCACAAGAGAAAGTCTCAGTACGGGGTGAAACCATGAGCCTGGCGACATACGCGAACCGACTAAACATACGTCTCTTGAAGACAGCTGACTTCAACGAACAGTTGCGGAAACGCGGATGCAAACGGAACATCACGATCCAGAGCATCTGCAAAACCGCAAAAGACGAGAAGGAGGTCCGAGAAACCCTTGAAGCAGTATGGCGCAAACCGGCCGATGCAGAAGGCATCCTGAAACGCATTCTACACAAGAACGAAGAAACGTACCGATTTGAGAGAATGCTAAACGAAGAAAACAAAAAGCCCAGCCCGCCGCCAACTGTGCAATCCTAACTCCAATCAGTCTCGAAAAAGAATTCGCTAATCGCTGTGAACTAATCTAGGCTCAGATTAAACCGGTTCGCGTCACTACAAGTTCAACCGAAGACGCAGAACCATTCCAGCTCTGTATTTCAGACCGTTTCGGCAGAAAGCCGATTCCCGCCCATATAGTAGACGTAGCTGAATGGTTGTGCCGACAGAAGCGCACACCTCAGAACCCGCTTCCAACCCAACCCATGGAAAGGGCTAATCCTATCGTCAGCACCAGGCACGGTATTTGCTTCCGAGAGAAACCCAACGACCAAGGTCCAAATCCCGGCGGCCGCACCACTTCTTCAGAGACTAAATCGTGTCTACAAAATATGGTTTGGAAAACGAGCGTCAGAGCACGGAAATCGGCTTAAATACAGAAGTTCAAACCGGTAGCGTGACAGGTGACATCTACAACGTTCAGAACAGGCTTGAGAACGTCAATAAGAGAATTGAGTCAAGCCAAAGGATCACGCCAAGCAACAGGGAGCTGATCTGGAAGTTCTGCGACCACTGCAGACTTCAAGGGCTATCCGCTCTCAGGGTGGTCTTCTATCTAAACCGTTTCTGGAACATCGCCAGACTCGCGACCAAGAACTTCGACGAGATGACCAAGGAAGATGTCCAGTGTCTCGTGATGGCGCTCAGAGAACTCAGGAAGAGGAACGGCGAACCACTCTCCGATCGCACAACAGCCGATCATTTAGTGGCGATCAAGACATTCTGGAAATGGTTGAAGGGTAGCGAGAACGAATTCCCGCCTGAGGTCAAATGGATCAAGGCCTGCTGCCGTGGAACCCACTTCAAGCTTCCAGACGACTTACCGAGTGCAGACGATGTCCAGAAACTCATTGATGCAGCAACCAACGCTAGAGACAAGGCCCTCATTTCGGTACTCTACGATTCCGGCTGTAGGATCGGTGAGCTCCTTACTCTGAGAGTCAAGAGTGTGGAGTTCGACGACTACGGCGCCGTGCTCCATGTGAACGGCAAGACTGGACCTAGGCGTGTGCGGATAATCCATTCTGTCCTCAGGTTGCAGACTTGGCTTGAGGTGCACCCACTCAGAAGCAACCCAGAAGCGTCTCTCTTTTGCAGCCTCTCCAACAAGAACAGGGGAGCGCAACTCACCTATGAACCAGTATTGCGAATGCTGAAGAAACTCAGGATACGGGCCTGTGTCACCAGGAGGGTCAACCCCCACGTATTCAGGCATGCCAGAGCCACGCTCTTCGCTCAGCATCTCACCGATGCCCAGCTCAAGCAGCACTTCGGTTGGAGAGCCGACTCGAGAATGGCCTCCGTCTACGTTCATCTGTCAGGAAGGGATCTCGATCCAGCTCTGGCGAAGCTTGCAGGCCTCGAACACGAAGAACCATCAAATGGAGTGCGCAAGGTCAGGGTTTGCGAGAAGTGTAAGACCGTGAATAGCCCTGAAGCCTCAAGATGTGTGCAATGCCTCAGGCCATTCGTCACAACCGAAGAAGATGAACGGAGAAGAACCGCGCAGATTGTGTTCAACATACTGAGGCAGTTCGGCGTGGAAGTGAACGAGAAACAGCTAACGATGCTCTGACACGCTCCCATCTTTTTCCCAGGTGTAACGTCTGGAACACGTTTCCCGTGCCCCGATCCACCACAAACTTTGAGCGGGTCCTTCTTTCCGCGTTCTGGGCTGTTCCTAGGTTCGAATCCGCGGGGACGCACATTATTAGTGCGAATACCTCAAATCAACACCATACGCGAAGGGGAAGACGAGTCCAGCGAGACCTCGTCTTTGTTAACCTAGAGGTTCGGTACGACCGCCGGGACTTGCCTAGGTAGGTGAATTCTCGGATTCGGAAGCTCGAAGCATAACCCTACCAGTCAAGGTCTGGCGCTTGCTCGAGCGGCTCAAGAGCGACAGGCAGGATCCAACGCTATCGGATACAATCCGAGTTCTTCTTCTCGACCATCTGGCCGAAAATAGCTATCTCGAGGATAGAGAGAAGAAAGCGCTACGTATCACAGTCTAGAATTGTTTAGTGAAACGGACAGGCCTGATGACACACTGCCCCCCTAAAAGAAGAGCCTCGATCCAGCCCGAAGCCTTAGAGGTAGCCTCTCCTTCCCGAAGTACTTCACAAAAACTGTTTTGTGATCGCGAAAGAATCGTATTGGAAAGATGATCCCAATGCTCTGATCGGTTGGAGTCAAAGGCCTCACTGAGTTGAGCGCATTTGTCAACATCACGCTTGCGCATCTGCTAGGTCTATTATGTCAAAAGACCTTCAACTTGTACCGTCGGGCCGACGGCAAGGAAGATACGGTTCCCAAGCGGCGAAGAGGCTAGCGCACAGAATCAGGCTCAGGTTAGTCGCCGCTCGGGCTATCTTCGTCTTCAGCTTCTTCGCTTTCGCCTTCTCGGAGAATTTGAAGAGTTCTTCTTATCTCCTCCAACTCTTTGTCGTTGATGCCATACAACCGCGCACATGTCTTGTCGACTTCGTCTTCGACTTTTCTTAGCTCCTTCACGGCGCCTTCATCTTTTTCCCCGTAGTGTTCTCTGGCCAGCTTATGAGCCGCCTGCGACAACTCCGAAAGGGTCGAGTGTATGGAGTCCTTGGAATCGAACTTGGGTATCTTGATCCGTTTTGTAACATCTGAGATTGACTGCTCGACCAAGTATGACGCAACGACTGTTTCAACAATTGATGAGTTCAAGACTGCTGTGATGTAATGGGCTTCTTTCGCGTCCTTCAGGGGTATCAGCATCAGTTTCTCATACGGTATTATGGGCTTTGAGCCGACAAACTTGTCATTGACCTCTTCCATTACTGCGGCAGAGAATTCGGCCTTCCCAGAGATTTTCCCGCCGATACGTTTCCACACCACTTTGTACGGATAGAATGTGTATGCTCCTATATCGTATACAGCGTAGAATGGATTTCCTTTTCCCCACAATTTGTGCAGAGACCGTTTTTCGAGTTCTTCTTTGAATTCACTCAGATATCGATACGTGTTGGGACTCTGCGCCTTGATGACATTGACATTTGCCGGGCTCCCAGTTCGTGGATCATGCGGGACGCAAATCCATCCGTACTCGCCTTCGACGTACCATTTCTTCACATCTCGGCCTCTGATGAAGGGGTAGATGTAATCTTCCTCGACAACACGCTTGACTTGTTTGATCTTCTTTTTCTGACCCGCGAATGGAGGATTGGTAATGAGCAGCCCCGATGGATTTTTCGAAGGAATCTGCACCCAGTACACGCCATTGAGTGCTGTGTTCACTCCTTCATGAGCATTATACCACGGGCTTTCGTGCACAGCTTTCTTGATTCCAGCGTACGCGGCCTCCCTAATTTGCATCCAAGGGCTTGCTGTTTTCCTCTCGTCAATGGGGAGAAACACCAACTCTGACAAATCAGTGTTCTTTCTTACTTCCTCCAAGCTCGCTTCTTGGTCGATGCCTGCGCTTTTTGGATTGTACCATGTCATGCAGGGAATTGGAAAACTGGTTGCGCCATCTTTCTCTATAACAACTAACGATGTCCGGTTGACCGCTCCTTCGAACGGATAGAGTGTGACGAGGTCGTGAATCTTGAGAACTTTACAGGGGACATTTTTTATTGTGTCATGAATTCCCCTAGCGAGAAAATTCCTAAACCCTGCGCCGGCCTGCGTTTTGTAAACAGTGTACGGTATTAGAAAGCCAAACTTGCCATGGTCCTCTGCGTATCTGTCCAGACATCTTGCGGTGAATAGCATGGCCATGTCCCTCTTGACCTTGCCAAGTCCCGTACCTTCTGTTTTCGAGAGTCCATAGCTGTCCCACAACTGTTTCGTGTCGGCACGGTATTTCTCGGGCAAGCTCTCCCAGTTTATCCAAGGTGGGTTTCCGACAACAAAATTGAACTTTCCCATGAGTAACGGTGCAAAAGAGTTCTTGAGTAACCTCGTCCAGATTCTGTTCTTGTCCTCCTTCTCCAACTTTCGCATGAACATGAACAGCCTTGTGAGTGAATCAACGCTGGTAGTTTTGAGCCCCTTCAACTGAGCAGTAATCAAGTCGTGAAACTGATCCTTGGTGTATTTGTCTCTCATCCCTGCCTCGATTAGCGCCAGAGCCTTTGGCAAGTGATTCTCGTCAATAATCTCGTTCGGAAACACGAAATCTCCGACCGTCGTTTTCAGGTAGACCTCTAGCTCACCCGTGAGGCTTTGCTTCCTGCTCACAAGAATTGAATCAGCCAAGTAGACTGGGATGTCTATGTTCAATCCTGGCAAGAGTCTGTTGAGTTCGCCTAGCGCCAAAATGTAATTGGCCTTTGCTGCGAGAACGGCGAGCGGATTGAGATCAACTCCGATTACATTGCCAGTAATTCTTCGAAGCAACTCCTTCTTGTCGGGATAGAATTCCTTCTCGGCCCACGCTTTTACCCTGCTGATTGCTAGCACTAAGAATGTGCCCGACCCGCAGGCTGGGTCCAAGAGTCTCTTTTCGGGATTTCCGTCATAACCTACTTCGTCTAGGACTAAATCAGCCAACCAGTCTGGAGTGAAGTATTCGCCCAAGTCATGCCGCACTTTTCGTGGAACCAGATTTTGATACAGCCTCTTGAAAAGGTCCTTCACTCGTTCAGGGTAGAGTTCTGAAGTTCCGGGGTCGTACTCTTTCAGTTGTTCCACTATAGTTATGACGACATCTGCAATCTCCTTGTTCCATTCGTCGAGATACCATGCGAAGTAATCAGCTTCCAATAGGTTCCGTACCCCGAGTTCAGCGATGATTCCACCTTCTTCTAGGTCCTCAAGCTCTTTCTTCATGTCAGCTAATCTCGTATGATAGGCGGTCTCGATTCGATCAAGAAAGGATCCGAACATCGGATTGAAGTAGGAAATTACTTCGGAGGTAATGAGCTTCATCAACAAGGTGTAATAAGTGTGAATGCAGAACATCAGCTTCTCAATGTCTATGCTTTTTTGCTTGAGTCCGTAATACTCAATGAGCGCAGACAACTTATCCGGGGAATATGCACACACTTGTGAGAAGACTCTTTTCCAATCTTCGAAGAGCATTTGTGTCCTCTTGGAATCAGGTTTTCGCAGGCTATCATAGAGTAACTCAATAACCTTCTTGCTCAGCTCGCCCGGTCCGAAATCAGTAACGAGGGTTACGGGATCAATTATCTTGAGACGTAGCCCTCTGATTGCTCGGAGCAGTGTTCTGACAGTTTCCTTATTGACACTGAGCGGTTCTTCTTGCTCTTCCCATCGTCCACTCCTGAATCGCACAAAGGAAATCTTATGACCGTCTATGATGACGCCGAAATACTTGGAGTAATCTCGTTCGTCTTCGCATTGTTTCTGAATATACTCCCTCACCTGCTCCTTGGCTTTCCTAAACTCGGTCTTGCTATCCAATTTTCCGGGCGACTTGTATTCTAGGATCACATGTCCGTATAGAGCATCCTTCCTACCACCAGATATTTCGTGCCCGTGCTCGTAGGAAGCCCACTGAATGCCCCATTTCTCAAGAATTGGCCGGAGCGTGACTTCGACTCTTATCTTCAGATCTTCCTCTTTCATCGACGCTGAAGCGTGTTTCAATATCGTTTTGGCTAATTCTTGCGTGTCGACCTGTTCGAGACCGTTGCGAATGGATTCAGGCACCATAGCTTCAGCTCATCACAACTAATTGAAGCCCACAAGACATACTTACTATTTTCTCAGTTGACCTCAAGAAGGTTGTAGGTCTCCCAAGCAATCTCATTCGAATCGATAGAAAGGTTCATGGCGAAGCTGATGTCACAGAAAGACAAAGGTCGACAAGGAATAGCAATTTGGCGAAACAAGAGAGCCTGCAAACGGAGAAGTATGTCAACACTCTTTCAATCCTACCCTCCCATATGCGCACATCTCTTCCTGCAAGTAGCTTCTTCGTCTTGCGGAACCTCAGCGTCTTTGGGGATCCTTGGCCGCCCGACCGAGAGAGAGGAAGTACGACCCGAAGGGTCGCGCTCAAGCAGCTCAACCCTTCCGTCCCGCGATCTACGTGGAGTAGAATCCCGCCAAAGCCCGGTTCGGTTTTCGCGTACTATGAAATGGCAGAGAAGAAAGCAGATATGGGTAACAGTCCAGTGTGCGCATAGCGGGCCCGTAGCTCAGCCTGGACAGCACCCGCCGATCCGAAACCCGGGTGTCCAAAGCATCGGCCCTCTAGGCCTGCAATGGAGCGAGGCGAGCCGGGGGCCGTGGGTTCGAATCCCACCGGGCCCGCCACCTTCCACGAGTGGCAGTACCTTCTCTCTTCCTTCACTCATGGTGGGTCACATGAGCATTGATGCGGAGGAGACTAATCGGGTTTGTGTCGGTGATGAGAAAGATGAGGTGAACGTTGTCATGAAGCAGAACCCTACGAACCCCCTTTCGGTTTGGATCTTTGCGTTTGGGGTTGCTTGGCGTTCGAGGCTCCCTCTCTACCGTCAGATGATGCAGCGGCCACACATAAAGAAGATCATCGATTGGCGAGGCGGGAGTACTGAAGGTTTAGTTGCCGTCGCCTCGGGCCTGCCTCAGAACTGAGTCTGAATTCCCCCACGTGATTCTTGCGGTCGCTCGGTTATACACATCCGTTGCCTTCATGTCCTTACGGCCAGGTTTTGGGGACTTAAATTAGACGAATGGTGTTGACTTGCTTTTCCAAGGTTGT
>Ga0315281_10002664_pt1 | contig 26437 bp, 19 predicted proteins | sample YL17G07_0_MG_FD_204540 | JGI IMG/M metagenome (GOLD analysis project Ga0315281, IMG submission 204540) | Sediment microbial communities from Yellowstone Lake, YNP, Wyoming, USA - YL17G07_0 | ecosystem: Environmental > Aquatic > Freshwater > Lake > Sediment | place: USA: Wyoming | collected... | reverse complement strand
GGAAGAAACGGCCACGATGGTGATGATGACGCTCATGTTCCCGATGATGTTCTTGAGCGGGGTTTTCTTCCCGGTCCAGCAGATGCCATCATACATGCAGACCTTGGCGGGCTTCCTGCCCTTAACCTACGCCGCGAGTGCGATGAGGAAAGTCATGGTGCTCGGTGCAGGGGTGCAGGCGATAACTCCCGAGATAATCATACTGGCGGTATTTGGCATCGTCCTGCTCACCGTCGCCGTGCCCATGTTCAAGAGGGCCATGAACAGGTAATGAGAAACCTGAACAACACTCGGCATCTCGAACATGACCGCACAGGGCTTCGGAGCATACGTTACCGACCCCTGAGTCTCACTCGCAGCATCTGCGAGAGAAAGCCTTATTGTTCTTCCATCGTTTCACAGCAGTGCAGTATCCGCATCACGAGGCCACGCAATGTCAGAATCCGTCATTGAAATCACCCATCTGCAGAAACGGTTCGGCGACTTTGCCGCGGTGGACGATGTCTCATTCACGGTCAGCAAGGGCGAGCTGTTCGGGCTCCTTGGACCGAATGGCGCGGGGAAGACCACACTTCTCAGGCTTCTTACGGGACAGCTAGAGCCGACCTCGGGCAAAAGCACGGTCCTCCAGATCGACCCCGCCAAGGACCCTCTCATCGTCAAGAGCAAGATAGGTATCGTCCCGGAAGTCGAATCACCGCCTTCTTTTCTCACGGGAAAGGAGTATCTTCAGTTCATCGGTCTCGTCAGGAACCTGGATGACCTCGAGAATCGTGCCGATCGTTGGATCGAATTCATGGACATGAAGGATGTCCAAGGGGTCCCGTGCAAGGACCTCTCCAAAGGCACGCGGCAGAAGCTGATGGTCGCGGCAGCGCTAATCCACGAACCGCCCGTGGTCTTCCTTGACGAACCGTTCTCTGGGCTCGATCCTCACTACCAGAGGCTCGTGAAGGACTATCTCTCGGAGTATCTCAGAAAGGGAGGGACGGTGTTCATGTGCACCCACATTCTTGAGATCGCGGAGAAGATGTGCACGAGAATAGGGATCATAAACAAGGGCAAGATAGTCGCCATCGGCACGCCCAACGAACTCGAGCGCGCGGGCGAGTCACTTGATTCTGTGTTCATGAGATACACCGAAAAACCCTAGGGGCAAATCCCGATGAACCGCTTATCCAGGAACCTGAAGATCATCCGGCTGATGCTCATCGAAGAGCGGAGGCTGAACGCCGCGATGATCGGGCAAGCCCAATTCCTCCTGTTCCCCGTGATGATCCTGTTCATGTCGTTCGTCATCGGCATGGCGTCGAAACAGATGCTGAAATCCATACCGATGGCCCAGGTCTACCTCATACTGCACTCCATAATACTAGTCTACGGCCTCGCCGTCGGAGGATTCGCGTTGTTCGGCGAGCGCATGGCGCAGAGGAGGATAGGTGAGGTGAGCATGCTCCTCGAGACACCTAAGATACACCCGGTCACCTTCAAGACGGTCTTCCTCGCGTTCTATGTCAAGGACACGATCTACTACATGCTCTACTCCATCGTGCCTCTCATCGGCGGGCTCGCACTAACGATCCCGTTCACCGGGTTCAGGATCAGTAGCGTGCTCTTCCTTCTACTGACAATCACTCTCTCCTTTCTCACAGGGATATCGTTCTCGTTCTTCCTGTCATCGATGTACGTCCGATGGAAAGCCTTGTTCGCGGCCATCGTCACGGCGATCTTGTTATTGCTCGCAGGGAGCCGCTTCACGCACCAGTACAGCCTCACGCAGCTGGTACCTTCAATCATGCTTCAGAGAACCGGGGACCAGATTTACATTCTGATCTCGGTGATCTTGATCCTCGCCTTCTCGTTCATGGCCGTGAACACGCTCAAGATAACTTTCGGTAGGGTCTCCGAGAGATACGCCGATGAGATGCTGTCGACCGCGAGGAGATTCTCCTTCGCGAAGGACTATTCGACACTCATGGCAAAGGACTGGATCGACTTGATCAGGAGCAGGACACTGATGCCTGTGGTTGGCGCGTACATCGGGCCGTTGGCATTCCTCGCAGTGCTGTTCTGGTTCCTCGGGACCGTTCTCACTTTTCCACTACACTTCAACCTGATATTCTTTGGCGCCATGATCGGCTTCTTCGGGGTGAGTGTATACGGTTGGCTGAATCTGCTTGATGCCCCCTCCTTCCTCGACGTGCTACCAATCAGTGTTGCGAGCATGATCAAGACGAAACTCCGGCTCTTCACGATGCTAGCGGGGGTCACATCCACGGTCTTCATCATAGGCTTGAGTATCCTTCAATCGGAACTGGACATGCTCGGCGTCGGCTTGATCGTGGCGTATTCGACGACATTCTACACGGTGACATCCACTGCCTACCTCACAGGTCTCCGGACCAACAGCTACCTGTTCGACCCGAGGATTCTGGCCAGGTTTGCAGGCGTTGTAATCCCGCCTCTGATAGCTTTGACCATCCTTTCGTTCAGGTTCACCAGCGATGGACTGGTCTCGACATTCGTCATCCTGACGATAAGTGTGGTTCTTGTGGCAGCAACTATCCTTCTCTACCGCGGCATCGACAAGAGATGGAGCAGGGAATCATTCGCCTTCTGATGAAGGGCTCAGACAACGAACACCTGAGCTACAAAGATAGCCCCGGCCAGCTGTGGTTCCAGAGAACCGGTATCGACATAGATCGAAATCGACGCGAAGGGCAATAGGCGAGGTTCATGCTCGATGCATTCTTGCTGGTTTCTACTTCCGTACCCCGTCAACCCTTAAGTAGAGAACGGCAATTATGGTTGTCAATCGGAGATGAACATTGGCCGGATATAGAGGCAAGTACAAGGGGAGAAGGAGCAGCGAACCGAGATCCTACTCAGCGCGCTCGAACGAGAGGACCCCCATGCTGAACCTCCATAGGGTCACCACTTTCACCTACGATCTCAAGGAGATAATAAGCCACTACAAGATCAGCGAGACGGTGGCACCGTCTTTTATCGCGAGCGTCACGGCAAAGGCATCTCGTATCTCCATCGATGCTTCCATCCAATACGTCCGAGAACAGGAGAAGGCCGGCGCGGTCCCCAAAGAGGCCTCGGATGAGATCTGCAGTCTCTTGGAGAGATGGTCCAGGCTTCGCTAGCGGGATCAATCCTCGAAACGGTACCCGCACGGTTTGTGGATCTGTTCTTCCTTGGTTCTCGGGTACTTCCGGCATTGCAGGGGTCTGACCAGGTACGCCTTGCATCTTGGTTTCTTCTGATCACCGCCCTCATAATCAAGGAAGGGGCATTTGACTAGGAACTTGCAACAGGCACCGCATCTCAGGCACTCCCCAGTTCTCTTCGGATCCACGGGGAGCACGAGGCTTGTGAAGAATCTCGTGACCTTGCCATCGAACGGACCGCTTGACGTAGAGTGCACCTCGCGACCTGTCCCTCTGAATATCACAGGTTCCCTATTGCATTTGCTACAAACAGACACGAATGACTACTCAATCTACGGACTGTGTGTTCGGTGCGCCACACTTTCGAGATCAACATGAATGGAGCCACTGACGGATAGGGCGCCTGGGAGACGCGGGTCGCCCGCAATCTATATACCCGCTCACACTGTGCACGGCAAAGGAACAAAGCGTCTCCAGGTACTTGCTGATCTCATGCTTCGAAAGGCGGACCTCCATGTCCATACCCGCTATTCCGGCTTGACAAGGGTGAGCTTCCTCACCTTCCCGGATTCCATCTCGCGTCCTTTTGATATCGTCCGTGCGGCAGAGAAGAAGCAGCTGGCCGTGCTGTGCATCACCGATCACAATTCCATTCGAGGAGCGGTAGAGGCGAAAAAGCTGGCCACGTCGGTCGAGATTGTGACAGGAGCGGAAATCGCAACTTCGGACGGGGACCTCCTGGGACTGTTCTTGACAGAGGATATCCCGAAAGGACGCGGCGCTGAGGAAACAATCGATGCGATTCACGCTCAGGGCGGCTTGGCGATAGCCCCACATCCGTTCAGCTCACACTGTGATTCCCTCGGACACAAGATCAAGGAACTCAAGCTCGATGGCGTGGAGCTCTTCAACGCTGCCCACCGGGACGGATACACGAACGAGGCCGCGCAGAAGATGTCGAGCACCCTTGATCTCGCATTTGTGGGAGGAAGCGATGCGCATTCTCCCACGATGGTTGGAAATGCCTACACCTTGTTCGAAGGAGAAAGCGCGGAAGACCTGAGGAAGGCGATCTTGACGAGGAAGACGAGCTATGCTGGCGAAATGACCCCCCTGAAGGACCTTGTGTGGATGACAGTCAAAACGACAGCCGAGCTATGGAGGGTCCTGGGCCTTTCGTTGGTGAGAAGACCAGTGAATGATGGCACCGAGTGCGCGATCGTCGTCTCGAGAATGAGGACCATCAGCAAGGTCGTCGGATTGATGGGCGCGACCGCGTTCCTCGTACCGCCTGCTCCCGCGCTGGTCGGGGTACTGGGAGATCATATCAATCGATCCAGGTCACGAACGCACTTTGCCAAGGTGACCAACGGACCGAAAACGACACGGTGAGCAGGGTCTATTGACCTGATGATAACAGTACCGCCACATAACACGCGGCTTTGGCAGCTATCCTTCTCTCCGTCTTGGACAGGAATCCGTGGCCAATTGCATCCCAATCCCCTTTCAGGACTATCAGGTCGACCCGTCTCTCTTCCGCGAAGTGGATGAGGTCCCTGCTCGAATCCCGAACGAGCAAGACTCTCGCGCTCAATCGACGCAGGAGTGGCAATCCACTCAAGTTTCTCATGAATGACAGCTCCTTGTCCGAATCCACGAGCGATTCGGGAAGGAAGGTCGAATACAAGGGAACCGTGGGGGGCATCTTGATAACCCTCGCTGCCACGACGTCCACATCCGGAATGTGAGATGCTGATGTAAGGGCGCCGGCCAGGGCGAACACCTCAGGATGGAAATCACCGAGGATGGGGATCAGGAGCCGGTTTGGAGGTTCGAGTGCTCGAGAGGGTCCTGATGGTCCAGCCACAAGGACCACACGTTTTCCTGAGAATTCCTCGATCCACCCGACAGACCTTTGGTTGGTTCGGCCCGCAAACACGTCTCGTCTGACGGGTAGGACTATCATCTCAGACCCAATTCGATCAGCGTATTTTCGCATCGCGCTTGCTGCCGACCGCATCTTCTTCGAGCCTTCCGGAATGTCAAGCTGAGTGAACTCAATCGGAACCCTTGACTCCGCCGAGAGGTACTTCTGCTTCGAGGTCGACAGTTCGTGATCCGAGGCGATCAGTATCTTCGATCCTGATTGCTCTGCCAGACGCATCGCAACTGGTAGCGCAGTCTCGACATTCATCCCGGTGAAACCCATTACCAGCACGGGCGAGCCAATTTCCGAAAAAGTCTGGCGTCGCACGCCCTTCGCTTGGAAGGACTCAGTCTTGCTATAAGAGGCGAAGGGAACTGGGACAGGTATGGTGACAGCGGGAGCGGGCAGGAGCACCCTCCTAACATAGAGCTTCCTGATCTCCTCAAGAAGCAGAATCACGGGAGCGAAACTGAAGAGGTACAACCACTCTACTGGCTGCAGATCCGCCGTTCCAAAGACCGGCTGAATGAACGGGACATAGACGATTGCCGCGAGAATCATCAGTTCTACGGCGATGCTTGGCAGCAGCCACTTGTTCCTCGTTAGACTCAGCGCGAATGTGGATCCTATGTTGGTTCGCGTAGCGAAGAGGTTCCCGAGCTGGCCGCCCATGATCCCTACTAGCACCACGGTTGTGCCCTTCATGTAGACCGCCTTATCAGCTATGGTCGACTCACCAAGTGACCAGCCTCCTCCGGACCATGCGGCAAAGCACCAGAAGATCGCTGCGAGCCCGATGAGAGTGCCGATGTAACAGGACCGGGCAAGGGTCCTAACATCGAACAAGCGGCTGCTCCTCGACCTCGGTTGTCGATCCATTATTCCAGGTTCGGGAGGCTCCATTGTGAGCGAGATGGAAGGAGGGATTTCAAGCAATAGGTCGATCGCGAGAACCCCGACCACGGCCAAGGGAAGAGGTGTTTGGAGGAGAACGAATACTATGAAGGTAAGCAGCTCGGCCCAGTTGTGGCCGAACACGTACACTATGAACTTCTTGAGGTTGTCGAAGACCGACCTCCCGATTTCCACACCGCCAACGATGGAAGCGAAGTTGTCATCGAGAAGGACCATGTCGGCAGATTCCCGAGCGACATCCGTTCCTGTGATGCCCATGGCAATGCCGATGTCGGCCTCGAGCAGCGCAGGGGCATCGTTAACCCCGTCGCCCGTGACAGCGACGGTCTCTCCCTTCTCCTTGAGTATCCGGACGATCCGCAACTTCTGTTCTGGTGTAACACGCGCGAAGACTAGCTCGCCTGTGTCAAGGATCCTCGAGACGTCCTCATCCGTCTCTTCTGCGAGCTTCTCGCATGATATCACCGACCTGTCCGCCGAGGTCAGGATGCCGACCTTGCGAGCAATCGCGTCGGCCGTCAGCTGGTGGTCCCCGGTCAGCATGACTATCTTGATGCCGGCGCTTCGTGCCTTGCTGACAGCCTGTGCAACATCTTTTCGGGGAGGATCCAAGATCGCCACAAGTCCGACGAATGTGAGTTCGACCTCGACCGAAGCAGACTCGTACAGCTCCGCCTTCCCCGGCAGACTCCTCGTGGCGAGGGCGATTACTCTGTAAGCCTCGCGGGCGAAGTCGTCTATCTGCCCGCGGATCTTGTCGGAGAGCTCGGGTGTGAGCGGAACGACCTGCTCACCCCACAGCACGGTTCTGCATCGAGACAGAACCTCGTTTCCCGCACCCTTAATGTATGCAGTGACAGTGCCGTCCTTGCCTTGGTGGATGCTCGTCATCATCTTCCGCGTGGAGTCAAAGGCGATCATGCCGATCCGAGGCTGTTCCTCTAGGGCTTTCTTGGGATCCAGATCGGACTTGGCGGCGAGGACGAGCAGGGCCGCATCAGTTGTGTCTCCGACTGCTGTCCACCTGTACTTGCGTCGGTCAAGTGGCGGCACAAGGGTGGCTTTGTTGTCCAGGGCTGCCACATGGCAGAGTGCACTCAAATCCTTCCGATCTGAGGCCCGAAGCTCCCGTCCCCGGAGGAAGATCCGCCCCTCGGGTTCGTAGCCTTCGCCTGTGACATCGAACACTTCTCCGCCCATCCAGGCCTTCCTGACCGTCATCTGTCCCTCTGTGATGGTCCCAGTCTTGTCTGTGCAGATGACTGTGGTGGAGCCGAGGGTTTCCACCGAGGAAAGCCGCTTGACGACAACGTTGTGCTTCGACATCGCAAGGCTGCTCAGGGCGAGAGAAAGCGTGAGCGTGACTTGCAGCCCTTCTGGCACGAGGCAGACCATCACGCCGATCATGAAGAGCACGGTCTCCCTGAACTGAAGATGCAGGAACTGCCACGCAACAACAGAAAAGAGGAGGCTGATTGCGATTGCTGCTATGAAATTCAGCCTCGCAGTGTAATTTATCTCCTTCTGAAGAGGGCTGAGAGGTTCCTCGATCGCATGCGCGATTCCCACGACCTGGCCGAATCTCGTGTCGCCTCCCGTCTTCAGGACCACCGCATTGCCAGAGCCAGAGGCAACGGTTGTTCCCGCAAAGACTAGGTTCGTCATGTCCTCGGCAACGCAATCTTCCTCATTGTCGCAGGCGCCGAAGCGTGGCTGCGGCTCCGATTCTCCTGTCAGGACGGAGTTGTCAATCGAAAGCTGGTAGGAGGAGATGACACGCGCGTCCGCAGGCACCTTATCCCCTTCCTCGAGCGCGACGACATCACCTGACACGACCCGCGAGGCTGATATCTGGGTCACCTTTCCTTCCCGCAGGACCTTGATGTTGTCCGGGACAAGTTGACGCAATGCTTCGATCGCTCGCTCAGCACGGTACTCCTGGGACAGGCTGAAGAGAACACTGATGACAACGACCGCAAGAATCGCGAACCCCATTTGGACGGAGCTCATGTCGTGCGAGCTCAATCCTGTTAAGAATGATAAGATGGCCGCGAAGATCAACAGGACATTGAACAGATTCTTGAATTGGACCAAGGCTTTGTGAGAGAGCGGAAGCTTCCTAGCCTCAGGGAGGATGTTTGGACCATGTTCTCTGAGCTTATTGTCAGCCGCGGCGGTGGAGAGGCCTTTGGAACTCGTGCCGAGCTCTGCATAGAGCTGGTCCAGTGGACATCTAGCAAGCCTCCTGATATCGGAAGCACTGTTCGAGGAGCTCTCCATCTGAATTCCTTCCCTTCGAATCTTGGATGTGGTCGCGCTCTTCCATGTTCGAGCCGCTCATGCCAATCGGGGTTTTGAGGATTTGCACCATACTACTGCTGTGATTCCTTCAAATAGCCAGGACTACCAATGGAATCCTCACCATCCCGGGATTCTCGCCGTCGTCCTTCCGTCCTGCTTACCCTATGTCAAGAGCAACTGTGGCCGCTCGAACGTACTTACATGCCCGGCGGTTGGAACGGCCTAGATGTATGCTTGCTCTCCGTGTTCAGCCACATCCAGACCCATGTCCTCGCCCGCCGCGCTGACACGCACAGGCGTGACCTTGTTGATCAGGAAGAGCATGAGGTACGTGAATCCAAACGACCAGACAACAGCCAATGCGACCGCTGCCACTTGCGCTTCAAAGAGGGTGCTCCCGCCATGGAGCAAACCGTTCTCGCTAGAAGCATTCATCTGGCTCCATGCGAACACTCCAACTGCGAGAGACCCGACTATCCCTCCAACGCCGTGCACGCCCCATACATCGAGTGCGTCATCCCATTGCTTCCTGTTCTTGAACCAGATGGCGGCATAGCATATCGTGCCAGCGAGGAATCCTATCACAATCGATGCAGACGGGGACACATAACCCGCGCACGGTGTGATTGTTGCAAGACCCGCGACGGAGCCCGTAAGGAGCCCAAGAAACTTTGGTTTCTTCTCGAATATCCACGCCATTCCCAACCATGTGACTGCAGCTACAGAGGCCGCAAGATCCGTGTTGATGAACGCGAGAGCTGTGATGCTGTTCACGCTTAGCTCGCTGCCTGCGTTGAAGCCGTACCACCCAAACCAAAGGAGGCCGGTGCCGAGCGCGACCAGCGGTAGGCTGTGTGGTCCAGGTTCGGAGGTCCTTCTCCTCCCGACGAAAAATACTGCAGCCAGGGCAGCCATTCCAGCTATGGCGTGAACGACTATGCCACCAGCAAAATCCTGCACCTTCCACGTGTGGAGCAGACCGCCTCCCCACACCATGTGCACAAACGGGAAGTAGACGAACAGAGTCCATCCAATCAAGAACAGTAGGTAGGCCTTGAACCTCACTCTGTTCGTAAAGGCGCCACTTATCAACGCGGGAGTGATGATGGCGAACATCATCTGATAGGCTATGAAAACATAGAGCGGAATATTCGCGCCTCCTGCGAGACCAAGCTCGGAATCCGGTGTCACACCGTGAAGGAAGGCCATATCCAGGTTACCATAGATGCCTCCCGCCCCGCCGCTAAAGCACAGTGAATAGCCCACTGTGAACCAGATGATGTCGACGATCCCCATCGAAACGAAGCTCTGGATCATGATCGCCAGCACGTTCTTCCTTCCCACCAGCCCCCCATAGAAGAAGGCCAGGCCCGGAGTCATCAGCATAACCAAGCTTGTCGCGACAAGCATGAACCCTGTGTTACCAGTGTCTATCATGGTCCTCTGCCCCTATGCCGATTCGAAGTAAGGAATCGCCATGCGATGTTCGCTTTCCCCCCGGAAAAGCGTGTCAGTATATACCAGTTTCTAAGCCATCGGTCCTCGTCCCAAAAGCGACACTTGCAACCGCTCTGATTCAACCGAATCGTAAGGGCGGAATCAAAGGGAAGATTACTTTTCGGGACATGCGTCCAAAGCCCGTTGTTGTGGCAATTCTTGAACCTGGTCGGGCTTCATCTACTCTCGCCTTTCAAAAGCAGAAGAAGATCTGGACCATTGAAAGTTCAAATCCCATCAAACGGTCTACATCGATTTCTCAGTATACTTCACGCTGATCTCCCACAGCCTCTTGGCCAACGCGGGATCATTGGACTCCTCGGATGTCTTCACAACCTTCTTCTTTGCGAAGCATTCTCCGGAGACGCTCTCAACCTCAGGCGAGCTAGCCAGGAAGATCGAAGTCTCTGCCCCCTTCTGAGGACTTGAGGCGAGGATCTTGACGAAAGCCCTGCTGACCGCCCCTGAGTTCCTAGACAATCCGGTCGAGACAAAACCCGGCATCAGGCAGTTGGCGGTCACGCCCGACCCCGCCAATCTCCTCGCGAGCTCCCTGATGAACAGCATGTTCGCTAGCTTCGATTGTCTGTAAGCTCTTATTCCTCTGAACCCTCTCTTGAATTCCACGTCGTCGAAATCGATCGTCCCGCCATGGAGTCCCGAGGAGACGCTGACGATCCTCGCCGGTGCGCTCTTCTTCATGACATCCAGAAGCAGGTTCGTCATGAGGAATGGCGCGAGATGGTTGACCGCAAAAGTGAGCTCGATGCCGTCTTTCGACAGCTTCCTCTCCTTCTCCCAAGTGCCTGCATTGTTGATGAGCACATGCAACTTGTCATGCTTGGCTCTGAACTTGTCGCAGCAATCCCGCGCGGATTGAAGGGATGATAGATCGCATTCGAGGACTTCGATCATCTCGTTCTTGGAGATGGCCTTGAACTCATCCCTGACGGCCTCGCCTTTCCTGATGTCCCTCGCCGTGAACGCGACAGAGGCCCCCGTCTTTGCTAGGGCCAATGCGGTCTCCTTTCCAATGCCAGATGTTGCGCCGGTAATCAGGCAGACTCTTCCTTCCATCATATGTGTCGACTTCCCATCATTTGGATGCCTTTTTGTCCTTTTCCCGAATCCGGAGTTCACCCTTTGGTTTGTTTCGGGCCGAGAACCCCCCCCCCTGATCGAGCATATCGACAAGAACCGGGAAGGAGAGACGAGCATCCCGCCAGGGAGCGCTTGCGAGCAAGCTCATGCACCCTCGGCCAATCTCCTTCGGGATAACTAATTAGAATAACCCCACGGATAGGGCGCGCGATGGAAGAAACGCAGCCTGACAATCACGGTAGTTCACCAATGAAGGACATGCCAGAGGAGGGACGAAGGCTCGTGGACCACGCACGTGAGCAGTCGGTCCAGCTAAGACTGATGGGCGGTCTCGCGGTCCGTGTTCATTGCACGAGCTCCTCTTTCTGCGACCGACCGTACTCAGACATTGACCTCATCGGGCTCAGCTCCCAGGCGGCAAGGATAGAGCAGGTCTTCAGGGAGCTCGGGTACATTCCGGACAACGCGTTCAACGCGCTCCACGGGGGCCAACGACTGAAGTTCGAGGACCATGTGAACAACCGGCATGTTGAGGTCTTCCTGGACAAGTTCAGGATGGACCAGACGCTTGATTTCAGAGGAAGGCTCGGCATAGACCCATACACGATTTCGCTGTCCGACTTATTCATCACGAAGATCCAAGTGGTCAAGATGGACGAGAAGGACTTCCACGACCTATTCTCTCTTCTCAGGGACCATAAGATCGGAGCCGACGACCGGGAAGGGGTTGTGAACGCCCGATACATCGCGCAACTCTGCGCCCACGATTGGGGACTGTACCACACGTTGCTCAAGAACCTCGACCGTCTCCCGGAGTTCTACGATCACTACCACCTCGACAAGTCGGAGAGAGAGTCGATGGACCGGAAATTGTGGGTTCTGCGATTGATGGTCCTTGAGGAGCACAAAGGGCCCATCTGGAGAGCGCGTGACAGACTTGGTGAGCGACTGCCTTACCATGAGGAATTGGAGAGGGACGAATAGCGTGTTCGCATGTCAAATGACAATGCGCGAGGGTCCGGATTTCGGCTAGGAATCTATCAGTGGTCAAAGGTCGATGCTATGATCTTCAGAAAGGTTCCCGAGTGAATGGCCTGCAGTCTTGAACTGGCAAGAAGGGTGCGATAATCTTCGTATGAACATTGGCCGCCTTTCCTCCCCATTCAGTCCTCTTCATGGGCGACGCAAGTCTTATTCTGTTCATTGAAATGAACTCCCGTAGATCGAGTTCCTCGGAACAAGAAGAGGCTAGGAAGAGTTTTATCATAGAGAAACCGTTATCTAAGCGGGGGAAATGGTGTGAATCCTAGGTGGATCGCGGCTTGTTGTCTCGGAATTGTATCGCTGCTCGTTTTGTCAATCGCTTCTGGAATCGCGACGACCGGAGAGAATCAAGAGAAACCATTGCCTTCCCAGACGCCTTTCCAGCTAGAGAAGGCCAGAGAGACGGCATTGATAAAGAATCCGGGCAGCTTCATTGAAGCGACCACCGGGGAACCGACCAGCTTGGATCCGGCCATCGACTATGAGCAAGCTGGAGGCAACATACTACAGAACGTTTACGAAACCCTACTTTGGTATGACGGCGCATCGACCAACCTGACACCTATGCTCGCAACGGTGATTCCCAGCGTGGCAAACGGAGGGATAAGCCCGAGCGGCCAGAGTTTCAACTTCACACTCAGGACCGGGGTAAAGTTCCATGACAACTCCACTTTGACGGCGGATGACGTCGTTTTCTCGATTCAGAGGGTTTTGAAGATTCATGAGCCTACTGGACCAGGTTGGATGATTCAGCAGATCCTGGACGACAACATTGCCTATTTCATCGGGGACACCGTGGCGAATTATCTAGCACAATCGTACTACGCTCCGTGGATCGTGCTCTACCTGACAGGGCAACCTGGTGGGCTCAACCATGTCATCACACAGAACGATGTTGCCGGAGTGGCGAACCTGGCAATCACGAAGATAAACAGCACCGTGGTCAACTTCCGGCTGACCCACCCGTACCCTGGATTCTTGGCGACCATAGCTTACACCGTCACGGACATACTAAGCAAGAACTACGTTATCGCACACCCTGATCTGAACTCCTCATGCATGGGGACAGGACCATACAAGCTAGTGAGTTGGGACCTCGGAGTGCAGATACACCTCCGGTCGTGGAGCAACTACTGGGGAACGAAAGCCAGTATTCAGGACGTATACGTGATGATCGTCAGCGACGAGACCACCCGGATACTGATGTTGCAGGCGGGAGATGCCGACACCGCGTACATACCAATCAACTTGGAGTCGCAGTTCACAAACAACTCGAATTACACGATTTGGAAGGGGACACCGACATTCACCCTGAGTATAGCGGGATTCAACGAGAACATAAACACGTCCGCGGCCGCGCTGTTCGGTAGCAATGTGCCGTCCAACTTCTTCCAGGACAAGCATACGCGGTCGGCTTTTGCGCATCTGCTGAACTGCACGCAGCTCATAAACAATGTTCTTCACGGCAACGCGATCGTCCCCAACGGACCAATCCCTAAGGGCATGTTCGGGTATGCCAGCAATGTCCCGGCGTACAACTACAGCCTCGCACTCGCCAAGCAGGAGCTACAGCTGGCACAGAGCACTACGCCCGGTCAGTCCTGGTGGCAGAAGGGCTTCACAGTAGCCTTCATTTACAACTCTGGCAACCTTATGAGAGAGACCATATGCTCCTACTTGAAAGCCGCGTTGGAGTCACTCGGACCACAGTTCCATGCGACGACAACCGCGTTGGACTCGCCAACATATTCAGCGGACAGTAGGATGCGCCCGAGCCCTCTCCCGCTGTTCTATTATGGGTGGATGCCGGACTACGCCGACCCTGACGACTACTGCAACCCGTTCCTCGCCACCGGCGGATACTACCCGTGGATAACGGGCTACTCCAATGCGACGATTGACGCACTGGTGTGGCAGGCGAGCAGTGAGCTGGACGTGACCCTGAGAGCGGCACTCTACAACCAGATCACGTGGATGGCGCATAACGACACGCCATACATCTGGCTCTACCAACCGAGCAATTTCCACATTGAGAGGTCCTGGATAAGTGGATACTACTTCAACCCGATGTACAGCGATCTATACTACGCGGCGCTGTCCAAGGCGCCTCCGATGCTCACATTCAACCTTACCCTAGTGAAAGGCTGGAACTTCGTATCAGTTCCCCTTGTTGGCTACGGATACAAGGCCAGCACTATCGGATTGGTTACAGGTGACATGGTTTCCTCGTGGAGCTCAGCGACACAGAAGTACAACCATACGTACATCAAGGGCATCTCTCCGCCATCATCCGACTTCGCCCTCACGTCCCACGCTGGCTACTGGATCTGGGTAGCGGCCGCGAAGACGCTCCACCTAAACGGGACCGTCCCGACGACCATGCAGACTTGTACATTCACCGTTCCTATGAAAGGCGGATGGTTAGCATTCGGTTTTGAATCGCTTAAAACAACCTTGAAGGCGAACAACCTCACGACGATGTACTCGGGTACTGGAGCCGTCACGATGGTGGCGTACTTCAACGCGGCTACCGGGAAGTACTCTTCCTGGGTTTCCGCGGTGCCGAACCTGAACAACTTCCTGATCGTGCCCGGACATGCGTACTGGATCTGGATCACTGTCGGCACGGGCGGGACAATATCGTACATGCCGTGACGAACCAGGGAGGTGTCGAGCCAGGAAATTTCCTCAGTAGAAGGGAGTTTGCACGGATTCAAACCTCTTCCCATTCTGCATTTCCATCAGAAACCAGAACGAGGTCACGGTTGAATGATACTTGCTAGCGAGAGCTGGGTAATCTGAGGACGCGCCCGACAGGCCGACCGTTCAGTCCTGACAGGGCCTTCCTCGTCACCAAGGAGAGGCAGAGGAGCATGAATCTGGGCGGGGTGGCCGTCAGGCTCCTACCATCGACGTGAGCAATCATAGGATGTGTGTCATGGCCCAAGCACCTGCTATGATTGCAGTTTGATCCGGATTCGCATCCAGAGATCAGAATGTGCGAGGGACCGGAGTTTGCCAGTGTTTGAAGCTGGAGGCAATGATCTTAAAAAACGCTCCCGAGTGAGTAGCATGCTGTTCGGTCCTTGCAAAAAAGGCACTATAGTTTTTGTTTGAGCATTGGCAGTCTTGCCTCCCCCAAGATCTCTTCCTGGGCGAGGCTCAGTCCCCTTTGCTCTTTCCCACACTCTGCTTGAAGCCGCTGCGATAGAAGAGTATCGAGTCTGTCACGAGTACTAGTCCAAATATGGCAAATGCAACGAAACTCCAGTCAAGTCCTTCGGAAGCGGAGACTAGATTGGCAATCCCTACGTATGCGAGCAACGCTCCTGCCAAGAACTCCACGGCGACATACAATGCAAGCATGACCGATGTCTCCTGCAGATAGGAACCACCATATCCGTGCATCCAAGAAGTCCTAGCACCTAATGATGCGACGAGGAACAGCACACCAATGACCAAGTAGATGCCAAGACCAGAAGTCCAGAGACCTTTCCCAACTGCGATCGCTGTGCCAATGAACATGATTCCAAGAATGAGCGATCCAAGAGTTGAAGCTATCAGGACGAGCATTACCGTCCTAGGCCGCATGGATACGGCCTTAGAAGACTGTTGAGACTGTGTCACAGTGATCGCCAGAATATTGTAGGCACTTATTGAAGTCGTTTGGTTTGAATCTTTGCCTTTTGACGCTGTGAGCGAGTCCCCAATCGCCATTCCTCCCAGGGTCTTTTCCGAGAACCATGGTGGACCGAAAGGGATTTCTACCCACACTTTCGACTGGCTCGGCTGAAAGAGGTACAAAGTCCTTCCAGAATGGCATCTCGGGAATGGTATCGAAAAGAAGGGGTGAGTTGCCCCTCGAAAGCTCCTTACCTTCAATGCTCCATTTCGTCCATTCGTCGACTAACGGGCAAGTTGAGGCGATGAACCCGATCTTCACGATGAGAGGAATTGTTGAAGGATCTGCCACTGTGCAACAATCTCATGATTCAGGATCAGACACTTATCTAGGCTCACACGAAGCTCATTCTCGGAAAAGCCTTCACGGGAGGATAGGCGATGGTTCCAACCCGGAGCTCCTGACTCGAAGAGTAATGCCGATGCCGATAGTTCTATTAGAATCGTTCTGCCATCCGCTATACTGGCATACCCATGACTAGGACACCCTATACCGAACTGCTTTCCCGGGCGAAGAGGAAAGAGAAGAAGTCGCTCGATCTCCTGGGCGAGCTGGTCAAGTACCCGACCGTCGTCCCAAGGGACAAGAAGGGGCTGCAAGGATGCGCTGATGCTCTTCAGCGTCAGTTCGAGGACCACGGATACAAGGTGCTCCAGTTCGGGAGTCCGCCCGTAGTCTTCGCCGAGAAGAACATCGGGGCGAAGAAGACGCTTATGTGCTACCATCACTACGATGTGCAGACCGAGGGCGACCTGGACCTCTGGAAGTCCTCTCCTTGGAAGCTGACGGTCAGGGGAGGACGGGCGTTCGGTAGGGGCACGGGTGACGACAAGGGGCCCTGCATCGGGAGCCTGCTCGCGTTCGAAGTCATCGAGGAGGCGCTTTGCGGACTTCCAGTGAACGCGAAGTTCGTCGTCGAGGGTGAGGAGGAATGGAGCTCCGAGGTCCTCGCGAGATTCGAGCGGAAGCACGGGGACCTGATGAAGGCAGACGGCTGCGTGTGGGAGGTCCTGACGGCAAGGCGAGGGAGCACGACGGAGATCTTCGGCGGTATGAAAGGGGATATCTCAATGCGGCTTACGGTCGGAGGGCCTCCAGGGTACCCGAGCTGCGACGCCCACTCCGGCTCCGCGGGGGCGATACCGAGCGCTCCGTGGCGCCTGGTGCAGGCGCTAGCGTCGCTCAGGGACGAGAATGAGAACATCACGATAGATGGTGTCCAGGAGCTCATCAGGAAACCCTCCAGAGAGGACCTGGAGGCGTTAAAGGCGTACAGAGGAGACATTGGCGCGAAGGTCAAGGCCAACTACGGGCTGAAGCGGTTCCTGCTGGGCCGCAAAGGGACAGACCTGTTGAGGGCGATGTACCTGGAGCCGTCCCTGTCGATCAACGGGCTGGAGAGTGGCTGCCTCGGGGAAGTGCACTCGACGATCGTTCCCGCGAAGGCGACCGCGAAACTGGACCTACGTTTGGTCCCGGACATGCACACGGACCAGATAGTGAAGCTGATCCGGGCGCACCTGGACAGGAGAGGGTTCAAAGACGTCGCATTGGTCTCCACCGGGTACGACGCCGCGAAGACGCCGCTCAACGACCCGTTCATCAAGCTCGTGACGGAGACCGCGCACGAGGTCGCAGGCAGGGCGCCGACGAACGTTCTTCCGATGATGTCGGGAACGGGGCCAGCCTACCTGTTCGAGAAGCACTCGCCTTTCTGCGTCGGATACAGTTACGCGGACATCGACAAGGTGTACGAGCACGGACCGAACGAGAACGTGCCGCTCGAGAGCATGGCGAACAACATCGCCTTCGTCGCGGCGGTCGCGGAGAGGCTAAGGGGATCGTAGAAGCTCGCCCCCAGGGACAACGGCTAGATGCGCTTGGAGTCGATAGAAGATCACTCCTTTTCCAGTACGGTGAGAGGGGCTCACGACCTTGGCCTGGCCATGTATCAGTTGACATAGATTGTAGATTTGTGTCCTCCACCAGTCAATGTCCTCCACCTCGCCTCGAAAAAAACCTTAGAGGAGGAACGGCGATTCACCCTTGTCCGGAGGAGTCTCATGAAAGTCTTCGCATTGGGAGGCGCAGGGACGTATGGCCTATTGGCGGCACGGATGATGGCCGCCTCCGATGTCGTGTCCGAGATCGTGATTGCGGGGAGAAACATGGATGCGGCCAGAAGCGCCGCCGCTGAGTTGGGGCACAAGGCCACGACTGTCCAGATAGACTTCTCAGATGAAGGGCGACTCGCATCACTCGTTGCTGGCTCCGACCTCATAGTGAACACGGCGGGGCCGGAGCACAAGGCAGTTCTCCCCGCTCTTCGCGCAGCCATCAAGTCAGGCGTAAACTACTGCGATATATGCGCGTACGGCCCGACCACGGAAGAGGCATTGACTCTCGATGCCGACGCCAAAGCCGCCAACATCACTGCCCTTCTGGGAGTCGGGCTGGACCCAGGGATCTCCAATCTGATGATGATGCATGCCGCTCGCCAATTCGACTTGGCGGAAGATCTGAGATACTGCATCTTCCAGGTGGTGGCCATGTACGGAGGCACTCCGCAGGCGCTCCTTGACCAGTGGCGGGCCGCAGGTCACACAGACGCGTCATGGCAATTCGTCATGATGCTAGCTGCAGGAAATGTCCGCCTATACCGTGATGGTCTCTTGACTGATGTGGACCCTGCCAATAATGCGGTTCGCATGACGCCGCCCCAGGGAGGTGAAGTGATGGCATATCCGTACCGCGGCCCTGAACCCATCACGTTGCCCAGACGGTTACCCGGCATCCGATCTGTATCGGTTCTGATTAGTATGTTCCCGCCAGGACTCAACGAGTTACACTGCGCACTAGGACGCCGCATCGATAGAGGAGAACTAGACGAATCTGCAGCAGCTGTCTCATTCTTCGAACATATGGCCGCGCTGCCGGATCAGAGTTTGGCTGCTCCGAAGGGCTGTGAATCGGGATGGATCGATTGGGTGGAGGCGGTCGGCATCAGGCAAGGCCAGCGGGTGCGCTACAAGTGCTGGCCCGTAGGCGGATGGGACGGGACTTCAGGGCCTTTAGCGACTGCCGCGCTGAAGATTCTAAGAAGCGATGTACGAGCAAAGGGCGTGCTCTCGCCTGAGTCATGTCTCGATCCGATGTCTTTCTTCGCGGAGGTCGCACAAAATGCGGGAGTGAGACTTCCCGACGGGAGACTTCTCGACGAGTCCTTCGAAGTGCTGACCAAATGATGGAGCGAATCACATCGAATCCGGAACACCCTCTATTCATTGACGGTCAAGGGAAGAGGCGAAAGAATGAGTCTGACTCGGTGCGGTAGTCCTCTGATCGAAGAAGAGCCAGATGCTCAAGTTCAAGTCCGGCTCAGTGTGATTCATAATGACAAGTAACACAGAATCTGATTTGCACAACGGCCTAATGTATGCGCAGAACGCCCTTCAAATCGTTCAGCTCTCAATCGTCTTTGGGGCAGAATCCTCAGTGTCCAGAGCATTCGGTCCCTCTTGAGCGTACGCCGCACGATCGTCGGCTTCGATGGCTCGCGAGAGATCAGACTCGATCCCAGATGTGATTCTGTACGTCCGATGCCCTCCTGAGAACGAGCTTGCGAGAATGCCGTCCGTCACGAGCTTCTTGAGATTGTAATGAAGGGTCTGCTTCGAGGACTGCAATGCGATCTGGAGGTCCCGTTTCGAGGTCTCGCCTCTGGAGAGGACATGTTTGACGATTTCTAGCTGGAAGTCTGTAAGCCCTAGTCGGACGAGATGCGATACAGGGCTCCCGTCGAGGTAGTATCTCATGAGGGTGCCTGACTTCCGGCAGCAGACCTGGCCCTTCTCCTGAAGGATGCTCAAGTGATATACGAGCGAGCCGCTCGAGAATGCGAGGGCTTCCTTCATTCCTGAGAAGGAGATGCCAGGATGCGCGAGGATAAGCCCGTGGATCATGCCGCGCTTGTAGTTGTCGAGGACATCATCCTTCCTCAGCCTAGAGTAGAGCGGGAGCAAGAGTGCTAGGAACGCGATAGCAAGAGACTCTATGGGCCAGGCCATGAATATGGCGACTGTTCCGATAACCCCGATGATGCCTAAGGCAAGCACGACCTCGGGGAGGAAGCTATCCGCGACCAGATGCGACTGTGGCATGACCCCCTCAGGGGGCACGAAGACCAGGATGCTGAACAAGTCCGTCAACCCTCTGACATCCCTGACCTCGACCGTGACGGTGTAGTTGCCTGGGCCCGGAAACTCGTGGGAAATTGCAGTAACTGCGGACCATCCTGTGTCCCAGATTCCGTCGCTGTCGAAATCCCACCGGACTTCGAAGATGACCGCCTCCACATATGAGACCGATGCATTTAGCGTGAAATTCCTTCCCGAGTCATCCCCCAATGGCTCGACCACGATCGCCGCAACGGGTGGACTCGCGAAGTCTACCCAAGTATACCAGTGAGTGAAGTACGTGGGGCTCCAGAGCAGGTTGCCTTCCTCGTCGGAGAGGTTCAAGTAGACAAGATAGGACCCGTTCCATTTGGACGCCTTGATGGTGTCTCCTGGAAAGAACAGCGTTACTGTTCTGTCCCCAGCCCCGAGGTACGTCCTGTTCCATACTGTCTCGATGAAACCGACCAAGACGGACAGGCGACCAGAAACGTTGTAGGTTCCTGGAACGTCGACATACAGGCTCACGTACACGGCGAGATACTCCTGCGCGCCATCTCCATTGACGTCGAGTGACGCGTCGTGGTGGGTGACCCCAAACTTCGCCCCAGCGCTCCTCTGGAACTCTGTGTACGTGTAGTTGTGTGTCGTGTAGCTCACGGAATCGAAGAACTTCCAGGGGTTGAAGTTCCCATCGAAGAGGCTCACATATACCAAGTACGGGCCATCCATCGCGGAGTTGACGATGAAGTCTCCTCGGCACTTCAGGTCGATCGTATGGATCCCGGCCGTCAGGTCGGCGACTACTCGAATGGGGCCGGTCGAGTTGTCCGTCAGCCCCGGTATCCACATCGACAGCCCGTAGAACCCAGCGTCGATGATGTCGACCTGCACGGATATCACAAGATACTCGAACTTCGAATCGCCGTTGGTGTCTAGGCCCGAATCCCCGAGGACGCCGTCAAAATGGGTCCATTGAACAGGGTCGAAGCCTGTAACGCTGTAGTTCCCGAGCGTCCAGTCCATATTCGCGAACTTCGCATAGTTCTGAGAGAACAACTGGAGGTTGACGATGAAGGTGCCGTCCAGCCCATAAGCCTGAATGTAGAGTGACGAGAAGCTGAGGACCGCGACGTCCATGCCGACCTCCAATAGCACGAGTTGGGTGTCCCAGCAGCCCGAGGCCCAGTAGGTGGATGGCGTATATAGGAAGCCCGACACGACGTACCAGCCAGGCTCGGTCACATTGACGGACACGTTTACCGTGAAGATATCATAGAGCGAGTCCGAGTCCGTGTCCACGGGACTCCCCGAATGCGGGGGCGCGAACTTGATCGGTGCATCTGGGAACGAGTTCGAGAACTCGGACCACGAATAGGTGCTCGTCCAGTACTCCGCGGAGCAGATGACTGCCAGATGCGCGTCGACAAGGTCGAGCTGGACTCTGTAGGGCCCGTTTGCCATCTTGTTCTTTATGACCTCGCCGTCGAACCTCAGAAACACGCTGTCGATGCCGCCGCTAATCAAGGTCGGATCGCCTGCCGCGTGTCCGATGCCATCGATAGTTCCCTGCACCCGGATCCAATCCGGATTCGCGGCAATGTAGACGTTAACGTTGATCTGCAGATAGTTATTGAGCCCGTCCCCATCCGAATCGTATCCCCAGTCCCCTATCATCTCGAAGTGCGTCGGCTCTGCGAATTCGGCGTCGAATTCGTCGTACGTGAAGTTCCCCGCGGTGAAAGCTGTCGCGGCTATCAGTGTGGAGTTGTAGATGTCAGGGCCCTGGTACAGTTCCAGATTCACATAGTAGGTGCCGTTCAGATGGTCATCGTAGAGATCACTGCCATAGAAGATCGTCTCGACCGAGTAGTCGCCTGGGGTCAAGAAGGTCGTGTTGGTGCTGTTCGCCATCCAGATGCCCAAGGACTGGAAGAATCGCGCCTCGACGGTGTAGTTCCCGGCATCGACAACCCTGACTCCGGCGTAAACCTTCACCATCTCGAAGATCGAGTCCGAATTCGAATCTACGGGCACTGCAGAATGTGGGGCGAGGAATTCGGCAGGGTCGTAGGCGGACGCATTGTGCGAGGCAGGGATGAAGGCTCCGAGGAACATCAATGCGAATACCACCGTCGCCTTGGCATGGGTTCTGTTGGTCATTCCGTCCCGCCTTCTTCTCCTTCGACACAATCGCCAGCGGCAGTATTTCATTCTTCTGGAAGTTCCTTTTACCAGTCCTCTAGGCTTTTCGATTCGGAAATGGCTAATCGCTTGGACACAACGCACGAGTCATATGAACGTTGATTCTCCCGAAGAAGACAAATGTGCCAAGGCACCCAACGAGATTAGGAAGATGCTTCGAAAATGCTTCGAAGGCGGAGGTCCTGGCCTAGCCTGCGGGGCCTTCTTTGACTTCGCGACAGCAGGGCCGATATCCGGGCTCGAATTCGAAACAATCGCAGCGGCCTCGCGGAACCCCGCCCTGAAGAAGATCGAAAAGGAGCTCTTTGAGAGCGAGACAGAGATTGTGTCGAGGTTCCTCCTGGACGTCAAGAAGAGAGGGGCACTCCCAAAGGGATTCGATGCCCTCCGCATGGCAAGGGTTCTAATCGCGCTTCACAGAGGGCTTATGGCCGACCTGATTATGGACGCCAAGAAATCCGAAGTGAGGCAAGCTTGAATTGATGCGACGAACCTCGTAATGAGGAGCGCCTAAGCGGTTGAGAGAGGCTGTGTCGGCTTCCCCTAACGGTTATATTCAAAGGAGGGGATTATCCTCCTGAAAGGATGCTTGATAAGGACTTCCTGAGGGGGATCGAATTCGGTCTCGTGGGTGGGGTCGTAGGAACCGTCCTGATGGATATTGTGATGGTCGCGACATTTCTGATGGTCGGAGAGCCGTGGGACACTTTCTTCACGATGGTCGGAGAGAAACTCGGAGGCGGCGCAGTGATCGGAATTGCCCTTCACAATGTCGTTGGTCTCACAGGAGGATTCGTTTTTGCATTGGGGGCCCTAAGTATCCAGGGCCTTCGAATTGAAAGCAGAAGGAAGGGCCTTGCCTTGGGCATCGCTGCCGGAGCCATAACCATACCGTTCGGTTGCATCCCGTTGGCCATATGGCTCGACAAACCTATTCTGACCGTAATGGCTTTCTCGGCTCTCCCTCACATGGTTTGGGGAACCGTTCTTGGCTTGACTGTGGGTTACGGATTGCTTTCCCTTAGGATCCGACCCTCCCCTGCTTGATGCATAAATGGACCGGAGCCGCCTGACCTGAAAAGTTCTTAAAAGCAACTGCAATCCCGTACGGGGGATTCAATGAAAGCACTAGTTGCCTATTTGTCATCGACAGGGAACACGAAGAAGATTGCTGAGGCCATCTGCGACGAGATCAGATGCGACAAGGACATCATGAAGGTCGACGAGGTCCATGACATCGGATCGTATGATGTTTCCTTCCTCGGGTTTCCAGTCCACGGGTACGGGCCTGACAAGAAGACAAAGCAGTTCCTGGAGAAGCATTGCACCGATGGACGCAAGGTGGCTCTCTTCATAACCCACTCCGCACCTGAAGAAGAACCGGAAGTTCAGGGTTGGCTGGCGAATTTCAAGCAGGCCGCTGCCGGAGCGGATCTCCAGGGGGTCTTCGACTGCCAGGGAGAGCTTGCCAAAGGCGTGAAATTCATTATGAAGATAGCTCCAAACAAGAAGATGCGCTCACAAGCTAAGATGGACAACAGCAAAGGACAGCCAGATGCAGCTCGAGTGGAGAAGGCCCGGGCATTCGCTCGAGAGACTATGAGCCGGATGGACTCTTCGAAACCGAGTTAGTACTCAGGACTAGCGGAACAGGCAACCGAGGGGTTTCTCTTTCATTGCCAGTTGCCTTTGGTGGACACTCCTTCTCCTTGGCATGTCCGGATGATAGCTTCAGGAAGAGGTGAGGATGGTGGTGGCGAACTCTTCTACCTTTCCCTGCCAGCCTTCCTTCAGCGGCCCCTTCATCGTCTCCGCTGAAACTAAGAATATCTTGTCGGCAACTTTCACCAGTCCCTTCTCCCTCAAGATCTCATCCAGGATGGGTATGGTCTTCCTCCATCGGTTAAGTTCTTCCTCCGTCGGCATCTGCCCGGTCTTCTTGTTGGGCACCGCGTCACCGTGGGTCGCGAATATGGCATACTTTGTTCCCGACGGCAGTGAGACCTTCTTGATGAAACGGCGCATGCTCCCTAGTGGCCCGCCGAATCGCGTAGGTGACCCAAAGACGTACAGGTCGGCGAGGGGCAGCTCCTTAGGCTTCGACTCATCGATATGATGCACGTTCATCTGGTGGCCCTTGATCTCCATGACCCGCCGCAACTCCTCGGCGACCATCGCTCCGTTCCCGAACTTCGAGGCGTGATATAGCTCAATCTTGATGAGAATCCCCTCCATCAATGGCGAATGCAGCAAATCTCTCTTAATGATATCCTACAAGCCGGCACTACGCGGTATAGTGGCCGCAACCCCCTCGCCCGCATGAGGGGGTCACACCACATGCTTTTCTGAGCGATTCATGTCGATGGCCGCTTCTCATATGGGTTATGACGAGATGATATCCTCCTCAGCAACATATGTCGTCTTCTGTCACCTTTCCTCCCCTCTGGTCTTCTCTCAGACGAGGGACAGTAGTCATCTTCCGTTCGGGATTCAACTTCACCGAACCTAGTTCAATCTGGCATGAACCCATGATTCACTTGGATTCGATCCAGCTCCACTGGGCCTACATAGCAAATGTAACCCTGCTCCTCTGCGAAATCGTAGCATGCGTTTACGGCCCGGGGGGACGTCGGATATTCAATCTCTAGCACAAACTTGCCCCCATTCAGGAAGATCTGCAGGAGCGCAGCCACGTCTTCGGTCTCCTCCTCAGGCTGCCTGTCGTCCTCGATGTATAGCACGTCTTCGCGGCCGGTGCCGTCGACCGCGTCCAAATAGCCGGAAATCTCGGCCAGTGCCTCACCATTCTGTGGAACCAGCAGGAAGCCTGCCTTCTCAGCCTTGGCGTATGCGGAGATGCTGATCACGAAATCCACCATTCTCCGAGCGGCGTCAACAACACCTTGCTCCTCGTAGTACTCGTAAGCGTCGATCAAATCCATGTACACGCCGTCGAAGTTCTGGCCAAGGATGATATCGAGGGCGGAATCGGGCGATCCGAAGACAAGCGTTTGCCAGCTCGGGAGCCAGTACTTGACCTTGTAGTTGCCCTCCCATTCAGGATTCTCAATGTCCAGCCACTCAGGGGCCTCAGAGTCTGGCACACCATCATCATTTGCGTCCCAGCCAGGGTTCCAATAGGGCCGATATGTTTCCGCCTCTCCAATCGACAGATAGCTCAAGACGAGCTTTCCCGAGCTCTCCCCCTCGCCCGAAGCGATCTGATCGATTTCATCACTGGTCCACCGCCCTTCTCCATAATCAGGTGCATCACAGCTGTAGTAGCTATCCATGATCAGAAGATCGTACGGAGTCTTCGCAAGATCTGCCCGGGCCTCGTGGCGGTCCGACCACGAATCATATTGCAGGACATAGGTGAAATCATTGACGTTCATGCCCTTGATCGTGAATGAATTCGGATGGTAGTCGGGTTCAATGCGGGTCACACCAAAGACTGCCAACACCACAACGAGGACAATGATCGCTGCAGTCAGCGCCTTCCAGTTTGACGCACTCCAGCTTCGCTTGGGCTGACTCACTGTTGGCCTTGCTGACTGAATCGATGATGGCGAAAGATGAATCGCGCTTCCGCAACTGCCACAACACCTACTACCCTCGGGGTTCTCAACTCCACAGCGTGGACATCTCATCGCCATCTCCCCGTACCAGAAGCGAGATTCCTCACCATAGGCTTTTCGAGCCTTTCCTCCCTCTATGTTGAAGAAGGCCACTCACATCTCGTCTGATTGCGTTTCATCCTCTTTGTTTTTGCCTCCCGTCGTCGATTCGATCAAGGGGTTTGTCGGACAAGCCTCTATTCGCGGTCTACGCCGCACTATGGCATCTTCGTCCATTTGTCAGGGACCTGCCCCAATCCCTATGTCGCACTCATTACGTGCATGAGGAAAGCCGGGGTCCAATCCTTGACTGTGATACGGCTCGTGTCTCACGAGCATCCAGTAGATGATCAGAAGGAGTTTTCTTGAAGTCGCGGTGACTGCTTTCTGCTTGCCCCTCCGTCTCGCGACCTTCGCGTGGAATCTCGAGAGTCGCGAGCTTGGCTCGCAATGAACATGAGTGTGAACCGCCTCCGTGAGCATCCAGCGGAGATAGCTTGATCCAACCTTGCTGATGGCGCCGTAGTGGACGGACGATGCCGACTGCCTTACAGTCGGCACCAACCCCGCATAAGCGCACAGCTTCTCGGGATGAGAGAACCTCTTGATGTCGTCGATCTCCGCGTGGATGAGGAGGGCGCCGTAGAATCCGATGCCCGGGACCGTCGATATGAGCTGGGCATCGGGTCTTCGATTGAACTCGTCCAGCAGCTGGGTGTTCATCTCCTCGATCTGTGTCTGGACGCTCTCTAGGCAGTTCAGGCACGAGATGACAGTCGGGATCTCGAGAGACCGCA
>Ga0315281_10002663_pt1 | contig 26441 bp, 23 predicted proteins | sample YL17G07_0_MG_FD_204540 | JGI IMG/M metagenome (GOLD analysis project Ga0315281, IMG submission 204540) | Sediment microbial communities from Yellowstone Lake, YNP, Wyoming, USA - YL17G07_0 | ecosystem: Environmental > Aquatic > Freshwater > Lake > Sediment | place: USA: Wyoming | collected... | reverse complement strand
GTCTGGGGATAGAGTTTCAGGAGGCCGAGCGCCTAATACAGTGAGGAGACGCCGCAGCGAGGGAGTTCATCCCCTCCATGGTGATGATCCTCTCCCGCGAGCTGCGTTCGACGTGCAGCTACGTATCCTCAAAAATGAACAAGCATGTTGGTACGATCTATCTCAGCGGCGGAGGTGCCCTCTGTCAGGGGGTCGGGGAGACTCTCGCGACGGAGCTGGGTATCGAGGTTTCGTTCTGGAATCCGCTTCGGGGGATCTCACCCGGCGCGGAGACGACACCCGGAGAGCCTGGGAGCATGGAGGCGGTCCTGGCGGTAGCGGCTGGACTCGCAGTGGCGGACTGACGCCGCATGAGGGAGCAGGAAGCGGGAACAGGGATACACGCGCTGAGTAACCGGTAGCACAGACCATACGCCGAGACTATGATACACATAAATCTTCTCCCGGAGGAGCTCCGCAAAATCGAGAGGGTGCGCAGGGTCAAGGCGGATATCGCCGTGCTCAGCGGGGGCGCGATAGCGGTTGGGGTGCTGATCGCCGTGATTGTCTTTGTCGTGGTGGGACGCCGCATGAGCCAGCTCGCGCAGGTGAAGACGCGCCTGAATCAATTGAGCGCGCAGCGCGAAGAGGCAGACGCGCTCCTCAAGAAGAAACTCGTGCTCACGAAGGAAGCCGAGATGCTGGACGGGTTTACCACGCGCAGGCTCCTCTGGCACCGACGGTTGAACGAGGTGAGCGATGCGATACCTGAAGATTGTTTCCTCAAGAAGTTGAGCTATCCCTCGAGTCAGCCACCGTCATTGACCATCAAGGGAGAAGCCTCCCCGGGGCAGGGGAATAAGAGAGTTGTGGAATTCATAGATTCTCTGCATCGGGCGCCCGCATTCCTCGGGGAATTCCCCCAGATCAACTACTCCATAGAGAGCATCGAGCAGGGGCGCAAGTCGTTCGAGATCACGTGCACGCGATTAAAGAAAGAGGAGAAGAAGTGATGTGTGATCGGCGGAGCACGTGTGTGCACGATGTCCATGCGAGGGGCATGGCGCGTGTGAGTGTCCGCATTGACGCACGGACGGTGGCGCGAATGGCGGCGGCTCCATAATCTTATGGAAAAGAAAAGGATCGAGCTCATCGCGGTAATCGGGATCTTCAGCCTCCTGGGCGTGATCCTCCTCTATAACCTCGCACGGTTGCCGAAATCGAAAACCTCACCCACGGGCCAGGAGGCTCCCGTCAGTTACCCTGCCCAGCTCCAGGAAGCCGAGCTGCGGGTAAAACGACTCCCCCGCCAGAGGCAGGAGGTCGCGGATCTGGAGAAGAGGGTGGGTGCGTACAGAAACGAAATCCCGTTCGAGTCGGATCACACGTGGCTCTCGCGGCAGATTAACAGCATCGCCGGCGAGACAGGGGTGCGAGATGTGAGTCAGCGGTATCTCCAGATGGCGACTCCCGGTCTCAGGCTTGACAGGGAGTGGGAGGGGAAGTACGATGAAAGGAACTGGGAGATCCGCATGAAGTGCGGCTATCACGAATTGGGGAACTTTCTGGGCAAGCTGGAGAGCTCGAACAGATTCCTGGAGGTAACCGACATAAGTATCGAAGGGAATGAGTCCGGCGGGCAGAAGGTTGTGCTCGTGATCCATTATCTGGTCAGGAAGGCGAGCTGAAGGAGAGGCAGGTTCCCGATGAGTTGTTTCCTGTCGGGATTCATCCGGGGTAACTGCGCAGGAGCCAGAATTCAGGAGTCAGGAGCCAGGAGTTAGAATGAGGACGCCAGCGGCGACATTTGAGGACGTGGGCTACGGCGATGTTTCTGAGTTAATGCAGTTACTCGAAGAGGTCAGCACGCTACTGGAAGCTTATTCGCGATCCATTCTGGATTCTGGCTCCTGGCTTCTGACAACCTGAGTAGTTACCATCCGGGAAAGAATGTAACATTGGGAAGGCGGACGATGATGGCCGATGGCGGTCTCGGCCGGCGGTAGCGGCGCGGAGAAACAGCTCATGCCGATACGGTTCCTCGCAGCGCTGGCGATAATCCTCATTGTGTGCGGCGCATGTACCGATCAGATTATCGCCGCGGAAAAAACCTATGACAGCCACGGCAAGCGGAATCCATTTATTCCGGCTTCGCAGGTTGCTTCGCTCGCGGCACCCGAGGGAGAGGGTGTGGACACGAGCGCCCTTGAAGCGTGGTTCAGTCAGAATCTCGGCGGCATCATCTGGGACCTGGAGAATCCTTACGCCCTTATCGAGGATGAGATTGTCGCGGTCGGCGGGGAGGTGAGGGGCTGCGCCATTGTGGAGATCAAGCCGGGGAGCATCGTTTTTTCGTACGGGGGAAAAAGGGTTGAGGTGCCGCTCAAAGAATACAAAAAGGAAGAGAAGAGAAAAGGAGAAAGGTAAGAATGAGCACCATGAAATGGGCAAGAGCGTGCTGCTATCTCATTGCTGTTATTTTGCCCGCATTCCTGTTTGCTCAGGAAACGCCCGCGCCTCCGGCAGGCACAGCGGCTCAACAGGTTGTGGGGGCCGCCGCACCGGTCGGTGGAGAGAAGGCGATATCGCTCACGCCCACTCCTGAGGGGGGGGCAAGGACGGCCCGCCGGCTTACCGAGGTTACTCCAACGGCCGAAGGGCGGAGCTCTGCCAATGTCCCCGGGCAAAGTCCTGCCGAAGGTCCCGATCAGAGCCGAGGGAAGCCTGCCGAAGGGCAAAGTCCTGCCGAAGGGCGGGTCACGTTTAAATTAAAAGATGCCGACCTCCATGACATTCTCCACACGTTCTCGCTCCGTTACGGAGTGGTCATCGTTGCTGACCCCGGCGTGCGGGGAAAGGTGACGGTGAGCCTGGCGGATGTCCCCTGGGAAACAGCGCTGAAGCAGATTGTGGAGACCTGCGGCTATTCATACGTTAAAGAGGGCAAGGTGTACCGCGTGATCCCGCGGCCTCTGTCGGGGACAGAGAGTGCGCGGATCTCCGCTGGGAGCAGTGGCATGGCTACGCCGCTCCCCGCAGGCGCCGCGATGCCGGTATCCCGGCCCTCGGCTGAGACCGGGGTGGTAGAGGAAGCCCCGCCTTCGCAGGCGGCCCCTGTCGGGGGGGCACTGCCACCGGGCCCTCCGCCGTGTACGGCGACACCCGTTGCCCCGGCTGGAGTTGAACCGACTCCTGGAACGCCTCCCGAAGGGCGAAGTCCTGCCGAGAAGTTGCCGTCAGCGCCGGGTCGTGTTACCTTCGACTTTAAAGATGCGGATATCGTCAATATCCTTAGAATATTCTCAACCCGCTACGGGATAAATATCGTTGCCGGGCCGGAGGTCAAGGGGAAGGTCACGATACGGCTGGTGGATGTTCCCTGGGAGACCGCCCTGAAGTTGATTCTTGAGTCCAATAATTACTCATACGTCAAACAGAATAACGTGGTCCGTGTGATCTCCCGCGATCAGCTCGATAAAGAGCCGCTGGAAACTCAGGTTTTTCCGCTGAGCTACGCGCGGGCGACCGAGGTGATCAATTCGGTCGCCCATCTGCTCACCCCCGCGCGCGGCCAGATCAAGCCCGATGACCGGAGCAACACGCTCGTGGTGACCGATACGCCGGGAAGACTGACGCAAATCGAGGCGATCATCAACCGCCTCGACCGGCGCACGCCCCAGGTGCTCATCGAGTCGCGAATCCTGGAGCTCAAGGATGACTTTGATGAGAACATAGGAATCAACTGGGTTTCTCTCAAGGGGTTCGACATCACATTCGGCCCCCCAAAAGACGAGGGGATATTCTCGATCAAGCGTGAGGAGGTGTCGGGGCACGAGGACAGCCATGCGGATATATTCAATGACATCACCACAAAGATCGACACGAAGGACTCCATTAAGGGGAAGAGCGACACGAGCACCACGACGATCTCCACTTCGGGTGGCGCCAGTGGAACAGACATCACCCATGCCAATACTGCGTCTAGTGCGAGCGAGCACAGCACCGAGCGCGTGCGGGATTCGGGAAGGACCGGGATCAAGAATCTGTCGAACCCGGTAGGAGGATCGCTCGGCTCGCAGGACACGGCGATAGACCAGCGCGGATCGCGCGTGACGACGACCGATCTCCGCCAGGCGGTGCTCACTCCCGACAACTTCCAGCTCACCCTGAATTTCCTCCAGGAGCAGACCGACGCGAATCTCATCTCTCATCCCAAGCTGGTGACCGCCGACAACAAGGAGTCCTCCATCAAAGTGACGGAGCAGTGGCCCATACCGAAGTTCTCGCTCAACAGCCAGACCGGCCAGTACGACATTACGGACTTTGAGTACAAGGACATCGGCATCATCCTCAAGGTGAAACCCCACGTGAATGATGATGATTTTATCAACATGTCGGTCACGCCGGAGGTGAGCGACATACTTAGCACGACCAGTTTCGGGGGGGCTATAGGCGCGGAGCTGCCGATAATCCAGACGCGCACGGCGACGACCGATGTGCTGATAAGAAACGGCCAGACGCTCGCCATCGGCGGGCTGATGCGTGAGGATGAAACCGACAAGGTTTCCAAGGTCCCCCTGCTCGGCGAGATTCCGCTCATGGGGCCCTACATCTTCACGAACTCCTCAAAGACGATCTTCAACCGCAATCTCATAATCTTCATTACGGCTAACGTCGTGACAGAGGAAAACAAGGACAGCCTCTGGGTCGGGCAGAGAGAGGATGAAGCCAGGCGGCTGAATCTCCCGCGGTCGAAGTGGTGGGAACCGAAGAAGCTCCGCCACGGACTTGGCTCCAAGCCGGGATATTGAAAGCAGCCGAAGGTGTAAGGAGTAAAGTTGAAAGAACACAGCACCTTGCTCAGAAGTAAGGTTCTCTTCCATGATTTGTGTGGGTAGAAACCAAGAATTCCTCCCCCTCTGATGGGGAGCTTGTCCTGAGCTGGCCGAAGGAAGGTAAGGTGGGGGTGTAAACTACAGTTTCGAGTTCCTGGTTGCGCGTTACTTGAAACCCGCAACGAGAAACTGTCGTAACCCCTCACCCTTCCCTTCCCTCGGCTTCGCTCGGGACAAGCTTCCCGCAAGGGGAGAGGGAAAAATGGCGAATGTCCATGATAGGGGCTTGATTCCCGTCTGAAGCCGGGCAAGTATCAAGCTTGCCACGCAAAATGCGTGGCCCGTCTCAACGCGGGTCGGATGAATCCGACCCCTACGATAAATAAACCTTATTGTAGGGGCGCGATTTATCGCGCCCGTACGGATGGTCAAATTATAGACGACGGGCGCGTGTCGGATGAATCCCTGTCCGGTGGCCAGACGGGCGACCCCTACATTATCCGCCATTTCGGGATATGGCATCGGGATATGGCATTGCCTTGACGGTGCCTGAATATTGTGGTATGTTGATTACAGCTTCTCACAGGAGCGCGGTGATGCGACTACGATATGTCATTCCAGCCTTTTTCCTGATGTTCCTCCTGCCGCTCTCGCTGGAAGCCCAGACGATGGTGCCGGGGCAGACACTCTACGGGACCGTCAACTGGACTCCATCCATGAATCCCATTGTGGTCACGGGTGACATCACCATCGATGACAGTGCGACGCTCACCATAGGTCCCGGCTGCGATGTGAGGTTCCAGGAGAACAGCGATGACACGCACTGGGGATGGGATACCCAGCGGAGCGAAATAATCGTCTATGGAACACTGAATATCAGCGGCACCCCATCCGATCTTGTCATCCTCACGAGCACCGGAACCGGAGCGCAGGGCTGGTTTGGGATAATATTTTCCGACAATACCGCCACCGGTGCCATCCAATACTGCAATATAGATCACAGCGTGTATGGCATAAATTTCACGGCGTGCGATGGGCCGCTCTACGGCGGCACGGCCCCGGTTGTCTCCAACTGCATGATCAATGATGTGTCGGTGGGCATGCTTTTTGACAACGATTCATCTCCCTCGATCACTACCTCCACAATAATTAATGCATCCATTGGCTTTGAATGTATGGCTGACAGCGCCCCCGCGATCACAAACTGCAACGTAGCATTTTTAACAGGGACGAGTAAAATGGCCGTGTATGCGACGGAGGGCGCGCAGCCGACGTTCACCGGATGCGCGTTCGCTTCAGGCTCTGTCGATCTCGATTTGTATTGCAATGTGACCATGCGCGACACCAGCATAGCTGACACCGTCAACGGTATCATCGGCCATGAGACCAGAAACGTGGGCGGTAATAAGATCCTCTCCTCGTGCAGCATGAAGGTCGATAACTGCAATGTGATAGGGCTGGGTGATAAGGGAGAGGGGATTGTGTGGGATGACAACTTGAACATGCTCACGGTCGAGTATTCCAGGATTGGCGGGTTCATTAAAAACGTCAGCCCTAAATGGGGGAGCCAAGATGACGAGGCGGGCATCTTTCATATGATCGGGCCCAGATTCCTCGCTCCATACTATGGATATTGCTCGGGTGGTGATGACGTTTTTCTCATCGATTCAAACGTGAACTTTTATGGGATTGGCGCGCATGTAGGAATGACGGTGTATAATGACACCGATGGGAGTTCGGGAACCGTTGTGGACATTATCTCTATTCCCGCAATTCCACCCACCTTCAATACCCTTCAGACCAGCGGGATGAGTTCGGGGACCAACGATCTTGGTGATATCTATCACTTCACGCCTCAAACTGATTACAACAATATTGATATGGGTGATCTGGGAGCTCCCGATCCTTACCGGAGCTGGCCGCCGGGGCATGTCCCGAGCGTGGGGCAGAACGAGTTTTACGGTGTCCAGGATCCGAGCTGCCTCTTTAATATCGAGATGGAAACGAGCAGCCCGACGCCCCCCAGCCTGTACCAGCTCGAGGTGTGGGCGGAGGGTAACTGGTGGGTCACCACGAATGGCACTGTCATCAGCCGTTATATCTGGGACCATGCGGAGAATATCTATTTAGGGGCGGTTCATTATACCCCCCATCGCACTCCGGATGAGAAGAGGACCTATTCCGTCTCGGGGACAATAGAGGACTCTATCGGCGACCCCGTAGCGGGGGTGAGAGTTTCAGTAGATATAAGCGTCCAATTCCCCGGGCATACCGTCCTCGCGGCCATCACTGACGAAGACGGTTATTACACGATCTATGGCCTTCTCCCGAGCGCGACTCCATATTCCGTTGTCCCCCGGAAGCTCGGATACACGTTCACCCCTCCCTCGCGGACGGTAACCATCAACCCTCCATCTGATATTACGGGACAGGATTTCACCACCGCGCTTCCGGCTCCGGTCATTACAAGCGTGAGCCGGAAAGACGGCGCCGACGGCGCCGACTATGGCCTGCCGGGCAGGACAAATTGGGGCATTGACAGCGCGACCACTGATATCGTCGTCACAGGGATTAATTTCAGACAGACGCCTGCGATTTTTTTGAGGGGGCCTCTCCCGTCGAGCAGCGACACGGCATGCTCGAATACAACCTTTGTCACCGCAACCAATCTCACGGCCACTGTTCCCGCAGGGATGGCGATCGGTGATTACGCGGTGCGGGTGGTCAACCCCGACGGCCAGGAGGATATCTGGGGTGACGCGAGCGCCCCCGGGTTTACCATTGTTCCTCCGCCCCCTCCGCAGGTTTTCAGCATCAGCCCCAATCCTATTGACAACGGTTATTCCGGTTCCCTGACGGTCACCGGCCGCTATTTTATCGTCGGCTGTAGCGCCACCATAGGCGGTTACACATGGTCTTCCCTCACGCCGGCCGGCGACGGCACAAGCCTGCTCCTCTCATACACTCCCGGCGCGCTCGGTGTGGGAACATGGGCCGTGGTCGTGACGAATCCCGGCGGGCAGGTATCGAATCATAATGTGACGCTGACGGTTATAGGCGCGGTGTCAACAAGGACACCCACTCCCAGGCCCACGCCTACGCCCACGCCGCTGCCGGCCGCCTTTCCGAGGCTCCAGTTGAGCACGAACGCCTCGACATACCACCTGGGTGATGTGCTCTCACTGCGTGTGGAGCTATGGCCAGGAACCACGATGATGAACAACCTGGTTGATCCCTATGTTGCCGTGCGCACCCCTGCCGGCTCCAGGTATTTCCTGGCGAACGGCCGCTGGACTTCTTCAGCGGTTCCTATTTATAAGGGGCTCGTTATCGGCGCTTACTCATCGTTCGGGATAGGGTCTTTTACTCTTGGCCCGAAGTTACCCAGCGGCAGCTACACCCTCTACGGGGTCCTCAATAAGCCCGGGAAGTCTGTTCTAAATAGCGCGAACTGGCTTTCTCCTCTCAATTCCAGATCGTTCACGATCGAATAGGGATGGCACCCCTTCGGCAGGTCTGGAATTCGAGGAATCCGCTTTACGCGCGTTGGCCCGCCGCAGTCCCTCACGGATCATATCTGCTAAAGGAGCGCTTTCTCATTGTTATATTTCGTAAACCCGGCATTGTTTCTGATTCAAGGCTTGTGAGGGGTGGTATTTGTCATTTGGGATTTGGCATTTGGGATTTTGGATTTGTCATTTGGTATTTGTCATTCGGGATTTGCTGTTTGGGATTTGGGATTTGGGATTTTGTTGAGACTTGGGATTTGGGATTTGGGATTTGGGATTTCAGGAGGGGTCTTTCTCCTTTGCCTTGCTGATGACGCTGTGCTATAAGTATAAGTCGACCGCGATGCGGGGCAGGAAAAAAGTAACTGTGGTGGACGTGCAGAGCCGAACGATCCCCTTCGCATTGTTTCGCGTGCGCGAGAAGGCGCCTGGAGCGTTGTGATGCTTCTGTTCACTGCGTATAATCTGGCAAAATTGAGTATCGAGGTGATGCCGCGCCCGATCAGTATCTGGGTGGGCAAGCGGGTTGCCGATATCTGTTTTATTCTGGACCGCGACGCCAGGAGGTCGGTGATCAGCAATCTCATGCACGTGCGTTCAGCTACCGGCCGCGACGCGGTGACACGGAAGGGGCGGCGCGAGGTGAGGCGCCTCGCGAGGGAGACATTCGAGAATTTCGCGGTGCACATTATCGATTTTTTGCGTCTCAGCCGGGTACGCGCCGATATCGAGACGGGCTTGCTGAAGTTCGGCCATTTCGAACGTTTCCAGAGCGCGCTCTCATTGGGCCGTGGGCTGATTTCGGTGACCGCTCATATTGGAAACTGGGAAATGGGCGCGGCGGCGACGGCGAGCATGGGGTTGCCCTTGCACGCGGTTGCGCTCAGGATGAAGGACAGGAGGGTTGACGATTTTTTTGCCCGATTGAGAATATCGGGCGGCATTCGCCCGATGGCCCTCGGGCATGCGGCGTGGGATTGTTTCAAGGCCCTCAAGCAAAAGGAGATGGTCGCGTTCGTCGCAGACAGGGACGTGGAGGGGAGCGGGTATCGAGTGAATTTATTTGGCAGAGAGGTGAGAATTCCACGTGGCCCTGCGGAGATGGCGGTGAAGAGCGGCGCGCCTGTGGTCCCTGCGTTCTGCATCCAGGAGACCGAGGGGCGGTTCCGTCTGGTGGTGGAAGAGCCCATTGATCTGGATAGCGGCGTGCCGCCGGAGCAGAAGGTGGATGCGATTAATCGAACCATGGTTGGCCTGATAGAGAAATATATTTCACGCTATCCGTCGCAGTGGTTCGCGTTCTACAGGGTGTGGAATGAGTACGATGAAGCCGTGCGCCCTGATCCCCGCGTTTAACGAGGAGGAGCGCATAGGAGAGGTGGTTGCCGGCGCCTCCAGACATGTGACAAAGGTGATCGTCGTTGACGACGGCTCGGCGGACGGGACGGCGCGCGTTGCCCGTGACGCTGGCGCCGAGGTGATGACCCATAGCCGCAATCTCGGCAAGGGAGCCTCCCTCAGGCATGGTTTGACAAAAGCATTCGCCGACGGGTTCGATCCCGTGATCGTGCTCGATGGAGATGCGCAGCATGACTGGGATGAGATACCCCTTTTTCTGGAGGCGGATCGCGGGGGGCGGTCAGACATCATCGTAGGCAATCGGATGGGGCGGGCGGAGGGCATGCCCCTCATCCGGTATCTCACCAACAAGGCCACCTCGTTCTTCGTCTCAAAACTCGCGAAGCAGCGGATACCCGACAGCCAGTGCGGGTACAGGCTCATCCACAGGAGTGCGTTTCAGCGCATGGGATTTAAAACGGTGCGCTATGACACCGAGGCGGAGATGCTCATAGAGGCCGCGCGGGCCGGGTGCAGGATTGATTTTATTCCGGTGAAAACAATCTATGGTTCCGGAGAGAGCAAGATAAACCCGGTGCGAGACACCATCAGGTTTATCAGATTGATAATCCGGCATATGAGGAAGTCATTGACGTCCGGCAGGAGTAGGGCGCGCGATGAATGAAGCGGAGGGCACCCTGTAGCTCGCCCTTTAGGGTGAGCCCTAAAGTTATGGATAACTTTTAGGTCGCTCATACGGCAATGGACGAAAAAGAATTCAAGCAGCAGCGCGAGCTGATGGTTGAGCAGCAGCTCATGCCGCGCGGCATCCGTAATCAGGAGGTGGTGCGCGCCTTCACGACAGTGCCGCGGCATCGTTTTGTGGGAGCGGCGCTCCAGCATTCGGCCTACGCAGACCACCCGCTGCCGATCGGTGAGGGTCAAACCATCTCCCAGCCCTACATGGTTGCGCTGATGACGCAGTGTCTTGACCTCACGGGGAGCGGCCGCGTCCTTGAGATCGGGACCGGTTCGGGTTACCAGACCGCGATCCTCGCGACGATTGCGGCGGAGGTGTTCACGATCGAGAGGGTTGCCTCGCTCGCAAAAAACGCCGAGTCAATACTGAAGGAACTGGGGTATAATAATGTCCATTTCCTGGTGGGGGATGGGACGAGGGGATGGCCCGAGGAGGCCCCCTTTGAGGGGATAGTGGTCACCGCGGGCGCGCCTCGCATCCCCGAGCCCCTCGTCGCGCAGCTCGCCGATGGAGGCAGGCTGGTGATTCCGGTGGGAGGGGGATGGTCGCAGGAGTTGATGATCGTGCGGAAGGAGAAGGGGAACATAGAGGAGGAACCTGTCTGCGGTTGCGTCTTCGTGCCGCTCCTGGGCGAGTTCGGCTGGAAAGACGGTGCTTAATTATCGGTCGGAGGCTTTTGGTCGCCGGGCGATATCATTGAAAGCCGAGATCATTGGGCTTTGGGACTTGGGTTTATTTTTTTGGGATTTGGGATTTGGGATTTCGTTGGGATTTGGGATTTCGTTTTGGGATTTATCCGGAGGTTCTATGCATTTGGTAAGAAGATTATATGATTGGGTGTTGCACTGGGCTGAGACACCCTACGGGACACCGGCCCTTATCCTGCTCGCGTTTAGCGAGTCCTCTTTTTTTCCGGTGCCGCCCGACGTGCTCCTGATTGCGCTCGTCTTTGCCCGCCGTGACCGCGCATTCTATTACGCGACGGTCTGCACGGTGGGTTCGGTCGTGGGAGGCATGTTCGGCTATTATCTGGGCCACGAATTCTTCGGCATCGTGAACCAGATCGTGGCGCTTGTCGTGGGGAAGAGTCTATGGTACGGAGTGGCTCACGAGGGAGCCCGGGTGGTCACCGAGGTGGGATTTACATTCTATGGCTATCCCGCGGGTTCTCCCTATGCGTCCGACACCTCGGTGTTCCTGCGGGTCAAGGATCTGTACGATCAGAACGCGTTCCTGGCGGTGTTCACCGCCGCCTTCACGCCGATTCCGTACAAGGTATTCACGGTCGCAGGCGGCTATTTCGGGATTCCATTTATGACGCTGGTGGTGGCCTCCGTTCTGGGCCGCGCGGGGCGTTTCTTCGGCGTCAGCACCCTGCTGTGGGTGTTCGGCCCTCCGGTCAAGAGATTCGTGGAAAAATATTTTGACCTGCTTTCCATCGTGTTTGTGGTATTGATCGTCCTCGGTTTTCTGGCGATGAAGTACTTGTTTTGATAAGATTTTGGATAAGAACAGATTGCTGGTGTCCCTTATCTCTTATCCCTTATCCTTGCTTTATCGGGGCGTAGCGCAGCTGGCTAGCGCGCTTGGTTCGGGACGCTGAGGTCGTGGGGCACGCTAGGCATATATGCAGATAGAACAGATCAGAAGCTTGATTGACTGGCAAGTCCGGAATGAGAGAATGTCGTGAAGAAGTGTTACTTTTGTAAGGGCGTGCTTGTCAGGAAAGAGATAGATCATTTACATCTATGGGGGGATAAATTAATCTTATTCAAACAGACCCCTGCCGAGGTTTGTAAACAGTGTGGCGAGGTCTATATCGAGCCGGAGGTCGCAGAAGCCTTTGATAAGGCGACTACGCATTTGGAGACAATAAAGCGAACAATTCAGATCCCGGTTGTGCCGTTCCCTGAATTGGCTAAGATTTAAACAGGGGCGCGAGGACCATGACGTCTATGTGTAAAACTTGATTATTCGAAGGAGGGAATATACTTATCCCCTAATCCCTTATCTCTTATCCCTTATCCCTGCTTTCTCGGGGCGTAGCGCAGCTGGCTAGCGCGCCCCGATCGAGATCGGGGAGGTCGGCGGTCCAAGATGTATAGTATCTATATTTCAGGAAATTTATCGAAAGATTAATCGGGGCGTAGCGCAGCTGGCTAGCGCGCTTGGTTCGGGACCAAGAGGTCGGCGGTTCAAGTCCGCCCGCCCCGACCACTACTACAGCAACTACGGTTTCCAGTTTATAGTTCCAAGTAAAAGGGTAAACGAGCGGGGCTAGCGCGCCCCGATCAAGATCGGGGAGGTCCTCCGATATAAATCGGAGCGCCCCGACCACTATTACAGCCTGAAGTGTAAGGCTGAAAGCATGAGGAACGATGTAGTTCTGAGGCTGTTGTGCGGTTTCTGGTTGCGCGCAGGTGGAGTAAGCTATGAAGATAGGTTTCCCCAATAATCCACGGAAGAACATTCTCGAAGAGATAGAGTGGATCGGCAGGAACGGATTTGATTTTGTTGACCTATTCCTGGAAGAGGATCAGGCGGTTCCCGAGAAGATTGATATTCAAAAAGTACGCGAACTTTTAAAGAAGTATGGGCTCGGCGTTGTCGGGCATACTGCGTGGTACTTGCCGATTGGATCGCCTGTACCATCGCTGAGAAAAGCCGCAATTTCAGAGTTGCAGCGATATTTTGAGTATTTTTCGAAGCTCAAGGTGAACTATGTCACCGTCCATGCCAATTGGCCGCCCGCAATGTTTTCAACAAAGGAGGGAATAGAATTTCAGGTTGAAACACTGAGGAATCTTGTGGAGAACGCGAAAGAGCGCGGCATTGATCTCATGTATGAACCTGTTGATACCTGGCGAGATGATATAGAAGCCGTTTCTGAAATTTTGGAGAGAGTGCCGAATTTGTACCTGCATATAGATATTGGTCATGCGAATCTTTTTGGCAGAAAACCTGAGCCATTCATTGAAAAATTTTACAGGAGATTAAGACACGTTCACATGGACGATAATGACGGTATCAGAGACTTACACATCCCCTTGGGAGCGGGGAGAGGGATTGTCAATTGGAAAAATCTGATAGAAACTCTGAAACAATACTATGATGGCACGATAACATTGGAGATATTCTCCGAAGACAGAGATTATGTCCTGTTGAGCAGAGAAAAACTGAAAAAATGGTGGGGATTATAGCAGTTTCTAGTATCATGTCTCAGAAATATGTTGCATTATTTTGTCATTGCGAGCGGAGCGAAGCAATCTCACGTAATAGGCCTTCAAAGCGGGATTGCCGCGTCGCCCCGCCCTTTGGGCGGGTCTCCTCGCAATGACAGTATCATGCAAGTTATTTCTGAGACGGCACACTAGTTGCGGGTTTCTAGTAACTCGCAGCCGTAGTTTACACCCCCACCTAACCTCCCCTCCGCTATAGGCGGACAAGCATCGGACTTGCTCGCCTTTGGCGAGGGGGGAGGGATATAGTGCATAATCTTGGGGTCACAAAAATCCGGTTTGAGCCCTATTTTTCAGTTGGCACTTTTGGATAGTTTCAAAATAGATTATTACAGGGGTCGGTTGGTGCACTCTGCCGCTTCTGGCAATGAGAAATTGAATGGGGATCCGATTTTGAGTTACGGTGAACCGGCCATCGCCTCCTCGATATAGGCCCTGAGCCTCTCGGCGTCCGGGGAGGAAATCTCGCTGATCTTCAGCCCCACGCGGAAAATGGTGGATTGGTCAAACGGATTGTGGATCTTCGTTCCCCAGGTTGCTTCACCCGCAACGGTAATCGCGCCCTTAGAGTCGGGGATAGTAATTTCAGCCGATACTTTCTGTTTATCTCTGAGGATCTCCACGCCGGAAGAGACATACGTCTCTATGGCAATGCCATCCTGGCTCAGGTTGACAACCCGACCCCCATAGAATTTTAAGCCGGGCGCTCCCTGCGATTCATCAATAACGGTCAGGCGCACGGGGAGATCGGTCATCACGCGCTCTTGCCTTCGCCGTTCTGATCCCTCTGGTGGTTTCGGCTCCACGATTATTCTCCCTTTTTCCTTGAACTTTAGACTTTCAGCTTAATCTGATAATGGGTCGGTTATGGGGTGTTTCTACCCCCCCACCCTTACCCTCCCTCCGCCGGAGGCGGACAAGCCTCAAGCTCCCTCGCCTCTGGCGAGGGGGGAGGGTAATAAGATTTAATTACACCCCGTAACTGAGGGATTACTTCGTCTGTAGTAATGGTGGAGCTGACGGGAGTTGAACCCGTGACCTTTTGACTGCCAGTCAAACGCTCTCCCAACTGAGCTACAGCCCCACGAGGGAAAATCCCAAATCCCAAATCCCAAAGCCAAATCCCAAAAGAGATGGAGTAAAAAGCCGTCCGTGGTATTAAATCGTCCTATTATCATGGGAGGGAGGCCGGTTTGTCAATTGCTTTTACTCCGGTGCCGGTATATAATCAACCGTTCTTATCTTTGCGGATGGTTTCTCATGGGAATGACGATCGTTGAGAAAATAGCGGCCGCCCACGCGGGGAGAGAATCGGTGTCTCCCGGCGATATGATCATGGCATCGGTTGATATCGCGCTCGGAAACGATATCACGGCGCCGATCGCCATCAAAGAGTTCAAAGCAATCGGCGCCACGAACGTTTTTGACCGTGACCGCGTCGTTCTCGTCGCGGATCATTTTACCCCCAATAAGGACATCCAGTCAGCCGAGCAGAGCAAGGTGCTGAGGGATTTTGCCCGCGAGCAGCAGCTCACGCACTACTATGACGTGGGGCGTTGCGGGATAGAGCATGCCCTTCTGCCGGAGAAGGGGCTTGTGCTGCCGGGGGACCTCATCATCGGCGCGGACAGCCATACCTGCACGTACGGGGCACTGGGGGCGTTCGCTACCGGCGTGGGGAGCACGGATCTCGCTGCGGCAATGGCAACGGGTGAGGTGTGGCTCCGCATCCCTGATTCCATCAAGTATGTCTACAGGGGGAAATTGAGGAAGTGGGTCGGCGGGAAGGACCTCATACTCTATACCATTGGCAAAATAGGGGTCGATGGCGCGCGCTATAAGGCGATGGAGTTTGCAGGGGAGACAATCGAGCGGCTCCCCATGGCCGGTCGCATTACCATGTGCAATATGGCCATCGAAGCGGGCGGCAAGTGCGGCATTATCAGTCCGGACGGAATTACCCTGGACTATGTGCGCCGGAGAACGGATCGTCAACCCCGCCTGTACGCGAGCGATGGGGATGCCCGCTATGAAAGGACGATCGAGTACGATGTTGCAGATATCGAACCGCAGGTCGCCCTCCCCTCGCTCCCCGAAAATGCGCGGGGTGTCAGCGAGCTGGGGGAGGTGTCAATCGACCAGGTGGTGATTGGCTCCTGCACGAACGGGCAGATAGACGATCTGAGAGTGGCGGCGGATATCCTCAGGGGGCGGAGGGTGCACAGAAATGTGAGGCTGATCGTCATCCCCGCCACGCAGGCGGTGTACGCCGAGGCGCTCAGAGAAGGGTTGCTCGAGATTTTTATCAATGCCGAGGGAGCGGTGTCAACGCCGACCTGCGGCCCGTGCCTCGGAGGCCACATGGGGGTGCTGGCGGCCGGGGAGAGGGCGCTCGCCACTACGAACAGGAACTTCGTGGGCCGGATGGGACACCAGACGAGCGAAGTGTACCTCAGCGGGCCGGCGGTCGCGGCAGCGAGCGCGGTGGCGGGAAGAATCTGCTCGCCGGAGGAGATATAGAATAAATCCCAAATCCCAAATCCCAAAGAGGAGGGGGGAAGGGTAGGGGGAAACAATCAGTGTGTATCTGTGTGCATCCTGTTCCACAATTGGGAATATTATGAAAATCAAGGGCAGGGCGTGGAAGTTCGGCGATAATATCAATACGGATGCGATTATACCCGGACGATATCTCAACACCGTTGATCCGGACGCGCTCGCGCGGCACTGCATGGAGGATGTGGACCACGGGTTCGCGGCGAAGGTGAAACCGGGAGACCTCATTGTGGGAGGCAAGAACTTCGGGTGCGGTTCGTCGCGCGAGCACGCGCCCATCGCGATAAAAGCCGCCGGAGTGAGCGCGGTGATTGCGGTGTCTTTTGCGCGGATATTCTACCGCAACTCGTTCAATATCGGACTGCCCATATTTGAGTCTCCCGAGGCGAGCGGGGGGATCGCCGCCGGCGATGAGGTCGAGATCGATACTGAGAAGGGCCTGATCAGAAACCTGACCAGGCGGGAGGACTACCATATTACGCCAATCCCTCCCTTCATGGAGGAGCTGGTGAAGGCCGGCGGCCTCGTGGAATACGTAAAAAAGAAGTTAGGAACCGCGGATTGAACTGATTACGCGGATTTGGATAATGCTTTTTCGCGCTCCGTCGGTATCAGGATTTATACTATAATCACAGGACATTCCCCGTTTTTTAGCCGTACCCTTTTGTAACATATTGGGTGAGTCAGTGTTAAAATTATTCACAACTGCATTATCGTTTTTTACCACGAAGGACACGAAGGTCACGAAGATAGAGGAATAGGCTGATTAACCTGGTCTTTCTTCGTGCTCTTCGTGGTGAGAACCGCCTTTTAAATAAAACTGGGGAAACTCCAGTTATACTATAATCCGCATAATCCGCGGTTTATTATTATGCTAAGGGAGGAGCAATGGGACCGAAATACGAGATTGCGGTAATCCCCGGTGACGGCACGGGGCCGGAGGTGATCCGCGAGGGCGTGAAGGTGCTCGGCGCTGCCGCCGGCAGGTATGGTTTTAAGCTCGAGACGCGTGAGTATGATTTTGGCGGAGAGCGCTATAAGAGGACCGGCGAGGCGCTCCCGGACTCCGCGCTGGGCGAGCTCAAGGGATTCAGGGCGATCTACCTTGGCGCGATCGGCCATCCCGACGTGAAACCGGGGGTTCTTGAAAAGGGCATCCTGCTCAGGTTGCGTTTCGAACTCGACCAGTACATCAATCTGCGCCCCGTGAAGCTGTACCCAGGTGTGGAGACCCCGCTCAGAAACAAGAAGCCGGAGGATATCGATTTTGTCGTGGTGCGGGAGAATACGGAGGACCTCTACACCGGCATCGGTGGTTTTCTGAAGAAAGGCACGCCCGATGAGGTGGCGATTCAGGAGATGATCTACACGCGCAAGGGTGTGGAACGGTGCGTCCGCTACGCCTATGAGTACGCGCGCGCCCGGAGGCGGAAGAAGCTCACCTTCTGCGGCAAGACAAACGTGCTCACCTTTACGCACGATCTATGGCAGCGGACATTTGACGAGGTTGGGAAGGAGTACCCCGACGTTCAGAAGGATTACGCTCACGTAGACGCCATCTGCATGTGGCTGATTAAAAGCCCCGAGCTGTTTGATGTCATCGTCACCTCAAATATGTTTGGCGACATCATCACCGATCTGGGTGCGATGCTCCAGGGGGGCATGGGCATCGCGGCGGGAGCCAATATCAATCCCGGGGGGACGTCAATGTTCGAACCGATCGGCGGATCTGCCCCCAGGTACACGGGGAAAAATGTGATCAACCCACTCGCGGCCATCTGCGCGGGGGGGATGATGCTCGATTTTCTGGGAGAGAAGGAGGCGGCCTGCGCGATCGAGGGAGCGGTGATGAGAGTGGTTGCGGAGAAGCTCAAGAGCCTCTCGGCGGGCAGAATGGGCTACGGGACGGACGAGGTCGGCGACATGGTCGCAGAATACGTGACGGCGTAGGGCGTAACGGCGTGCGCCGAGACAGAGAAACGGCGAACCGGAGAATCGGCGAGCACAGATTTTGTGATCTCCGTCGCGCCGTTTCGCTGGCCCGCAGGTTTATATTAGCGTAACGGGTAGATTAAGAATCACGATGGAGGATGGATACTAATGGCTCGAGGATATTACGTCGCGATCGTCGGTGCGACCGGCGCTGTCGGAACCGAGATGATCGCCACCGTGGAGAAGAGAGAATTCCCCGTCAGCGGCATTAAATTTCTCGCCTCACAGCGCTCCGTGGGGAAGAGGCTGCCGTTCAAGGGAGAAGATATCCCCGTGGAGGAGCTCACGGCCGATTCATTCAAGGGCGTGGAGATCGCCCTGTTCAGCGCGGGCGCGTCGCGGAGCAAGGAGTTCGCGCCGGCAGCCGTGAGGGCGGGCGCGGTGGTGGTGGATAACTCCAGCGCATTCAGAATGGATCCGGATGTCCCCCTGGTGGTCCCCGAGGTGAACCCTGAGAAGGTGAGGGAGCACAAGGGAATCATCGCGAATCCAAACTGCTCCACCATCATTATGGTTGTTCCCCTCTGGCCTCTCCACCGGGCGGCGCGGATCAGGAGGATAGTGGTGTCAACGTACCAGGCAGCGTCGGGGGCCGGCGCGGGCGCGATGGCCGAATTGAAGAGGCAGATCGGCGAACTGTCGGAGGGGAAGAGCGCGACGGTCAGCGTGTTGCCCCAGCAGATCGCCTATAACCTTTTCCCGCACGTTGACGTGTTCCTCCCGCACGGCTATACCAAGGAAGAGATGAAGATGGTGCTGGAGACGAGGAAAATATTCGGCGATGATTCAATAAGGATCACTGCGACCTGCGTGCGGGTTCCCGTGCTGCGGGCTCATTCGGAGGCGGTGAATATCGAGACGGAACGGAAACTGACCTCCGCGGAGGTGCGGCGAATCCTTTCCCGCGCCCCTGGTGTAAAAGTCGTGGATGACACCGGAAAAAATCTCTATCCGATGCCGCTCCTGGCGACCGGTCGGGATGAGGTGTTCGTGGGGCGCATCCGCGAGGATATGTCGCAGCCCAACGCCATAGATCTGTTCATCTCGGGGGACCAGCTTCTCAAGGGGGCCGCGCTCAATGCGGTGCAAATAGCAGAACTAGCAGTAAGTGGTAAGCAGTAAGTAGTAAGAAGAAGCGAAAATGTGCAGTTTAATCCTTACGGCTTAGAAAGTGTGAAAAAATCCGGTTTGTCGCTTCCGCATGTGTAACCCATCGTGTAGGGGCTTGATTTATCAAGCCCGCTGACGGGTCGGATAAATCCGACCCCTACAAAATAGGCCGTGAGGCAATTTTTTCACACCTTTTTACAGCTTACCGCTTGTTTCCATATGTCCGATACGCGCAATATAAAACTGGTGATCGAGTACGAGGGGACGCGCTACTGCGGATGGCAGGTGCAGCCCAACGGCCCCACGATTCAGGAAAGGCTGGAGCTCGCCATCAGGCAGATCACGGGCGAGACGGTGCGGGTCTTCGGCGCGGGGCGGACCGACGCGGGGGTGCACGCCTCCGGGCAGGTGGCGAACTTCCATACCTCGTGCCGGATGCCCGCCGGGCGAATGCGCCACGCCCTGAATGCGGTCCTCCCCGATGACATAGTGGTGCTCGATATCAGTGAGGTCCCGGAATCATTCCACGCCCGGTACAGCGCGAAGAGCAAGCGCTACCGCTACTCAATCCTCAACCGCCAGGCCCCTTCCGCACTGCAGCGGTATTGCACCCTGCACCTGGCGCAGCCGCTTGATATCGCGGCGATGCGGGAGGCGGCCGGGCATCTCATCGGCACATGGGATTTCTCCTCCTTCGGTTGCAACGCCGGCAGGGAGGATGATCCGGTGAGAACCGTCCTGGACATAGCGGCCGACAGGCAGGGAGATTATCTCACGATCGAGATAGAAGCGGTCAGTTTCCTCTACAAAATGGTCCGCTCAATCGTGGGGACGCTCATTGATGTGGGGAAGGGAAAGGTGGAACCGTCGGATGTCCTCCGGATATTGAGGGATCGCGACAGAAAGAGGGCCGGCGCCACCGCGCCGGCTCAGGGGCTTACGCTGGTTCACGTTAATTATTAAGGGGGGCGGAGATTTTTACAGGACATTCCCCGTTTTTTAGCCGTACCCTTTTGTAACATATTGGGTGAGTCAGTGTTAAAGTTTTTCACAACTGTATTATCGTTTTTTACCACGAAGGACACGAAGGTCACGAAGATAGAGGAACAGGCTGATTAACCTAGTCTTTCTTCGTGCTCTTCGTGGTGAGAACCGCCTTTTAAATAAAACTGGGGAAGGTCCATAAGATTTTTACTCTTTACACTTTTGGCTTTCAACTTTACACTTTTGACTGTGGCGCGGAGTCGCTATAATAATGCCGTCCCGCTGAGAGCTAGGAGGGATGGCGAAGGATATAAAATCCGGGGCTGGTGTGCTGCGTGTCATACAACCTGAATCAGGAGGGAGTTAACATGAGATTCTTTCTACCTGTCAAAATTTTCCCGTCTCTCATCCTCATCGGCATACTCTCCTGCGGCCTTGCGCTCCCCTTTCGCGCGGATGCCCAGGATGAAAAGTCCTTATCAGGGAAGGTTGGCGAGGATTCACTACGTGCAGAACCGGGGGGAGGCCCTCCCGCTCCTGCTCAGGGAGCCCCTGACAGTACGAGCGGTATTGAGGGATGGGTGCGGGCGGCAAAGAAGCGGATGAGTTTTGCGGCGGCAAACATTTTTACTTCACGGGATGTGTGGCGCGGCATCAACTGGTTCGGAGTCGATCCGGCGTATCTCATGGGCGGCGATTTCAAGCTCGATCTCACCCCCTATGACGAACAGCGGTTGAGGGATATATGGGAGGTGAAACTGCACTCCATGGTGGGAGGCGCGTGGGCCCTCAGGCGGGGACACGAGATCAACGATCGGTTCAAGGTGATGGCGGTGATGGAAAACAGGTTTGTGAAATACCTGGATTTTGACATCGGCTACGAGCACTACGGCCTCCCGCCATTCAATAACCACGACAGGCACTTCGAGGAGCTGCTCCTCCGCACCGGATTCAACTCAATCCCCACATTCCGGCCGCTGACGCTCCCCGGATATGCGAAGCCGATCACCGCGATACCGTTCGCCGTTCACTATGGCGCCTATAGCGCTTTTTCGTCAAAGAGCTTTGCATGGACCACTGATAGATTCGGCTTCCACGGCTACCCGCCCAACTGGTGGTGGCATAATGTCGAGTTCAATCTCATCGTTCCCTTTCCCGATATCATCCCCGATAACACATGGGGCATCCTTCAATGCCTGAAGCTGGACTCCACAATCTGGGCGATCGACAGGGAATCAGTGCTCCCCGGACTGAAGAGCGGTCTCCAGGATGCGGAGATCGGGCTGGCACTCCCTCTCGTCTTCGACATGGGGAAGGCGTTCACGCTCGACAGATACCTGTGCGGCTTCTTCGGCGAGTCGAAGATCATCGTTGAGCCGTTCGTGCGCTATGTGATGGACGCCCAGAATCTCGACCCCGAGACGAAAATCTGGCACGACAAGGACGAAATTGTTGGCGGGGTGACGCTGGTGTACGCATTTTAGCGGCGCGGCTCTATGACCCTATCGGGCATTCTGAGTCCAGTCTGCTGAGCGCGCGGACAAAACCCTCAAGTATTCCCTCTATGATTTTCCGTGCGGGGCCTCTCGTTTTTATAAGGCCGGCGATCTGCCCCATCATGACAGACCCGTCGCGCACGTCGCCTTCCTGAGCGGCTTCTCTCAACTTGCCGGTGGCCAGGAGCTCTATCTCAGTCCACGGGACCCCCTCATCCTCCATCTTCCTGAGCCGCCGCGTGAGTTTGTTGCGGAGGGCCCGCACCGGTTTCCCGATAGAGATGCCCGTGACCGCGGTGGAGCGATCCTCCGCATTGAGCACCGCCTGCTTGTAATTTTCGTGTACGCCGCACTCGTCGGCAACGATCAGCGCGGTCCCGATCTGGATCCCCTCCGCGCCGAGGGCGAATGCGGCGGCCATTCCGCGGCCATCGCCGATGCCGCCCGCGGCGATGACGGGAATGCTGACCGCGTCAACAACCTGCGGAATAAACGGCATGGTTGAGATGTCGCTGATGTGTCCGCCCGCTTCCTGCCCCTCGGGGATCACGGCCTGAGCCCCCGCCTCCTCGGCGAGTGTGGCCATGAGGACCGAAGCGGTGAGCGGGAATACCTTGATCCCGCATCCCAGGAGCGCGGCGATATGCTCTTGAAAGTTTGGGTCAGCTCCGAGGGTAACCAGATCGGGGCGGAGTTCCCTGACGATATCCAGATGCGAGGGGAAATGGGGAGAGATACCCACCAGGTTAACGCCGATGGGCTTTCGGGTGAGTTTTCTGGCGTGTGCGATCTGCTCTCTCAGGAGGTCCGGAGGGAGATTGCCCGCTGCAAGAATGCCCACGCCGCCGGCCTCGGAGACTGCCGCGCACAGATTCGCGTCGGAAACCCATGTCATCCCTCCGCCGATGATGGGATACTCTATACCCATCAGGCGGCAGAGCCGGTTCCTGCGAAAGAGCTCTCTGTAGTTCAAGACAGCCTTTCGATCAGTAGATGCGCTTCTTTTCCTTCTTCTCGCGGCGCTTCTCTTTCAGGGTCTTCTGAGCTTTCTTCTTGAGCTCGTGCCGGGCCTTATCCTGTGAACCCATCAGCGACCTCCTTTTTTGCCTGCCGCTTTAGGCTTCTTCTTGATTGCTTTTCTAATGACCAGATAGCCGCCGTTTGCGCCCGGAACAGCGCCCTTGATGAGGAGGAGGTTCTTATCCTTGATCACCCTGGCCACCTGGAGGTTCTGAACGGTGCTCCGAGCGGCGCCGAGATGCCCCGGCATTCCGAGGCCCTTAAAGATTCTGCCGGGAAACGTATGCTGGCCGACGGAACCGCCGTGGCGAAAGCATTCGTGCGTGCCGTGTGAAGCGGGGAAGCCGCTGAAATGGTGGCGCTTGATCACACCTGCGAACCCCTTCCCTTTCGATACGCCGGTGACATCGATGAAATCGCCCGCGTTGAAAATATCAGCCCCGATGCTCTGGCCGGTGCTGAAGTTCTTGATCTCATCAGACGGCAGGCGTATCTCCCTGAGCAGCTTGAACGCCGCCGTCTTCGCCTTTGCGAAGTGCCCTTTCAGCGGTTTGGTGAATGACGTGGCCTTGCCCTCGTCGAAGCCGAGTTGGATGGCGCTGTATTTCGCCGTATCCTCTGTTTTTACCTGGACAACCGCGCATGGCCCGGCCTGGACGACGGTGACGGGAACAACCTTGCCATCATCGGTAAAAATCTGGGTCATGCCAAGCTTTTTACCGAGGAGACCCATCATATAATTTCTCATATATCTCTCTAAGAAGGCCCGCTATTATATGAAAATAATCGGTCGCTGCAACTATATTTTTGAGCACGCTCTGAAAATCCGCATCTGCTGTGACGGATGGCCTCCGTGGCTATGCGAGAGGCGCGATCCTGGATTGTTGGAGTCGCACTATGGTATCATAAAAAACGGAAAAGGCAAAAGGGAAGTGGGATATTCGGAGTTTCCCCAGTTTTATTTAAAAGGCGGTTCTCACCACGAAGAGCACGAAGAAAGACCAGGTTAATCAGCCTATTCCTCTATCTTCGTGACCTTCGTGGTAAAAAACGGTAATGCAGTTGTGAAAAACTTTAACACTGACTCACCCAATATGTTACAAAAAGGGACGGCGAAAAAACGGGGAATGTCCTCAAGTGGGATGAGTCATTACATTGTCCTGCGCTGCGCGGTAACGTGTATTTTTTGCTCGCGACCGCTTCTCAATTTATCTCACGCCGCTGCCGTTCCTCCCGATGTGGTGGTGAATGGCGGTGCGGTGACGGTTGCGAAAAATGAGGCGGGCTCAGAGGAGCTTCACCTGATCGATTTTTTCTCACGCAGGCCCGGCGTGACCACGCCTTCCGACACCCGCCCGCGGCAGGGGGGGCAGAGGGATCCGGCGGGCGGGCAGCTGTCTCCTGGCCCGGGGAAGACCAAGGGAGATCTTTATCGGCAGGGCGCCTCCTCTTCCGCGCGGCGGGATCAATGCGCCGCACGTCAACAGGCTCCTCTCGATTCCGCCCGGGAGACGCAGGACACTGCCCTCGAGGAGGCGAAGGCGCTCGAGGCAGAGGGATCGCACGAAGAGGCGCTGCTCATCGTGAGCAGTTTAATAGCTGACAACGATGAGTTCATGGAGGCCTATCTTGAGAGGGCCAAAATTTATTTGAACAGGAATATGTACGATCTCGCCGCGAGGGATTACCGGGAGGCGATATCGTGCAGCGCGAATAACATCGAGGCTCACTACGGACTCGGGACAATCTGTGAAAAATGGGCGGAGAGATTGGAAGCCTCGGGAGATGCCGGGCGGGCTTCTGAGAAATTCCGCGAGGCAATCGTCGAGTACAAAAAGGCGCTCTGGCAGAGCCGTGGCTATGCCCCGGCGTACTACGGTCTGGGGTGCGCGTACTCGAGGTTGGGTATGCGGGAAGACGCCCGCTACTATTTTAAAAGGGCGATGGACAGCGCAGCGCGCGGCTCCGATCTGGCGCGCCGGGCACGGTACAATATGCAGTTGCTGGGGGAGTATTGAAAGAATCGATTGGGCGAAACGGCGAACCGGCGAGACGGCGTGGGGCGTAATGGCGTACGGGCGTATCGGCGTCCAGTAGAATACGCCGGCACTCCGAGACGACGATACGTTTTAAAAATCGCCGCTCACATCTCCTTCTGGACAACCCCCAGGCACTTATCCAGAGTTTTGAGGATAAAATCAACATCTCCTCCGTCGATGCAGAGGGGCGGCTTGACGCGGATGACATTCCCAGCCATCGCCCCTTTCCCGATGAGCAGGCCCATCTCCTTGCAGAGGTCCATGAGCCGCAGCATCTCCTTCGCAGCGGGCTCCTTTGTTGTACGGTCTTTCACGAGCTCGATCCCGAGCATCAGCCCCATGCCGCGCACCTCGCCTATCAACGAATGCTTATCCTGGAGCTCCTTGAACCCTCCCATGAGCTTATCGCCCATCACCTTCGCGTTGTGGGCATAGTTGTATTTCTCGATAACCTCCAGGACTCCCAGCCCCTGCGTCATGGAGACGGGGTTGCCGCCATAGGTGTTGAAGTGCACTTTCCCGCGCATGGACTCCGCGATATCGCGGGTGGTGGTCACCGCTCCGAGCGGCGCGCCGTTCCCTATCCCCTTTGCCATGGCGATGATGTCCGGGACACAGCCCCACTGCTCGATGCCCCACATCTTGTCGCCGGTGCGGCCGAAGCCCGTCTGCACCTCGTCGGCGATGCAGACGCCGCCGTATTTCCGGACAATCTCGTACACGATGGGAAAGTACTCCTTGGGAGGGCAGACGACCCCGCCGAACCCCTGGATGGGCTCGGCGATGAAGCCCGCGATCTTCCCCGAGGTGCCGTACTTGATGACCTCCTCCACCTCCCTCGCGCAGACGAGATCGCAGGCTGGGTAGGCGAGGTGGAAGGGGCAGCGGTAGCAGTAGCCCGCGGGCGCGTGGGAGACGCCGAACACGTAGGGGAGACTGTGGCGCCAGAGGGACTGCCCCGTGAGCGACATGGCCATGAGCGTCCTGCCGTGGAACGAGTGCCGTATGGCGATGAACTCCTGCCTGCCTGTGTAATTCTTGGCGAGGAGCGTGGCGAGCTCGTTCGCCTCGCAGCCGCTGTTCGTGAAGAAGCTGACCTTGAGACCGCCCGGCATGACGCTCGCGAGCTTCTGTGCGTAGCGGACGATGATGGGATGGTAGTAGAGCGTGGTCATGTGCTGGAGTGTCTGCAGCTGTTGCACCACCTTGGGGACAATGTCCGGGTGGCAGTGGCCGACGCTGATGGTGACGACGGCGCTGAACGCGTCGAGGTACTTTCTGCCGCTGTCGTCATAGACGTATTGCATCTCGCCGCGCACGATATTCAACGGCGTGCCATAGTAGGTCATCGTGCTCGGGAGGAGATACTCTTCCCGCATCTCTTTTATCTCTTCAACTGTGTATGTCTTTTCCGCCATTGAAAGCTCCTTTCAAATCGTGGTGTAGTGCCTCAGTCAGGCACTGACAATGATAGCTGGCTGTCATTGCGAGGATGCCGACCCCGGTTTTCACCGGGGGAGGCAGACGTGGCAATCCCCCTCTGAAAGCCCTTTAAGTGAGATTGCTTCGTCCCGAAAGCTTTCG